>Ga0310120_10003631_pt1 | contig 10993 bp, 7 predicted proteins | sample CB27_AW_983_MG_FD_203506 | JGI IMG/M metagenome (GOLD analysis project Ga0310120, IMG submission 203506) | Marine microbial communities from Western Arctic Ocean, Canada - CB27_AW_983 | ecosystem: Environmental > Aquatic > Marine > Oceanic | place: Canada: Western Arctic Ocean | collected... | reverse complement strand
GCCCTCTGTGGATCAGAGCTGCTGCTGGGTCCCGCGGTCCCCTCGAACACGGCGAGAGGTGGCGGCATCATGGCGCCCATCATGGACTCTCTGTCCAGAGCCCTGAACTCCACACCGGATCAGGAGCCCGAACGAGCCGGAAGATTCCTGGCACTGGTCGGTGCCCACGCCAACCTGATCACGGCCAGCATGTTCTTGACCGGCATGGCAGCCAACCCCCTCATTTCCAAGGCGGCCAAGGATATCTTCCAGATTGACTTCGATTGGGGAACCTGGGCTCTCGGGTCAATCGTGCCGGGACTCTTGAGCCTGATGCTACTCCCCCCTCTGATCTACCGGCTGGTCAGACCAACCCTCTCCGACGCCCGTCCCGCTCAGGCCAAGGCAGTCGAAGAGTTAGAAGAAATGGGCGCCATGGGCTGGAAGGAATGGGTGATGTTCGTGACCCTGACGCTCCTGCTCATCCTCTGGGCGACCAAACCCCTGCATGGCGCCAGCACCACGTTGGTGGCCTGGATGGGGGTCAGTGCCCTGCTGCTGACACGCACCGAAAGCTGGAACGACATCATCGGAAACGCTCGAGCCTGGGATGCGCTGGTGTGGTTGGGTGGTCTTCTGACGATGGCCAATTTGCTCAGGGACTACGGCTTCATTGCATGGTTTTCCAAAGCCATGGAGGTCTGGGTATCAGGTTTCGACGGAGTGACAGTCGTCATCTCCCTGGCCCTCATCTACTTCTACTCCATGTATGCCTTCAGTATGTTTACCGCTCATATATCGGCGATGGCTGCCGTTTTCCTGGCCGTGGCCCTGGCGGCCGGCGGCACTCCCATGTTGGCGGTAGCCCTGATGGCCTACTTCAGCTGCCTCTGTGGATGCCTTACCAACTACTCTTCCGGACCTATCGTCATCTATTTCGGACTGGGCTACGTGCCAGTCGCCAGGTGGTTCACGGTGGGCTTCGCCATCTCGATCTTCCATCTGATCATCTGGCTGGGCGTGGGCATGTTGTGGTGGAAGCTGCTGGGGTGGTGGTAAATTCTCGTCGTCAGGTGAAACAACTACAACTTCGTAGAGTAGGAGAAAAAGAGCATGGCAACAGATAAATGGCAGGACTACTTGAAGGAACATCAGGGACGTTTCCTGGAAGAGCTGCAGGACTTTCTACGAATACCCAGTATTTCGGCTCTTTCCGATCACCGCAGTGATGTCGAGAATGCCGGCCAATGGGTCGCCCAAAGGCTGACAAATGCGGGAATCGAGCATGTCGAGGTGCTGCCTACCGAGGGACATCCGGTAGTCTATGGTGACTGGCTGCATGCCCCTGGCAAACCCACGCTTCTGGTCTACGGCCATTTCGACGTTCAGCCCGTCGATCCAGTGGAACTCTGGAGCAGTCCGCCTTTCGAACCAGTCATCCGAGACGGCAGAATCTATGCGCGCGGAGCCTCCGACGACAAGGGCAACATGCTGGCGCCGATTCTAGCCACCGAAGCGATCCTGGAGACTACCCAGGCTCTTCCCTTGAACCTGAAGTTCTTGATCGAGGGCCAGGAGGAGATCGGCAGCCCACATCTTCCTCCCTTCATGAAGGCCGAAGCCTCGAGGTTTGCTTCCGACATGGCGGTAAGTGCCGACGGTTCTCAATGGAGTGAGCACGAACCCGCAATCTGGGTCTCGCTGCGTGGGCTCTGTGCCATCCAGATCAATGTTCGGGGACCTTCCAGGGATCTACACTCCGGCCTCTTCGGCGGCGCGGTGCAGAACCCGGTCCATGCACTGGTCCGCCTGTTGGACTCGATGCGTTCGGCGGACGGCAAGGTCCTGATCGAAGGCTTCTACGACGAGGTTCGAGCACCCGACGCCCGAATGAGAGAAGAGCTTGCACGAATACCCTATGAGGAGAAGGAGCTGCTATCCTCGATCGGCGTTTCCGAAACCTTCGGAGAACCGGGCTACGGCACCTACGAGCGCGAGTGGATCCGTCCCACCTTGGAAATAAACGGGATCTGGGGTGGCTTCCAGGGAGACGGCATGAAGACGGTCCTGCCCCGTCAAGCCCACGCCAAGATCACCTCCCGCCTGGTGGCAGATCAGGATCCTGAAAGAGTCATTGAGGCTATCTCTCGGCACATCACAGTCAATACCCCTCCCGGAGTGGAAGCCGAAGTTGTAAAGCTAGGATCCTCGGCGAAACCCTACTCGATTCCGATCGATCATCCCGGCAACACCACTGCCAGCCGTGTCCACCAGGAACTCTACGGGATGAAGCCCTACGTGGTGGGCTCGGGTGGGAGCATAGCAACCTGTGGACTGATTCTAGACCACCTCGGAATCCACACCGTCAACCTCTCCTTCGGCCTGGATGACGAATGTGCCCACAGCCCCGACGAGTTCTTTCGCCTGGCCAGTTTCCAGCGGGCCCAGTCAGCTCACGCTCGATTCATCGAGATCTTCTCCGGTGGGATGTGAAATCGAGCAGTGAGCAGTACCGGAAATAGCCTGAAGCCAACAGAACTGCGAACGCCTTTTCTTTATTCAGCAGCAAGAGGCGAAATTCGGAGGAGAGAGCAGGACAACGGCAGGATCCCCTCTATCCTCGATCTGAAGTTTCCCCTTGAATGACAACTGCCAACTGCTACTTCACCACTTCACTGCTCACTATTCCACTGCTTACAACCGAAGCCCCCCTTACTCAGAGATCCAGTAGGAATAAAAGCGGGCTTGGCGGAAGCGAAAGCGCAGGCTCACCTGTTGATCGGAGAGTCCGGAAATATCGCCTGTTTTCCAGGGAATTTCGACCTGCTTAAAATCGCCTTTAACTCGCCCTGAAACCGCCTGCACTCTGCCTTCCAGGTCCAGTATCTCGACCCGCAGGTTGCCCTCAGGGGCGTCCACATTCACCCACAGCTTTCCGGTCGGCAGGGCGAACGGCTTGGTTATAAGTGTTCCTTCGGTCTCTCCGGCGTCCAGCGAGACGAAGCCGTCGCGTCTAAGGACGGCCAGACAAATAGCTCCATTATCGTTTTCGAGGCCTGGGATAGGTATATCTCGACCTTCTGGGTACTTCCCTACATAGGTAAAGGTCCCCCGATATTTGAGCGCCGTGTAGTAGAACCAGAGTTCATCACCTCGCTCCAGGGGGTAGGAGGGACCGATGATCTGGGTCAGGTCGTAGGCCCCGGCACCCATAGGTGAGGACCCGATAAAGCTCCTGCGATCGCCCAGACGCTTCCAGGTCTTCAAATCTCGGCTCGAGACCAGCTGCACCAGATGAAAGCCTATGGTATTGGGATAGTTGGGCACCCGGGCGATGGCATGATAGAGGGCTGGAGTCCCTATGTAGAGGCCCTCGTAGCGAAATACACCCATGTTGTAGACGTCCACGTTGAATACCGATGGATCGATCTTGAAGATGGGGAGTGGCTTCCACATTCTGGCGTCTGCGAGGCGCTCTTCGATGTTTCTGCGACCCAGTTCCTGATCCCGTTCATCGGCGTGGAAAATCAGCTCCGGGTCCGTCCACTGCCCGAAGTCCTCGCTGGTCGTCAGGTAGACAGAACGGCCATAGGGTCCCCCCTGCTTGACGGTTCCGATGTATAGCTTCCTGCTCTGATCCAGGGAAAAGTTCTGCTCGTCGCTGCTGCGAATGGGGGGCACATCCAAGACCTTCCAGCGATAGCCGTCAGGGGAAACAGCAAGTTGGTTCGGAGAGAAGGACTTGAATCGGCGGGCGGGATCCACGTCGATTGGGTCGTAGAGAACTCGCCCCACCTTCAGGTCCGACTCTCGTGTCCCTAGACTCCAATGAAGCCCATCCTGACTCTCCCACCAGCCTTCCGCCATATATCGGAATATCTTCCGATCCGGATCCCAGAAAGGCGCGGTCCGCGTCTGAATAGCGCCTCCCTTGGTAGGATCTGGACGGATCACCGCTCCCTTCTTGACCGGGGCATGCATGGTTCGGGAGAGATTGTCGATGCTTGCGATGCCGAGATCATCGAGAAAAAGCTGGCGCTCGCCCTCGGTCACCTCAAAATGATTCTCACCCTGGAGCAGACCGACAAACAGCATCGCAATCAGAATCGTGAGCTTCATTCTTCAATCTCCATAACTTGTGCTAAGAAGGAACAGACCCCTATTTTGCACGAAAGGACAGACTGGTGGACTGTAATACTTGAAACTGTAGTGAATCCGCGAGCCATTCGGAGCCGCGAAACCAGGTCGAATTCCTGCATGATCCCTCACTGGTTCTCCTTCGAGAAGGATCAAGGGTTTCAGTGATCACGACATGGGTAAGAGCTTAGTACACCGTTTCATAAATGCGGTAACGTTTGTGGCGAGCGTGACGGGGCGAGTTCGCGAAGCGACGACGAACTCGATGCCTTGTATCTTGGAGAAGGAGCCACAACGCTCAGGCTCGCGAGTATGATGAAGAAGACGGATATGATCATGCTTTTTCAAGATCGGAACTGGCGATTCACCGGTCTCTTTTTCTCCCTGCTAATCATGCTAGTGTCCTATCCCTTTTTCGGGGACAACGCGACTGGCGCCGCCCTGGGGGGACTGACTTCGCTACTGATTCTCGGAGCCGGTATCTATGCGCTACGTATCTGCCGCTGGTCGTGGATCCTATCCGGGACTCTGGCCCTGTGCGCCCTTGGAGCGAGTCTTCTCTCGCTCCTGGGACAAGTCCGCGGTAGCGTGGACACCGAAATCTCTTTCACTGCCTACTACGTCGTGACGACGGTCGCCGTGTTCATGGAAGTCATCCGTTTGCTCCGCTTCAACATGGACAGCGTCCTGGGAGCGGTCAGCATCTATCTTCTGATCGACGTCACATTCGGATCGCTCTTCGACCTGCTCGAGACGATCGAGCCGGGATCCTTCCGTTTGAACGCGATCGCTGCCGGCGAGGCCACCCTGGGATTCCGGCGCCTGCTCTTTTTCAGCTTCATGACCCTGACATCCGTTGGCTACGGTGACATCACGCCGGTGACTGACCACGCTCAGTCTCGGTCGATCCTCGAGAGTGTCGCCGAAGTGTTGTACGTGGCGATCCTGGTGGCAGGTGTCGTCAACGCCTACCGGACCGACAGCTCAGACCCGGAAAACGAACGGGGTAAGTCATGAGTCAAATCCTCGTCATCCGCCTTCAGCCCTATAGGGCCGCAGCTCTGGGTTCGGACGGGGATATTGTCTTCCCGTAAACCATCTTCGGCGTCGAAATTCAGGCCGGAACGGTAGATCTGCCCTCCGGGCTCGGATCAGGTTGGGGAGTACCGCTTCGTCTACGGTAGACTCCGGAAAGCGCGCAAGATCGGGAACCCCCAGATTTTTCCCCTCGTAGTGCGCGCGGTCCTCGTCCGGCACCGCGCTCCAGACGGGTGTGCGGGAGTATGCCCCCCTAATACGATTCGATCTCCCATTCGTCACGTCATAGGACTCAGTGTCCCGCCGACGGCCCGAGAGCAGCAGGGCCAGCACGGTGACCAGGAGGAAGTGGGCCGCCAGAACCGTAGCTAGGAAAGTTGGATCTAAGAAACCTGTTGACAGGAAAAAAAAGGGGCATAAAGGGGCATAGGGTACTTCTCGCCATCACGGTTTCTTCCTCTCCAACTGCCGTGACGGTGAGGTGTGTGCGGTGGCTCGGTCGGGAGCCGACCGCGGCGCCCAATGGCCCGGTAGCCGGGTTATCTCGGCGCAGAAGGCCAATACCGCGAATGCATTCAGCCTAACCGGCTTTGCAATTCCCACTGCCAATTTGTGGGCGGCGACGCAGCTGGGCGGGAGCTTGTTTGGGCTCCAACTCAGCAGTCCGGGGCAACTTGGATCGTGGGGATTGACCAAAAACGGACCTTGGGTGAAGCACAGGGGAGACTTGGATGTCGTGCACTCTTTCGTCGATTGATCACTTAATATTGCTGGCGCTTCGAGTCATTCAAGGCTGCTGGACCTGGTCCAGAAAGGCGGCGAGGAGTCCGACGTTTCGGGCAAACGTCTTGGAGCTGATAATCCTCTCCAAGGGTCTTTTTTCGCCCCGGTAGACTGACAGCGTTTGGTTTTCTCCTAGAGAGAATGCTTGATCTCCGATGGTGACGACCATGTCTTCTGCGGCGAAGAGAGACACCACGTTGTCTGCTTTTCCAATGGAGCCCTCCTCGACCCAGGCCCCCCTCGAGTCCAGACTCGCCAGAGTATTCCTGACCTGGGCTACCAAGTCGGTATCCGATGGGCTGGGAGGGCTTCCCTCCCAGGGTGAGAGTCCTTGGAGTCGCTCCGGACGCCCTACCGTCGACGGATCGGCCGAGAGCAGAGCACGGTGCTCCTCGGCAATCTGGCCGAGCTGTCTGCCACTGGTCCAAAGGCCGTAGTGGGTGATCACCTTCTCATTGCTGTAGGTCAGCTCGTAGCCATCCAACAGGTCACTCTTCCCTCCCCTTACCCGGACCCGGCTTCCCTTGCTAATGAAAAGCGGACGATTGGTCTGAAGCTCATAGAAGCGGGCCAAACAAAGCTCATCGGGCGAACAGTCCCTGCTTCTGCTGAGGATCGAACTGCCCCGAACGTCCAGACCCGATCTCCGCAGGTAGTCGATTGCCCTGGGAACCGGCTCCAGATATTTCTTCTTGCCGGTCTCGCGATACAGGACCAGCAGAACCTTCAAGACCGCCTGGGACTCAGAGCCGGTCACCGAGGGTGGCTCGAAAATTCTGCCCCAGGCCGGGTGCATGTCAACGTCGTACTGCTGGGCCCAGGCAGGCTGCGGCTCCGGCATCTGAGCTCGAAGCAGGAAGTCTCCGCCCTTTTCTGCCGCCGCCCGATGGCGGGGTTCGCCGTAGATGCGAGCCGCTTCCAGGAAGGCGTCGATCATGTCCAGCATGGCGTTGTCGTTGAGGGTGTAGTCGCTGCGATAGTCCGGTCCCGGCCACCTTCGCGACCAGGACTCAGGAAAGCTGGCTGCCTTTACCGGACAGGCAGCCGGGTCCGGGAACTCGAAATAACGCTGGGGCCAGGCGCCATTGGGATACTGCGCCAGAATCAGCTGGTCCAGTGCGTAGAGGGCAGCCTCGTGGATCACTTCTTCCTGAAATTTTAACTCCCGATCCACCCGCATCAGGAGTCTTATGGCGGCCTGCGTGACATTGTCGTCCAGGGTGGTCTGGGGAGGTGGTTTTCCGGCGTCCCCATCCGATTCGGGTAGGCGCTGATCCAGACAGTCACCATCGATTCGGTAGGGATAGTTTTTTCGCTTCGTGGGATCCAGTTCGATGATGTAGTCCCATCCACCAGAACAGTGTTGGCCGCGCGCCAGAACTTGAGCCGTTTCCCGAGCTGCCTCCAGATAGAAAGCATCTCCGGTGGTCTCGTAGGCCCGCAAGTAGGCCAGTCCTACTACGGGAGTCCCCCCTCTCTGAACCGTCACCTGAGAAGATCCTTCGGCGGACTCGGAACGGCCGTATGACAGGTCGGAGCTGTATCGGAAGTGGTATCCGCCCTGGTTGGAGACCTTGGTCCGGAAGAATTCGACGGCTCGGCGCAGCTCGCGCTGGACTTCTTCCCTACCTGCAGGCTGGTCGACTGCCTCCTCGGGCGAACAGGCCGAGAACCCGAATCCGGCCAGAATGGCGGTGAAAAACCAAAGGAGTATCCTTCCTTTTCGACCAGAGTGTGTGAACATAAGAGTCTCAATATTGACCCTTTAGAACGAGTTTCTCAAGAAGATTTCCCAAAGAGTATCGGCTGAGGGAGGCGAACTGAAGATGAAAGTAAGAACTGTGCTACTTCTAACCATCGGACCTGCCCTGGGTCTCATCACGCCAGTTGAAGGTCTGGAAGACGTCCTGGAGATCGGCTCTCGTCTGGAGCTGATGCTGGATGAACACCTCATCGACCGCATGAGCGGTGGCGCGGCGCTACGGCTTCACAAACCAACGCCTCGCGAGATCTCGATCGTCCACGACGAGCCTTGGGAGGGAAACTCGTGTGTATATCACGTCGTGTTTCAGGACGGTGAGCTCTACCGCATGTACTACACGACTGCCTCGCAGGAGCTCCTGGGAGAGCCGCCCTCCCATAAGCCTTTGGTTGGCTACGCCGAGAGCAGGGACGGAATCCACTGGACCAAGCCGCAGCTGGGTCTGTTCGAATTCGACGGCTCCAGCGCGAACAACATTGTCTGGAATGGCAGCGGCCTGGAGGCGATGACTACGGTCGGCTTCGCTCCGTTCAAAGACACCAATCCCGATACCAAACCTGGAGAACGCTACAAGGCAATGGTGGGAGACCCTCGCAAGAGCGAGGTGGCTGGAATCTACGCCTTCAAGAGCAGCGACGGCCTCCGCTGGGAGCCCATGAGCCCGAAACCTGTCTTGCGCCCCACGATTCCAAACCACTTCGACTCGCAGAACGTTGCCTTCTGGGACAGCGTGCGGGGTCACTACCTCTGCTTTCAACGAGCCATGCGAGACGGAAAACGGGACATCGTGGTCTCCCAATCATCGGATTTCCTCCACTGGAGTGAACCAGTCTGGATCGAGTACCCGGGAGCTCCCAGAGAGCAGCTCTACACCAATCAGATTCTTCCTTACTATCGAGCTCCTCACATCCTGCTGGGCTTTCCTGCCCGCTACATCGATCGGGGCTGGTCCGATGCCATGGAGGCTCTCCCGGGCCTGGAGCATCGGAAACTCCGCCGTGAGGCCTCTGAAAGGGAAGGTAGTGCACTGACCGATGGACTCTTCATGAGCAGTCGCGATGCCAGGAACTTCCGACGCTGGGACGAAGCCTTCATCCGGCCTGGGCTCAGGCCCAACGACAACTGGGTGTACGGGGACAACTACCAGAACTGGGGAATAGTCGAGACAGCGTCGTCGATCGAGGGTGCACCCAACGAGCTGTCGGTGTACGCGACGGAGAGCTACTGGACCGGCACCAGCAGCCAGCTGCGACGCTACACTCTGCGCGTGGATGGATTTGCTTCGGTGGGGGCTCCCTTGGGGGGAGGCGAGTTCGTCACGAAGCCACTGACTTTCCAGGGACAGAGTCTAGTGATGAATTTTTCGACTTCCGCCGCGGGGGATGTTCGGGTGGAGATTCAGGATCAATCAGGCCGACCGCTCGACGGCTACTTGCTTGCTGACTGCGATCCCATCTTTGGGGACGAGTTGGAGCGAGTGGTTCGATGGAAGGGCGGTAACGAACCTGGCCAACTCGAGGGCCAGCCGATCCGCCTGAGATTCGTGATCCGGGATGCCAACCTCTACGCTTTCCGGTTCAGGTAATGCTTGATTCCTTTTGAGAAAGAAAGGCCACCCGCTCCAAGCCGATGGGTTCGAAGGGATAATCGAATTCGACTCAAGCCTGCTGACCCTTACCGTCGCGGTGGACTCCAGGCGCCGTGCGTCGAGCCGAAGGCTCGAAAGAAGAAAACTTCGGCCTGGCGACCGAAGCTACATTCAGGCGTACCTTCTTCAGGAGCCCAGTCCCTCGCAGACCGCCGACTGCTTCGGCCCACGGTAGGCTACGGCGAGTTCGGGCGTCTCGATCAGCTTGTGTCCCTGCTCGCGGGATCTCATGACGAAGTCGATCAGTCTGAGGTCAGAAGCGTACGCTCCACCGGGTTGGCCGATTAGCGTGTGATGAAAAAGTCTTCGGCGTAGCGAACCAGGCAGCTGAAGCTGTTGGCGTTGACCGACACATAGTAAGCAAGCGTGGACAACGGATCGGGACGTCCCCTGATCTTGGCAGGCAGGGTGAATCCACCCACCAGACCAGCAGCGCCCAGAACTGCGGCCTTGAAGCCGTCATTGTAGTGGAGCAATATTGCCATCGGGGAAGCTACTCTTTCGCGGGCGTCTCCGGCCTCGCCCTGAGAACACTGGGCCACAGATACTGTACATTTGCAGCAGAGAATCGTGAGAAACATAGGTGTTCCGGACCTCGGTCAACCCAAGGAGCTCTAATCATGAAAATATCCGATCTCAAGACCTACGTCGTAGCGAATCCCCCTCCCCACCACGGCGGGGCCTATTTCGTCTTCTTGAAGCTGACCACCGACGATCAGATTGAGGGCTTCGGCGAAGTCTACGGTGTCCCGTTTCATCCCCATAAGGTCACACAGCTGATCGAGGATGTGGTGGAGCGCTATGTACTCGGCTGCGAGCCCTTCAAGATCGAACGTCTCTGGAGAATTATCTATTCCAGCGGCTACAGTCAACACCCGGACCTGACCCTAGCGGGGGTGCTAAGCGGCATCGAAATGGCCTGTTGGGACATCATTGGTAAATCCCTCAACCAACCCATCTACAACCTCCTCGGGGGCCAGGTTCACGAAAAGCTCCGCTCCTATACCTACATCTATCCGGAAAGCGACGAGATGACAGAATCCACTCGGGAAGAGCATGTCCTGGGCGTCGCCGACGTCTTCGGTGACGCCGATCTGGGACCGAAGCGAGCCCTCGAATACCTGAAACAGGGCTTTACAGCCCTCAAGTTCGATCCGGTCATGCCTATGTCTGCCTTCGATCCCAGACAGCTTTCTCTGGAGGCACTCGACAATGCCGAGCTGGTAGTCAAGAACATACGAGAAGCTGTCGGCGGGCGCTGTGACCTGATGATAGGGACACATGGTCAGATGACGACGTCCAGCGCGATTCGCCTGGCCAAGAGGTTGGAACGCTTTGATCCACTGTGGCTGGAGGAGCCGGTTCCGCCCGAGAATCGGGAGGAAATGGCCCGGGTCGCCCGCTCCACCAGCATCCCCGTGGCATCTGGGGAGCGCCTCTCCACAAAGTATGAGTTCGCCGAACTCCTACAGAAGCAGGCGGCGGCGATCATCCAGCCGGCGCTGGGACGCGTCGGAGGCATCCTGGAGGCGAAGAAGATTGCGGGCATGGCCGAGGCCCACTATGCGCAACTGGCTCCCCACCTCTACTGCGGACCGATAGAGGCAGCCGCCAACATCCAGATCGCCACCTGCAGTCCCAACTTC
>Ga0310120_10003630_pt1 | contig 10993 bp, 5 predicted proteins | sample CB27_AW_983_MG_FD_203506 | JGI IMG/M metagenome (GOLD analysis project Ga0310120, IMG submission 203506) | Marine microbial communities from Western Arctic Ocean, Canada - CB27_AW_983 | ecosystem: Environmental > Aquatic > Marine > Oceanic | place: Canada: Western Arctic Ocean | collected... | reverse complement strand
CCCTGGCGCTACTTTCCGCATGATCGCCAGCCAGCGGTGGCCTGTAAAAATTCTGTGCTGGAAACCTGGGGGCCCGATTCCCTGGGATTGGGCATATTGCAACACAGCGTGTACGTCTTGCAATCCATCACATAACATAAAGACGCTGTTTTCTATAGAATGTATCCACACCATCGTTTTAACCTTGTCCCATAAGGAGAGACTTGATGACGTTACGATTCACAACCCGTTTATTTTTTTCAATCGGCATCCTGGTGGTCGCTGCATCTTTAGCGACCGCCGACGATCAATGGGAAACGATCTTTGACGGAAAGGCTTGGGGAAATTGGAAACCCAACGAACGCCCGGAAAGTTGGAAAATCGAAGACGGCTGCTTTGTTGGAAATGGGCAGCGAAGCCACCTTTATTTCGAGCGGGATGAATTAACGGACTTCGAGTTGAAGACGGAAGTCATGATCAATCAGGGTGGCAATTCGGGTATCTATTTCCATATTGCTCAACATCCCGAAGGTTGGTTCTTCGATGGCCACGAAGTGCAGGTCAATAACACACATGGTGATCCCGTTAAAACCGGTTCTTTATGGGGAGTCGTCAAGTTGTACGACGCACCTGTAAAAGACAATGTCTGGTTTGAGATGCATATCGTCGTTGCAGGCCAAACCATCGACGTTTTCATCAACGGCAAGCGACGCTTGACCTATGTCGAACCAGAAGGCATCCAGGGCCCGCGAAAGATCAGTAAAGGATATATCGCGTTACAAGCACATGATCCGGGCAGTGTTGTTCGCTATCGCAATATTCGATTAAAGAAACCAGCTGCAGACAACACGAACAAAACAAGTCAACGCCTGCCGACAACCGCTCCGGGCTGGAATATTGAATTGCTTGCTGAAGCACCGCTAATCCAGGCACCGACTGCTGTGGTGCAAGCGGACGATGGCACGATTTATCTTGGGCAAGATCCTATGGACATGAACGGCCCCACCAACGTGCGGGCGGATTCAGTAGTCACCCTACGGTGGAAAGAAGGAATTGTTTCCAAGCAGGTTTTTGCCGATCACCTGGGCGCGGTGATGGGGCTGGAAATTATCGGAAACACGTTGTTTGTAGCGCATGCTCCCTATTTGACCGCATTGCGTGACACCGATGGTAACGGCGTTGCTGACCATCGCCTTGATCTGATCCAAGGTTTGGGACCCGAAAATCCAGCATTCAACGGCTACAATGATCATGTTGTCTCCGGTATTTGTGACGGGATGGATGGCTATCTTTATGTTACGTTTGGAGACAAGGGCATTCCACAAGCTCGAGCTCGGGACGGCACCCTACTCACTTGTCACGGAGGTGGAATTCTTCGCGTCCGTCCCGATGGAACGGATGCCGAAATCATCGCCTCAGGGTTGCGAAATCCGCTCTCACCTGCACTGGACCAATACGACAACGCATTCACCTATGGCAACGACGACGATTCCAAGCAATGGCCAAATGGAATCTTTCATCTCATCGACGGAGGTCAATACGGTTATCCCTACGATTTTCTCGATGCTCCGCACCGCTGCCTGGCTCCCATCACAGGGCAAATTGGTGGCGCCGGATCCCTCGGGTTTTGTTTCAACGGACTGGGCCTGGCGCCGCAGTTCCACGGCAATCTGTTTTTTGCCGATTGGGCACTGCAGCGCTTGCTCCAGTACGACATCGAACCCCAGGGTGCCACGTTTCGCCTGATAAAAAAATCAGCTGTCGTATCCAACGGGCCGGTCGATGATTTTCGTCCGGTGGCTGCTGTGGCTGGTGCCGATGATAACAGTATCCTCCTTACTGACTGGGCTCTGCCCAGCATTCTGCGACGCGACGCCAAGGCGGGCCGGTTATTCCGCCTTACCTGGTCGGGTGCAGGTGCGATGGAAACTGTGGACCTACCACTTGTCGATGCCGAGAAAACGGCCCCCATCGACGAATTAATCGATTGGCTGGGCCATGCCTCCTATCGCGTTCGGTTGCGGGCCCAACGAGAGCTTATCCGCCGCGGCCAACTCAACAACCGTTCAACGACGGATGCGGCAAACATCTCCACACGGCTATCTGAAATTCTCGAGAGGGGAACCCCACGACAACGCATCCACACGCTCTGGATCCTGGAAGCCATTGATTTTCCCAAGATCCTCTCTGCCAGTGATGACAAGGATCCAAGGATACGAACACAGGCAATACGTGCGGTGGGTAATCGGCAGCGCCGTTCCGGCCTGAAGCAACTTTACCGTGGCCTCCAAGATCGTCAACCGACGGTTCGACGCGAAGCTGCCATTGCGCTAGGACGGATCGCAGCGCCCGAATCTCTACCGGAACTTCTTCAGGCAATCGGCGACCAAGATCGGTTTGTAGCCTGGTCAGTTTCTGCCGCAGTCAAGAGAATCGATCACTGGAATGCAGATACGCTGGCAACTGGAATTTTGGAAAGTGATGGTATCCAACAAGACCAGTGGATCCAGCTTACCGAGCAAGTCTGGCGCCTACCGGTTGTCGAGTGCTGGTGCACGGTGTTAGATACTGCCAAATCACCAGAGCTGCGCAGGCGGGCGGGTGAAGTCCTGACGGCTCTTTATCATCGTCACCCGCCATGGGACGGCCATTGGTGGGGCAGCAATCCACTGGCCGGCCGACGCCCTGTGCCAACATTGAAATGGTCAAACTTGGCTGCCAGGAAGATTCTTCAGGCGCTCGGGAAAGGCCTCCACGATGAAAATTTGCGAGAGATGGTGGTTCACCATCTGATCGAGATCGGCAAAGACGCCAATCGGTTGCTGGCCGTCGAAATCGAAAAGGAGCCGTCTATCGCGGTGGCATGTGAGATGATTGCTGCCCTGGGACGATCCGAGGCAAATCGATACGTTGAGCTGTTCGATCGACTGGCACGAGATCCAAAGCGCCCCATGGCCATTCGCATAGCTGCCGCCACGGCGATGACCCGGGCGACAACGGAAGCCTCCAACCAGGCTTTGCTGGCATATTCTGCTTTCAATTTTCCAGCCGAGTTAATCGCAACCTCTCTTCCCACTCTAGCGCAACGAAACAAGCTTTCCAGTCATCAGCTAAAACAATGTCTCCAACAAGCAAACCCTGTTGTCAAAGCAGCGGCACTGCAGGCAATTGCCATCCAGAAGACTTCAGAAACGAACATCGAATCTGCTGTCATCACCAGCCTCGCTGACTCCGACACAGCCGTTCAACACGCTGCCATCGTTGCCGCCGGTGCCAATCGTTACCGACGATGCAGTGCTCCGCTACTTGAACTCTACCGTCAGGGGTTATCTAACGAAACGATGACACCACAGCTGTGCGATGAGATCATACTGTCACTGTCAGCTTTACCCAATGCATCAGCCGTGGAAGTGTATTTAGATGGGCTTTCTACCGGCGAGCCGGCAATTCAAACGGCATGTTTTCAGGCGCTCAAATCCGTTTGGCAACAGATTCCACCGGCTATTCACAAACAAATTCGAGAGAGCCCGATTGAATCCCCGGCTCGTCCCTTTGTCCAGCGGCTACTGGCTGATTTCCGTTCTGTTAAAACCTGGCATGTGATTGGTCCGTTTCCACGTGAATTACACCGTGATTTTTATGGTGGCACTGGATTTGACTACTCGCGAACATGGTACGGACTCAGGGGAAAAGTCGTCCACTGGCAGCCTCGTTCCACCGATCAAGAGGGTACTTGGAATTTCGACGCTGACACCGTATCCGGCACAGAGCTCGGATTCGACGCAAACAATTCCAGCCAAATCAATATGATTGCCCACGCCGTTGTGGACTCGCCTGTCGAGCGGGACGGGTTTCTGTTAGTAGGATCAAGTGGTCCCCTCCGTATCTGGGTCAATGGCCAGCAGGTCCATCGCTTCCGGGACGTTGCTGGGCGACCCTTTGTCCCAGACCAGGACTTGATCCGCATTCATCTTCACCAAGGCACGAATGAACTGCTCGTTTTAAGTCACATTGGAATTGGGCCATGGCGCACGGCCGTGCTGTTGTCAACTCCGGAAGAAGAAAAGATTCTTCAACAAGCCAAACAGCCGAATCGACAACAACTGGCAACCTATGCCCGGCAACACCCTGGTAATGCGGAGTATGGCCGGCAACTTTTTTTTGACCGCCAAAAGGGACGTTGCGCCAAATGCCACTCGGTTCACGGCGAAGGTGCTCAGGTCGGTCCCGATCTGGCCAGCTTTGCATCAAAATACAACCGCGACGAAGCGATTGAGTCCATTTTACAACCCTCGGCACGTTTGACTCAAGGTTACATTCCGATGGTCATAGCAACCGATCAAGGAAAGGTCTTTTCTGGATTGGTCAAGAACGAAACGACGACACATGTCGAAATGATCAACGCTCAGGGAAAGTTGAATCGCATTGCTCGAGAAACAATCGAAGTCCGCCGACCAGCGCAAGTCTCCACCATGCCCGAAGGGCTCGTCGACAGGTTCACTGCTAAAGAGTTCAGCCATTTGATCGAATTTCTGATGAGCCTGCGACAAACCAATCTGACTAGCCAATAAATAGGGCTTGAAGTTCAGCAGCCGAGCCACTTTGAGTGAAGAAGCCGTCCAGTTTGTCCTTGCCCTGACCATGCACGTAGCAAGCACCCTGGCATTGCTCTGAGGTGAGCGAAGCGATGTTTTTTTCATGTCCGATCGGCTCACCTTCCTGCCCGCCAAGTTGCTGGACGACGTGAGCGGCCTCGTAGGCGGCGGTGTGGAGCGGCTCACCACTTACCGGCCCAAAATAACCGCGCCCCAAACCTTGCCAACGATCATGACAATCTGCCAAATGCGGTAAGGAAAAAGTAGGCCGGGCAGGACTTGAACCCGCGACCAATCGATTATGAGTCGACTGCTCTAACCAACTGAGCTACCGGCCCTGAATCTCTGCGCAAAAGCCGGAGAGAACCATCTGCAAATTCTACTCCACACGGTGAACGGGTAAACCCTCGTTCGGCTAACGAAGCGAACCTGTCTAGCTCAACAGCAGGGTCACTCCACGCACCGGACGGCGGTAGAATCAACCAGTAACAAGCTCACACAGCTCTGGTAGGATCGGTAAGATACCTGTAACGCAACATCGGGTTAGCCAACCGTACGAACTCATGGTGTTTTTACAGCTTGAAAGGTATGATGAGCCCCTGGGTTTCATTACAATCTGGACGCAATCGACAGTGAGCCACGTGAGAGGTGAAACGGATGAAAGCTGCCTATATTAACGAAACGGGTCCTCCTGAACAAATTATTTACGGTGACGTGCCGAAACCTACTCCGACCGACGATGAGGTGTTGGTCAAGGTGGGCGCTGTGGCCGTTAATCCGATCGATACCTACATTCGCAACGGGGCTCCTTTCTGGGAACTCCCCCAGCCGTTTATCGTTGGTTGTGACCTGGCTGGAACAGTCGAGAGCGTGGGGGCCAACGCTCAACGATTCCGACCGGGCGACCGAGTGTGGGGAAGCAATCAGGGCCTGCTTGGCCGACAAGGAACGTTTGCCGAATATTGTGCTGCCAAACAGCGCTGGCTTTATCCAACTCCCGACAACGTGGATGACCAGGATGCTGCAGCCATCGCGCTGGTAGGACTCACATCCCACCTGGGTCTGTTTCGCGATGCTCAACTTTCAAAAGGCGAAACGATTTTCATTCACGGTGGATCCGGTGGTGTCGGCTCAACCGTGGTACAAATGGCCAAAGCGGTCGGTGCACGAGTGATCACCACCGGTGGCAGCGATGAAAAGGTGGCGGTGTGCCAAGAAATGGGTGCTGACGAGGTGATCAATTACAACACCGAAAATGAAGCGGAACGTCTACGGGAACTGGCACCTGAAGGTGTCAACGTATTCTGGGAAACCATCCGAGAACCTAACTTTGATGCGATTGTCGCTGCGCTGGCCCCGGCGGGACGAATTGTATTAATGGCAGGACGGGACGCTCGTCCCGAGTTTCCCGTCGGACCGTTCTACGTAAAAGGATGCTCCATGCATGGATTTGCCATGTTCGCTGCATCAGCAGAAGACCAGCAGATCTGCGGTGACATGATCAATCTCTGGTTAGCCGACGGACGCCTGAAGCCAAGGATCGACCGCGTGCTTCCCCTGGCCGAAACAGCGGCGGCTCATCTCCTACAGGAAGACAATACTCTCGGCAAGGCCGGTACGCTGGCTGGTAAGATCGTGTTGAGACCGTAAACGATCCGCTATTCGACAGTCACACTTTTCGCAAGATTTCGCGGCTTGTCGACATCGCATTCTCTCAAGACAGCGACGTGATAAGCCAGTAACTGCAGCGGAATCACGTTGACAATTGGCTGCAGAAATTCCTCCACCTGAGGAACATAGATAATGTCGTCAGCCTTTTCTGCAACGTGTGTGTCCTCTTCGCCAACGATGGCAATAACGGGTCCGCCACGCGCCTTGATTTCCTCCAGGTTAGCCATGACCTTTTCGTAGACGAACCCCTGTGGAACGATGAACACACTGGGTGTGTGTTGGTCGACCAGTGCGATTGGACCATGCTTCATTTCAGCAGCCGGATACCCTTCGGCATGAATGTAACTGATTTCCTTAAGCTTGAGTGCTCCCTCCAATGCCGTGGGAAAATTAAACTGACGACCCAGATAAAGAAAATTATTTTCTCGGTGGTACTTCTCGGCAATGGAACGAATCGTATCATTAGCCTGCAGCGCACGGTTCAACAGTTCCGGTAGCGCTTCGATCTGATCAATCATTTTTCGACCTGCGTCATGACTAAGATGTCGCAAGCGGCCCAAGTAAAGCGCCAACATCGCCAGCACCAGGCATTGCGACGTGTAGGCCTTGGTCGAAGCCACGCCGATTTCCGGACCAGCATGGAGATAAATTCCGCCATCGGCCTCCTGAGCAATCGTACTTCCTACCACGTTACAGATCGCCAGTGTTGGATGTCCCTTGCGCTTCATTTCTCGTTGTGCAGCCAGGGTATCGGCCGTCTCACCACTTTGGGTGATCGAAAACAATAACGTGTTGTTTTCGATCGGAGGATTTCGATATCGGAGCTCACTGGCATATTCAACTTCTACCGGAATACGAGCCATGTCTTCGATCAGATATTCACCGACTAACGCTGCATGCCAACTGGTTCCGCAGGCGGTAAGAATGATTCGCTCTGCACCACGCAATTGCTGAGGCGTCAAATTCAAGCCACCAAAAACGGCCGTGGCATCCTCATGACTGAGTCGGCCACGCATTGCGTTTCGCAACGACTCAGGTTGCTCGTAAATTTCCTTCAACATGTAGTGGTCATAGCCATTGAGGTCCACGTCGCCGGTTTCAATATCCAACACGTGTACGTCATGGACAATCTGACCCTGATCGCGGTGAGTGACCGCAAGTGTATCGGTAGTGATCACCGCCACCTGATGATCAGCCAGGTAAACAATCTTGTCGGTGTAACCTACCAGTGGAGAGGCATCACTGGCGACAAAGTGCTCACCAGCACCGACTCCAACGACCAACGGACTGCCTAGTCGAGCGGCAATCATCAGGTCAGGATGATCTCGAAATAAAACCACCAGCCCATAGGTGCCTCGCAGCTGGCCCAGGGCCTGTTTTACTGCTGCTACAATTACACCAGTTGCTTCATCACCATGGGTCTCATGAGGTTCCAGGCGATCCAGGCAGCTCGCAATCAAGTGCGCGATAACTTCGCTGTCGGTATCCGACTCGAAATCAACACCTTCGGCAATCAGTCGTTGTTTCAAGAGCGCGTAATTCTCAATCACGCCATTGTGAACAATCGTAACTGCCGATTGACCACCATGGTGAGGATGGGCATTTTTCTCATTGGGAACCCCGTGCGTCGCCCAGCGGGTATGTCCTATTCCGATTCCCCCTGGTGTCGATTCCTGGACTAGCTTGGCGGCAAGCCGTTCAATTCGTCCCACCGCCTTGGTGAGATTCCATTGGCCTTGCTCGCTGATCGTAGCGATTCCAGCGCTGTCGTAACCACGGTATTCTAGCCGTCGGAGACCCTCGAGAAGGAACTCCGCTGCATGACGATGCCCTACATACCCGACGATTCCACACATGGTTGACGGATGCTCCCTCTATCAAAATGTCACGATGGTACTCAATGACCAAACATAACTTATTTTCTACAATTCGAGCTTAATGAAAGGGGCCACGGTTGAAAGCCACGTATTGTCGATTTTAACACATATTACAATTTTACAGATGTGGCCAAGCGCCACGGCGAACTGATAGCAGTGCCAGCTTGTGAATCGGCCCAGCCGATTCACCGATTTCCGTGGACTCCAGGTCGCCCGAGCCTCCATCACCAAGTCGGTCTTTGCAGAAATTCACCTGGACCTGATTTATACGGGTTGGTACTAATTCCGCTACAACGTACTCTCTTGTGGAAGGAAAACCCGTGAGCCAGGGGGCTAGAACACTCCGTATCCGACCGATCAGTTATCTGATCATTCCCGCCCGACTCGCTTCCACTCGTCTGCCACGCAAATTATTGTTGCGGGAAACGGGCAAATCCGTGCTACAACATACCTACGAGGCTGCGTCCCGCGCAACCCGTCCGACGGGAATCTGTGTGGCCGCCGATCACGAGGAAATCGCTCGTGATGTGCAGTCGTTTGGCGGTCAAGTTCAAATGACAGATCCGGCTGCCGCCAGTGGAACCGACCGCATAGCGGAGGTGGCCGCACGGCTTGAAAATGTCGATATCGTCGTGAATGTTCAGGGTGATGAGCCAGAGATCACAGGCGAATCGATTGATCAAGTGGTGGGACTTCTGGAAGACCATCCGTCGGTACCCATGGCCACCCTGGGTACTCCAATCACGGCCGTCGAACAGCTAAATGATCCGGCTTGTGTGAAAGTCGTTTTCGACCAACAGGGCAAGGCTCTGTATTTCAGTCGCAGCCCAATTCCCCATCCGCGTGATGACATTAACAGCTGGTTAGCTGCCAATCCACCGGTTTTTTTCCAACATTTAGGGATCTACGCGTACCGGCGAGATTTTCTCCTAAAAATTGCCCAATTGCCGCAATCCGTCCTCGAACAAGTCGAAAAACTCGAACAACTGCGGATCCTGAACGCCGGTCATACGATTCTCGTAGGTGTGACAAACGAACCGACCCTTGGAATCGACACAATCGCCGACTATCAGGCGTTTGTCAGCCGAATCCGTCATGGCTAAAATGCCTCTAGTAACTTTTGCTCCTCCAGTGGAGTGAAAGTCCCCTTCATCGGTTGTGCGAATTAGCCGGGTTAGACTGTTGCGATTGAAGACGGCCTGACGCTCTTGGATAGCCCGGGCCCATCTCCCGGAGGGGGATGGCAACATCAAAAGGAAAGTTCATCGATGACCAAAAATATTTTCGTGACCGGTGGCGTAGTAAGCTCGCTGGGCAAAGGGCTCACCAGCGCCTCAATCGGAATGCTGTTGGAACAGTGTGGCCTTCGAGTCCGCATGCAGAAGTTGGATCCGTATATCAATGTGGATCCTGGTACGATGAGCCCCTATCAGCACGGTGAGGTATACGTGCTGGACGATGGCAGTGAAACCGATTTGGATTTAGGGCATTACGAGAGGTTCACTAACAGTCCGTTGACAAGGGATTCCAACTATACGACTGGCCAGATTTACCAGTCGGTCATCAACAAAGAACGTCGAGGTGAGTTTCTTGGAAAAACCGTCCAGGTAATTCCCCATATCACCGATGAAATCAAAAGCGTTATCAAAAAAATGGGTGACGACGATGTGGACGTGGTGATCACAGAAATTGGGGGCACGGTGGGTGATATCGAGAGCCTGCCCTTTCTTGAAGCCATTCGACAATACGCGTTGGATGTCGGCAAAGAAAACTGCCTTTATATTCATTTAACATTGGTACCGTATTTGAAGGCAGCCGGTGAGTTAAAAACCAAGCCAACCCAACATTCAGTCGGACAACTTCGTGAAATCGGTATTCAACCTGACGTACTCATCTGCCGGACGGAGCGTTCGATCAGTTATGCGGACCGACAAAAGATTGCCCTGTTCTGCAATGTGGCTATCGATGCGGTGATCGAGGAAAAAGACAAAGATTTTTCAATCTATGAGGTGCCTTTAAGCCTCGTTGAAAATGAATTGGATCAATTGATCGTGCGTAAATTGCAGCTGCCAGCTGAAACATTAGATTTAGAAAACTGGCGCGACTTACTGCACCGACTTCGAAATCCCCAGCATGAAATCAGCATTGCGGTGGTCGGCAAATACGCAGAACATCTGGATGCTTACAAGTCGATTTACGAGGCGCTGGACCACGCTGGCATGCACCATCAAACTCAGATTCGCATTGGGCGGATTCACAGCGAGGAAATCGAGCGAGAAGGTCCGGAACGACTCCTCTCGGGATACGATGCCGTGTTGTTACCCGGTGGTTTTGGGGAACGTGGTATTGAGGGTAAAGTTGAGGCCATACAATTTGTACGTGAGCGAGGAATCCCTTTCTTCGGCATCTGTCTGGGCATGCAATGTGCGGTCATCGAATTTGCCCGGAATGTGGCCGGCCTTGAAGGGGCACATTCTACTGAGTTCGTAAAAGATGCAGCTCATGCTGTCATCTGCTTGTTGGACGAACAACGGACGATCACCAACAAAGGTGGCACCATGCGTCTGGGAGCCCAACCGGCCCGGCTGGAACCTGACAGCCACTCTTTTGCCAGCTACGAACGTGAATCTATTGTCGAACGTCATCGACATCGTTACGAATTCAATAATGCCTATCGCCAGCAGTTTACCGCCCATGGCATGCTGTTCGCCGGCACAAGCCCCGACGGCGACCTTGTCGAGATTGTCGAATTACCAAGTCATCCCTGGTACGTTGCCGTACAGTTCCATCCAGAATTCAAATCGAAGCCGACTGCAGCGCATCCACTTTTTGCCGGATTCGTTAAAGCGGCTATCGAAAGGCGGGTTGCGC
>Ga0310120_10003628_pt1 | contig 10994 bp, 7 predicted proteins | sample CB27_AW_983_MG_FD_203506 | JGI IMG/M metagenome (GOLD analysis project Ga0310120, IMG submission 203506) | Marine microbial communities from Western Arctic Ocean, Canada - CB27_AW_983 | ecosystem: Environmental > Aquatic > Marine > Oceanic | place: Canada: Western Arctic Ocean | collected... | reverse complement strand
ATGACTGCCGATTCCTTGGGCTTGCGAGCTTCAAACAACTCGGCAACGCGGGGCAGTCCACCGGTGATGTCCTTGGTCTTGGTCGTTTCACGGGGAATCTTGGCGATGACCTGTCCTGGCTGAACCTGGGCTCCCTGTTCGACGTTCAGGTAAGCCCCCTGCGGCAGGTTGTAGCGAGCCGCTCCACCCCTGGGTCGCTCGATGGTGTTGCCACCCTCGTCGACCACGTACAGGCGCGGCTGCAGGTCCCTGCCCGTAGGCACTCCCTTCACCACGTTGGTGGCCATGCCGGTGTTGGGGTCAACCTGCTCTTCCATGGTATCGGGATCCACCAGGTCGGCGTACTTCAGGACACCGCCGACTTCAGTGATGATGGGCGTCAGGAACGGATCCCACTCGGCGATGATTTCGCCGGCTTCTACCGTGGATTCTTCTTCCTTGCTCAGCCTCGCCCCGTGGGTGAGCGGGTAACGCTCCCTCTCCCGGAACTCGCCGTCTGGCATGACCTGCCCTACCATGACCTCGGCGTTGCGTGACATCACGACTGCTATGCCGTCGGGGTCTTTGACCAAGTCGAGGTTATGGTAGCGAATCGTACCGGCGTTCCGGGGTTCAAGCTTGGTCTGCTCGGCCCGCCTGCTCGCCGTGCCACCGATGTGGAAGGTGCGCATAGTCAGCTGCGTGCCCGGCTCACCGATGGACTGCGCGGCTATCACGCCGATGGTCTCGCCCTGGCTCACCAGGTGACCACGCGCCAGGTCGCGTCCGTAGCACAGGGTGCAGACGCCGCGGCTCGTTTGACAGGTGAGCACCGAGCGGATCTTTACCTTCTCCACTCCGGCGTCCTCGATGCGGGCTACCTTCTCTTCGTCTATCTCCTCGTTGGCCCCCACGATCACGTCGCTGCCGAAGGGATTAATGATATCCTCGAGAGCCACGCGACCCAGTACCCGGTCGCCGAGTCGCTCGATGACTTCTCCGCCTTCGATCAACGAGCTCATCTCGATGCCGTCGAGGGTTTCGCAGTCGACCTGGCTGATGATCGAATCCTGCGACACGTCCACCAGCCGGCGGGTCAGGTAACCCGAGTTTGCTGTCTTCAGCGCGGTGTCGGCCAGTCCCTTGCGGGCACCGTGAGTCGATATGAAATACTCGAGCACGGTCAGACCCTCACGGAAGTTTGCCGTGATGGGAGTCTCAATGATTTCGCCCGACGGCTTGGCCATCAGTCCGCGCATGCCGGCCAACTGCCTCATCTGCTGGGCGCTGCCTCTCGCTCCCGAATCGGCCATCATGTAGACCGGGTTAAAGCTGGTGATTTCGCCCTTGTTGCCGTTCTCGTCAACGGTATCCTGGCTGCCTATGCCCAACATCATCTCGTCGGCGACCTCGTCGGTCACCGTCGCCCACTCGTCGACCACCTTGTTATAGCGCTCGCCGTTGGTGATATCGCCGTGTTCGTACTGGAGCTGGATCTCCCTGACCTTGTCTTCCGCTGTTGCCAGCAGGGTCTGCTTGGCGGCGGGAATTTTCAGGTCCTTGATGCCTATTGAAAGGCCGGCCTGGGTGGCCGCTTTGAAACCAAGGTCCTTGAGCTGATCGGCCATTACCACGCAGGCCTTGTTGCCCGCCTCGCGGTAAGCCGTATCGACCAGCTCCCCGAGCAGTCGCTTGTCCATGACCCGGTTGACCTCCGAGAAATCAACGCCCTCGGGTACGATCTCGAACAGCAGCACCCTGCCAACCGTGGTGTCTACCAGCTCGCCCTGGTGACGCACCTTGACGCCTTCCTGCACCTTGACCATCTCGTGGTCATAGGCCATACGAACCTCGTCGAAGCTGGCAAACAAGCGCCGCTCGGCGCCGTCAACAGCGGGCCGTTGCCTGGTCATGTAGTACAGGCCAAGCACGATGTCCTGGGTCGGCACGATGATCGGTTTGCCATTGGCCGGTGAGAGGATGTTGTTGGTCGACATCATCAGCGTGCGGGCTTCGACCTGGGCTTCGACCGACAGCGGAACGTGCACCGCCATCTGGTCGCCGTCAAAGTCAGCGTTGAACGCAGCGCAGACCAGCGGGTGCAACTGGATTGCCTTGCCCTCGATCAGCACCGGCTCGAAAGCCTGTATGCCCAGCCTGTGCAGCGTCGGGGCCCTGTTGAGCATTACCGGGTGCTCGCGGATGACCTCGTCGAGAATATTCCAGACGTCGTCCCCCTCGGACTCCACCATCTTCTTGGCACTCTTTATGGTCGTGACCAGGCCGCGCTCTTCGAGCCGACCGAAGATAAAGGGCTTGAAAAGCTCAAGCGCCATTTTCTTGGGCAGGCCGCACTGGTGCAGGCGCAGTTCCGGGCCCACCACGATGACCGAGCGGCCCGAGTAATCGACCCGCTTGCCCAGCAGGTTCTGCCTAAAGCGACCGGTTTTACCCTTGAGCATGTCACTAAGGGATTTCAGCGGACGCTTGTTAGCGCCCGCTATGGGACGCCCACGGCGGCCGTTGTCGAACAGCGCGTCGACAGATTCCTGCAGCATGCGTTTTTCGTTACGCACGATGATGTCGGGCGCACCGAGTTCGATGAGCCTCTTCAATCGATTGTTACGGTTGATGACCCTGCGGTAGAGGTCGTTCAGGTCAGAGGTCGCAAAGCGCCCACCGTCCAGCGGTACCAGCGGACGAAGGTCCGGCGGAATGACCGGTATCACCTCGAGCACCATCCATTCGGGACGCGACCCGGAACGATGAAAAGCCTGGGCGATACGAAGACGCTTGGTGATCTTGGTGCGCTTGGCCACGCTCTTGGTCTCGGTCAGGTCGATTTTCAGTTGCTCTGAAAGGTCGTCGAGGTCGAGATCCTCGAGCACCTTACGAACCGCCTCGGCGCCCATGCCCACGTCAAAGCTCCCGGGGCCGAACTCCTCGTTCTTTTCGCGGTACTCGGCTTCGGTCAGCAGCTGGTTCTCCTCGAGATCGGGTACTTCACCCGGATCGGTCACCATGTAGCTCTCGTAGTAGAGTACTTTTTCAAGCCCCTTGAGAGTAAGGTCGAGAAGGTTGGCTATGCGGCTGGGCAGACTCTTGGTAAACCAGATGTGGGCTATCGGGGTGGCCAGCTGGATGTGGCCCATGCGCTCACGCCGAACCTTGGACTGGATGACCTCCACGCCACACTTCTCACACACCACGCCGCGGTGACGCATACGCTTGTACTTGCCGCAGTTGCACTCGTAGTCCTTGGTGGGCCCGAATATCTTTGCGCAGAACAACCCGTCGCGTTCAGGTTTAAAGGTCCTGTAGTTGATGGTTTCAGGCTTGCGAACCTCGCCGAAAGACCACGAACGGATCGTGTCTGGCGACGCAATGCCTATCTTCAGCGCCGTGTAGCGCTTGGGGTTCTTGGGAGCATCAAAGAGCTGGGTAAGAAGATTTTCCATCAGGCAGCTTCCTCCTCGTCGCCTTCTTCAACCATCTCGATATCGAGACAAAGCGATTGCAGTTCCTTGACCATCACGTTGAAAGATTCAGGGAGGCCAGGTTCCAGCATGTGTTCGTTCTTCACTATTGCCTCATACATCCTTGTGCGGCCGGCCACGTCATCAGACTTGACCGTCAGCATCTCCTGCAGCGTGTAAGCCGCGCCATAAGCCTCGAGGGCCCACACTTCCATCTCACCCAGGCGCTGGCCGCCGAACTGGGCCTTACCGCCAAGCGGCTGCTGGGTAACCAGCGAGTAAGGACCGGTGGAGCGTGCGTGTATCTTGTCGTCCACCAGGTGGTGCAACTTAAGCATGTACATCACTCCAACCGTCACCGGCATATCGAAGACCCTGCCCGTCTGACCGTCGCAAAGAATTTCCTGTCCGGTTTCTGAAAGTCCCGCGAGTTCGACCAGGTCGAAGATTTCTTCTTCGGTAGCACCGTCGAACACCGGGGTCGCCACGTGCACCCCCTTGCGGGCCAGTTCGGACAGCTTCATAAGGTCTTCGTCCGAAAGCCCCTCGATGTAACCGGTGGTCCCCGTTCCCGGGTAGGTCTTGGTCATGATGTCGCGTAGAGCGACCATGTCGCCGCTCCCCGCGATTTCCACGATCCGGTCTCCGAGTTTTTTTGCCGCCCAGCCCATGTGGGTTTCCAGTACCTGCCCCACGTTCATGCGCGAGGGGACGCCCAGCGGGTTGAGGCACATGTCTACCGGCGTGCCGTTCTGGAGAAACGGCATGTCCTCCTCGGCCACTATGCGTGACACGACACCCTTGTTGCCGTGGCGACCGGCCATCTTGTCACCGACCTGCAGACGCCGCTTGATGGCAACAAACACCTTCACCATGCGGATCACACCGGGTGGCAATTCGTCACCGGCCGACAACCGTTCGATCTTCAGGTCGAAGGTCGAGTTTATGGTATTGACCATGCTGTTCATGCCATCGACGACGCGCAGCAATCGCGCCTCGGCGTCTTCGTCGCCTACCTTCAGCTCACCCCAGTAGCTCGAAGGAATTTCGGTGAGCACCTCGCGTGTGACCACGGTGCCCTTGGCGAGCAGCACGTTGCGGCTGTCATCGGTGAGCCGTGTTGCGGTCTCTCGGCCCTCGAGTATACCGGCCATCGTCTCTATGGCGCTGTTACGGATTATGCGGACTTCGTCGTTGCGATCCTTGTTCAGCCGCCTGCGCTCTTCTTCTTCTATGCGCACGGCTCGCTCGTCGCGATCAACTCCCTTGCGCGAAAACACGCGGGCGTCAATGACCGTCCCCTCGGTACCAGGCGGCATTTTCAGCGAGGTGTCCCTCACTTCGCCGGCTTTTTCACCGAAGATGGCGCGCAGAAGCTTCTCTTCCGGCGTCAACTGGGTTTCACCCTTGGGGGTGATCTTGCCTACCAGGATGTCACCCGGCGCCACCTCGGCGCCGATGCGTATGATGCCGCTCTCATCAAGATCGGCCAGGGCCTCTTCGCCCACGTTGGGTATGTCGCGGGTTACTTCTTCCGGCCCCAACTTGGTGTCACGGGCCACGCACTCGAACTCCTCGATGTGTATCGAGGTAAACATGTCTTCCTTGACCATGCGCTCGGAAACAAGGATCGAATCTTCGAAGTTGTAACCGTTCCAGGGCATGAACGCGACGGTCACGTTGCGGCCCAGGGCCAGGTCACCCATCTCGGTAGAGGGTCCGTCGGCGATGACCTCGCCTTTCTTGACTCTCTCGTTGACCGCGACCACCGGTTTCTGGTTGATGCAGGTATTCTGGTTGGAGCGCTGGTACTTAGTGAGATTGTAGATGTCCACGCCCGCGTCGCGAGCGTCGGTCACATCGTCAACTTTCACAACGATGCGCTCCGAATCAACACTCTCCACCCTGCCCGACCGCCCGGCCACCACGGTGACACCCGAGTCGCGGGCCACGGTTGATTCCATGCCGGTGCCAACAAGGGGCGCGTCGGTCTTGAGCAACGGTACCGCCTGTCGCATCATGTTCGACCCCATCAGCGCGCGGTTGGCGTCGTCGTGCTCAAGAAAAGGTATGAGCCCGGCAGCAACACTGACCAGCTGGTTGGGAGACACGTCCATCAGGGTCACGTTCTCAGCCGAGACCAGGGTCGAATCCATGGTCTGCTCGCCCTGCGGCGAAATACCCTTCTTACGAGCAGCGATCATGTCGCCCTCGATCGCACCCGCTGCCGAAATCGGCGTGTTCGCCTGTGCGATGGTGTGATCCTCTTCGTCGAGCGCGGTCATGTATTCGACCTCGTCGGTCACTAAACCCTTGTTCACGCGACGGTACGGTGTCTCCACGAAACCGTAATCGTTGATGCGCGCGTAAACGCTGAGGCTCGATATCAAGCCGATGTTCGGCCCTTCAGGGGTCTCGATCGGGCACACACGCCCGTAGTGAGTGGGGTGCACGTCGCGGACGTCAAAACCGGCGCGTTCGCGCGTCAGTCCGCCCGGTCCGAGTGCCGACAGCCTGCGCTTGTGGGTCACCTCCGAAAGGGGGTTGGTCTGGTCCATGAACTGGCTGAGCTGGCTCGATCCGAAGAACTCCTTGACCACCGCCGAAACCGGCTTGTAGTTGATGAGCTCCTGCGGCATCAGCGTGTCGAGATCCTGCAGGCTCATGCGCTCGCGGATCGCACGCTCCATGCGCAGCAGGCCAATTCGGTACTGGTTCTCGACCAGCTCCCCCACGGTGCGCACCCGCCTGTTGCCCAGGTGGTCGATGTCATCCACCGAACCGGTGCCCTTGCTCAGCAGCACCAGGTAGTTCACCACCGAAAGGATATCTTCCTTTCTCAGCGTGCCCTGCTCCAGCGGCGCATCGAGACCCAGCTTGCGGTTCAACTTGAGGCGGCCGACCTTGCCCAGATCATACTTCTCTCCGTTGAAGAAGAGGTCGTTAAAGAAGTTGGTCGCCGTGTCCAGGGTAGGCGGGTCGCCGGGACGCAGCCGCTTGTAGATGTCTACGATAGCGTCGGCAGAGTTCTCCAGCTTATCGAGCAACAGCGTGTTGCGGAAAGACGGTCCACGGTTCTGTTCGTCGAGGTAGATGAGCTCCAGGGTGTCGATGCCCTTGGCGCGCAGGTTGTCGTAGGCCTCATCGGTGATGGTCTCGTTGCAGGCAACGATAATCTCGCCGGTAGACTCGTCGAGAATGTCGTGGGCCGCGACGCGGCCGATGATCTCGTCCTGGGAAATCGGAATCTCTTCGACACCCGCTTCCTCCATGCGACGCAGCGCCATGCGCGTAAACTTGCGGCCTTCCTTGACGATCACGTCGCCACTGCTGGGATGCTTGACGTCCCTGCCAGCCACCAGGCCTTCTACCGTGTCGCGCTTGAAAGCCTGGTAAGCCTTCAGTCCGTCAATGCGGATGGAGTCACTGGGGTAGAAGTAGTTGAGTAGATCCTCGGTGCTCATGTCGAGCGCGCGCAGCAGTACCGTGGCCGGGAACTTGCGACGCCTGTCGATGCGAACGTAGAGGATGTCCTTGGCGTCGAACTCGAAGTCCAGCCAGGACCCTCGGTAGGGAATTACCCTCGCGCTGAACAACAAGCGGCCAGCGGCCGTGGTCTTACCCTTGTCGTGGTCAAAGAACACGCCGGGAGAACGGTGGAGCTGCGATACGATGACCCGCTCGGTGCCGTTGACCATAAAGGTGCCCTTGCCGGTCATCAACGGAATTTCGCCGAAGTAGACCTCCTGCTCCTTAATGTCCTTGAGCTGCTTGTTCTGGGTATCGGGGTCGATATCAAAAGTAACCAGTTGCACGGTGACCTTGAGCGGGGCCGAGTAGGTCATGCCCCGCTGATGACACTCCGCCACGTCGTACTTCGGATCACCGAAGTCGTAGCTCAAAAAATCGAGCTCAGCGCTACCGCTGAAATCCTTGATCGGGAATACCGACTTGAACACGCCCTGCAAACCGAGGTCCGGGCGCTTGCCCGGGTCCTCGTCCGACTGCAGGAATGTCTCGTAAGACTCCTTCTGGATTTCGATCAGGTTAGGAACTTCGAGCGCGCGACGGGTTTTCCCGAAGTCACGCCTCAGCCTGAGGTTTTGTGTAACACTGGACGCCATACTATCTCCCGCAGCCGTGCGGCCCTGGGGCCACCGGCGGTAAACTGGATGATTTCAATCGGTACCGTTCTGAACTACTTGAGTTCGGCCGTTGCACCGGCCTCTTCAAGCTTGGTCTTCGCGGCTTCGGCGTCGTCCTTCGATGCGGCTTCCTTCACCACACTCGGGGCAGCTTCCACGAGGTCCTTGGCTTCCTTCAAGCCAAGCCCGGTAAGCTCACGCACCGCCTTGATGACCTGTATCTTCTTCTCGCCGATCGCGGTCAGCATGACGTCGAATTCGTCTTTGACCTCGGCTTCGGCTACATCGCCTCCGCCACCAGCTGCGGCCACGGCCACCGGGGCAGCAGCGCTCACGCCCCACTTCTCCTCGAGATCCTTGACCAGGTCCGCCACTTCGAGGACGGTCGCCGCCGAAAGTTTCTCTACAATATCCTGTCGTTCTTCTGCACTGAGTGCCATGTCTGTTTCCTCCTGACTGATGCGGGGTATACCCGTCTACTTTTCTTTGCGCCCCCGGTCGGCGCCTCACACCCGGGTGTCCCCGCCTAGGGATTTTCCTGTCGGATTCTGGCCGACAATACCTGTACAAACTGCTGCGCCGGCGCCGCCAGTACTCTCACTAGCTGCTGCGCCGGTGTCGACATCAACGCCAGCAACTGGGCCCGCAACTGGTCGCGGGTAGGCATGCTCGCGAGCTGCTTGACCCTGGCCGCGTCGAGGGCTTCGCCTTCCATGACGGCGCCCTTGATATCCAGCGCTTCATTGTCCTTCGCAAAATCCTGCAAGGCCTTGGCGACCCCGACCGGGTCGCCGTAGCCAAACGCCAATGCCGCGGGTCCGCTCAGCATCTCGGTCAGCGACTCGTAGGGCGTGTCCTTGACCGCCAGGCGGGCCAGCCGGTTCTTGGCTACCAGCACCTCGCCATCGGCTGCACGAACGTCGCGACGAAGCGTGGACATCTGCTCGACACTGAGCCCCCTGTAGTGGGCCAGTATGGCGATCGGCGCCTGCTTGAACTTGTCGTTGAGCATCTCAACGCTGGCTGCTTTTTCTTCGCGGTTCATATTACTTCTTGCTCTCGTCTCTGTTCTCTTCGTCCGGCTCAGCCCGAACGTCTATCTACTTGTCTACCGGCAACCGCCAGGTCTACTTGCGGATCAGGTCGGCAGGGTCAACCGAGATTCCCGGCCCCATCGTCGAAGACAAGCAAACGCTCTTCACGTACTGACCCTTGGCCGAGGACGGCTTGGCCTTGAGTACGCTTCCGATCAGTTGCTCCGCGTTATCACCTAACTTTCCGGCACCGAAAGAAGCCTTGCCGATAACAGCGTGCACGATACCGGCCTTGTCGACCCTGTACTCCACCTGTCCGGCCTTGAGCTCCTTGACGATTTCGGCCACGTCGTTTGTCACCGTGCCAACCTTGGGGTTGGGCATCAGCCCCCTGGGACCGAGCACGCGAGCCACCTTGCCCACTGCACCCATCATGTCGGGGGTAGCCACGGCACGATCAAAACCCGTGAAACCGTCGTCGCGGACCCTGGCTATAAGTTCATCATCGCCCACGAAGTCAGCACCGGCCTCTCTCGCTTCGTCGGCCTTGGCCCCCTTGGCAAAAACCGCCACCTTGACGTCACGGCCGGTACCGTGCGGAAGCGCCACCGTGCCGCGAACGTTCTGGTCGGCGTGCCTCGGGTCCACGTTGAGCTTCATCGCCAAGTCCACGGTCTCGTCAAAGCTGGTACCTGATCCCCCCGCGACCAACTCGATGGCCTCGGCCAGGGTGTAGGCCTTTTCCCTGTCCCGCTTATCGGCCGACGCCGTGTATCTTTTTCCCTTGCCACCCATAATCAGCCCTCTACGGTGATGCCCATGCTCCGGGCAGTCCCTTCCACGATCTTCATCGCGCTTTCGACCGAGCCGGCGTTGAGGTCCACCATCTTGGTCTCGGCTATCTCGCGAACCTGTTTCCTCGACACGCTGCCCACCTTGTTCTTGTTGGGCTCGGGCGAGCCCTTGGCCAGCTTCGCTGCCTTCTTGAGCAGCATCGACGCCGGCGGGGTCTTGGTGATGAACGAAAAGGACCTGTCGGCGTAGACCGTAATGATAACGGGGACGATCACGGCCCCCATCTCCTGGGTCTTCGCGTTGAACGCCTTGCAGAACTCCATGATGTTGACACCACGCTGGCCGAGCGCAGGTCCAACCGGCGGGCTGGGATTAGCCTTGCCCGCTGTTATCTGAAGCTTGAGTGAATCTATGACTTTCTTTGCCATCTTGCCTTACACGCTCAGGTCTTTTCGACCTGTACCAGTTCCATTTCGACCGAAGTCGCCCGCCCGAAGATAGATATGGAAACCTTGAGGGTCCCCTTCTCCGGCCTTACTTCTTCGACGATACCGTTAAAGTCAGCGAAAGCGCCGTCCGTTATCTTGACCTGCTGGCCTACTTCGAAGCCGCCCCTCGCGCGTGGCGCAGAAGCCCCTTCTTCGATGAGCTTCATAACCGCGTCGACTTCCGACTGCGGCACCGGCGAGGGCGTGGTGCCCCCGACAAAGCCCGACACCTTGGGCGTACCGGTGACCAGGTGCCAGTTCTCGTCAGTCAGGTCCATGTGCATGAGTATGTAGCCGGGGTACAGGCTGCGGGTCGTTACCCGCTTCTTGCCCCTGACCAGCTCGACGACCTGCTCGGCCGGTACGAGAATTTCGCCGAACTCGTCCTCCCTGCCCGAAGCGTGGATGCGCTCGAGCAGCTGCGTTTTTACCTTCCCTTCGTAGGTGGAGTAGGCGTTAACCACGTACCACTGCAGGTTCTTGTCAGCCACGGCCGTTTCCATTTCCTAAAACACTAACCCGAGAGCCATCGACAGCAGTAAGTCGACCAGGCCCAGGTACACTGCCACGAAGGCGACCACGATCAGGACAACCCAGGTAAAGGCCAGGGTTTCCTTGCGCGGAGGCCACACTACTTTCTTCAGTTCGGTCGAAACCTCTCCAAGGAAGGTTCGCGATTGCTCTATATATTCGATTACACCAGCCATTGTTTCTTATCGACACCCCTGCCCTTCGAGCCCGAACCGCGAAATAATCCAGGAATGGCGGGTCAGGCAGGATTCGAACCTGCAGCCCTCGGATTTGGAGTCCGATGCTCTGCCAGTTAGAGCTACTGACCCTGAAGACATCGTCATTGAAGACATCATCCGGAGTGTCTCATCCTGTAGTCGCATCAAGCTCAAACCTTTCCTTCCTTGTGAATCGTGTGCGTACGGCAAGAGGCGCAGTACTTGCGCCGCTCAAGCTTCTCGTTAGTTAGGCGCTTATTGCGACTCGCACGGTAGTTTTTCCGCTTGCAATCAGAACAGGCCAGCACGATTTCATCCCTCATCCCAAAACGCCTCCGCCTACTGGGTG
>Ga0310120_10003627_pt1 | contig 10994 bp, 7 predicted proteins | sample CB27_AW_983_MG_FD_203506 | JGI IMG/M metagenome (GOLD analysis project Ga0310120, IMG submission 203506) | Marine microbial communities from Western Arctic Ocean, Canada - CB27_AW_983 | ecosystem: Environmental > Aquatic > Marine > Oceanic | place: Canada: Western Arctic Ocean | collected... | reverse complement strand
TCCTCCTCTGCAGTTTCATTGAAGGTAGAATAGGTGCCAGAGAGACCCGGGTCACGAGTCAATTCTCACCGAGAAACCCGGATACCTGCGAGACTCGCCACCTTCCCCCAGAGTCCGATGTGGCGACGGTTGCGCCATTGAGCCGATTCTGCGGCAGTAGTATAATCGGGGTTCCCCCGCTCTGGATTGTGACGGTGCTGGCGATGCTACCCATCTTGAAGCTTGTGCGAGGGAATACACCCCTCAACGGGCTACTGATTCCAGCATTGATCATCGCCCTGATCCCCATCGGCACGGAATCCGCCGGGGCATCCGATCTGTACATCCTGAAGGCATCGACTCCGTTCATTCCCGCACCAATCGTCGCCGTCGAACTCGACAGCCAGTTCGGTTCTGACATTTCCGGCTGGTCGATCACCCTGTGCCATGATCCGAATAGTTGCGAGTTCAGCTCCCTCTCCTTCGGATCCGCCCTGTCCAATCTCCCCTCGGCTCCATCTTTTCACGATGTGGCGCCCTTTTCCGGGGGGTTCACGGCAAGTTGCATCATCGACAGCATGGGTGGCGTTTCGATTGCACCGGCAGCGGATCATGCGCTCTACATCGTCGAATACGACTGGCTTCCGAACGGGCCTCAATTTTCTGAGATCGAGTTCTGCCCCACTTCTCCGGGTGCCCCGGGACTGGATACCGCTTTTTACTCCGGTGGCCAGGAGTACAGCCCCATCACCTTCAATACCTTCATCTTCAATGGCTTCTTCGATCCCGGATTGATCTACAGGATTCCACGATCGGTTGGCAGCTATGACATCGATACCGGGATCGGATCGGTGATCGTTGAACCCATCATCTATCCTGCTCTCTTCTCCCTGACATCGGTCACCGGACTGTCGATGGGAGTCGCCCACGATGCTTCGCTGCTGCAGATCGACAGCATCATCGCTACAGGAGATCTTGCCGTGCTCAATGGCGGAACCGGACCGGACCTGATGCTGGTCGAGTTACTCTCCAATGGCTGGACCGTTGACATCACCTTCGGACCGACCGGCACGGAAGTTGTCGATTTTCCCTTCACGATTGATGGCCTGCAGGCCGAGTACTCGACGGTTCCCGGTGGAGTACCGCTGGGTAGTTGTGTCGGCAGCTGGTTGAACTTTGTCGAGACGCTGGGAGTTTTCAACGAGGTGAACTTTTCCAGCTTCTGTTGTGGCAGTGCCGTGCCGGAAGACGACCTGGTCGTCTTGCTTCCGATCACGTCCACCTTTCAGCGCGGTGATTGCAATTCAGACACCACCAGAAACCTGGCCGATGCCATCTTCAACCTCGCAGTTCTCTTCTCCGGGGGCGGGCCCATCACTTGCTCGGATGCATGCGACCACAATGATGACGGTTCCATCGACATCTCCGATCCGGTCTACATGCTGACCTTTCTGTTCAGCGGTGGACCCGATTGCCCGGCACCGAACCTGGTGTGCGGATCTGACCCGACCAGCGATGGGCTCGACTGCGCCAGCAGCACCTGCCCCTGAAGGCAGAACTGCAGGGTGGGACCCCTGCGGTGGACGCACCCAGCCCTTGAAATTCCAGGCTCGATGGCGGGTAATTGCTCTGAATTGCCTCAATAAGGCCCATTTCAGCCTTCTTGAGCAGGAAATCGTGGCCAGATAACCGGTCCGAGCAGCCCGAGAAGGCGGATAGACCTCTATCGGAGGTCACCATCAAAAACCCAGCCAACCACGACAACGAATCCAAACACAATCTCAGCGGGCATTTGGCCCTCAAGAGCGTCTTCTTCCTGCGCGCAGACACCGCTATCGAGAAAATCCGTCGGTTGCCTCGAAGCGCCACCTTGCTGCTCGATCTGGAGGATAGCGTCGCCGCCGAGCACAAGGCGAGACAGCGCACCCGCATCAGCCGGCTCTTCCAGTCGGGCGTGCTGCGTGGCCGCAAGACGCTGCTGCGAATCAACGGACCTGACAACCCGACCGAGATGCGCGCAGACATCGCCAGTTGCCTTCACCAGGACCTCGATGGATTGCTGCTGCCGATGGTCAACTGCGCCAACGATATCGTCGAGATCGAGCAGATCGTCACTGTTTCAGAGCAGATGCTGGGACTGAAAGAAGGACACAACTCATTCGTGCCGCTGATCGAGCGACCGGGTGCAGTACTCGAAGTTTCAGCGATTGCTGCAGCTTCTGAACGCAACGTTGCGCTCTCCTTCGGACACGTCGATTACTGCCTCGAGGTCGGTGCCGAGATCAGCGAAGAATCGGTCGAGATCCCTCGCCAGATGACCCTGATGGCTGCCAAGGCACACCAGCTGACGGCAATCTCCTCGGTGTTCCTCGATCTGGACAACATCGAAGGATTCGAACAACAAAACCAGCGCATGAAGAGTCTCGGCTTCGACGGCTGCTTCGCATTGACTCCCCGTCAGATGCACAAGGCGCTCGAGGTCTTCTCCTACTCCCAGGAAGAGATCGAGCACTCGAAAAGAGTGATCGAGGCCGTTGAAAAGCAGGGATCCATCGCCAAACTGGACGGAAAGATGATCGGTCCTCCGATGCTCAAGATGGCATTGAAGATCATGGCCGACATTCAGGAGGAGTCCAGAGAGGCAGCTTGATCACCATGCAAGGTCGTTTCCCCGTCTACGGGTTGGATCTCCAGACTGCGTGTCCTGGAGAGATTCTCGAAAGTCCCCACGAAGTCACCATCGACTCCAGCTGGCGCACCATGTGGCAGTCGGCATTCCCGGCATCGAGCAGGATCTCGACCAGCGCGGAGTATGCCACTGGCTGCGGCCTCGACGAGATCGCGATACCGGCATCGATGCTGCTCAACATGACACTTTGTTTCTCTGTAGAGCCCTTCTCGCAAACCTGTCGCCTTCACCTCGGTCTCGAGAATGCTCGACAGGAAGCAGTGGTGCGAGAAGGAGACACCTTTCGCAGTTTTACCCGGCTCGATCGGATGGGAAACACATCGCGCGGTGATGCCAGTGTCATTCACACCACTCATATCCTGGTCAACCAGCGCGACGAGCGCGCCTTCTCGCTGCTGAAGCGTTCCTATTACGATCCGATCCCACAACCTGTAGAGAGAGAATCGAAACCTGATCAGGGCAAGAACTCGAGTTACTTCGATGGTGTCGGGAAACCGCTCATCGATCGGTTCCAGTCTGTTGAGAAATTCCCCGATGCTCCGCTCGAATCTCTGGCTGTGGATGATGTAATTCTTCACCCGGCAGTCAGGCCCATCGGGTGGACCGAAAACCTGGCACTGTCGACCATCTACCGCAACACTCATCCGATTCACTGGGATGCGCAGCGCTACGGACGAGAAGGCATCGTCGTATGTGGTGGTTTCGTGCAGGCGCTCGTTTTTGCCATCTGCGATCGAGAACTGCGCCAGGTCCTCGATGAAGTGCTCGAACGGTCATCTCATGTCAACACCATCGCCCCCGAAGATCGCATCGGGGCCGTCAGCCGCATCCTTTCCGTCGAGCAGATCGATAACAATCTGGAGGCTGTACGCATAAAAACGCTCGGGTTCAAGAATGTCGATGTCGAGAAGGAGTTGATCGGGGTCGAGATTCCTGCAGACCTGCTCGATGATCAGGAACGCAAGCCTTCAGAGATCGAAACCATCTGCCAGGCGCAGTGTCCGACACTCTCAGGAAAGATAGCCTTGCAGGCGATTCGCACCGTCATCCGACCCCGCAGCTGAGTCGCGTATACATTCAGGGCCTAGATGTTCCATCGCCTGAAGGGGATGATCGTCGCCATGGAAACACCCGAAGCTCCAGAGACACCTGAAGTACCCGAAGCAGAAGATCCGAGTGTCCTTCTCGCAATGACCTCCCGAGAAATCCGCAAGGGCATCATCACCTTGATCGTTGGCGTGATTCTCTTCGTCGTCAGTTATCTAGCAGTGGAAGGGCAGATGCCCGAACTCACCATCGACAACATGCTAGATTTCGATAACCCGCGGATTCTGAGCCAGTACCAGCTCTGGGGATCGCTGCTGGTGACTTATGTCGGAGGAATGATCATCTTCGTCAATATCCGGCTAAGAAAACAATCTCAAGTCTGACCGGTCCGACCATCTCTGATCATCACGATTGGGATGGAGTCAGACTCACATCCGCCTGACGAATTCCTCGAGTCTTTTCCCCCTCTGTGATGAAGATTTCTATCTCGACATCGCCTTCTGGCAGTTCCACATCCGCTAGCCGACAGCTACGAAGCGTCGGAAGTAGTGCTTGGCTGACCTCAACATCTCCGCAGACCAGCGTGATCTTTCCTGGCACTTTCTCGGGAGAAAATCGACACTCGAAGCTGTAGAGACCGGCTCGATCGATGTTGATATGCCACCTGCCGCGAGAATCTCTACCCCATGGTCTGCCATGTGTATGACGCCAATCCTGGCGAGTGAGCACCGTCACCTTTTCGTGTTCTGTACCGATGATGATGCGAGGCGGCGCCCAGGGATCTTCTCGCTCCGATGAAACATCCTTGAACCAGGCCTCGTAATCGGCCAGCAGCCTCTGGACGATCTCTGGATTCGCATCGGAGATGTCATCGAGTTCGTAAGGGTCCTTGCTCAGGTCGTAGAGTTGAAAATCAGGCTCCCCCTCGAAGGTGTCGCGCCAGAAAGGCGATGGGTGTACCAACTTCAGGAAGTTTTTCCTGGCCATGAAGTTGTGATAGAGCAACGGTTGGTCGCCTCGGTGCGCCTGGATCACCACGGTCCTTGGCTTTCTCTTGACCTTTGCCCCCTTCAGATCAAAAAGAAAACTGGTGCCGTCGATCTTCAACCCTTCCGGAATCGGTACGGAACAGGCGTGGAGAACGGTCGGCAACACATCGTATACGGCAGCGGGCCAGCTTGTCGTCACCCCCGACTTCAAGGTACCGGGCCAGCGAGCAAAGAAGGGAGAACGAACACCACCTTCCAGCGTACTGCTCTTGGAGCCCCGGTATCCGCTGACGAATCGCCGTCCCTCCGGACCGTTGTCGCTGAAGAAGAGGATCAGGGTCTCCTCGCCAATTCCCATCGAATCGATCTTCCGAATCAACTTGCCCATGTTCTCATCGATGTTGGTGATCATGGCATAGGATCGCCGCACCTGGTCCTGGTTCCAGTTCCCCTTCAGCGGTGCACCCTTCTCCTGCGGAAACGCAGCGGCAGACAGGTCCACTCCTTCATAGAGTGCCATTTCCTCTGCAGGAACATCGTGCCAGGGGCCATGTGGGCAGTTGTCGGTGATGATGGCCAGAAATGGTCGCGCTTCTTTGTGCGCGCTCGTGGCAAATTTCAGTGCTTCGTCGAAATAGATGTCGGTGCAGTATCCTGTCATCTGTCTGGGCACACCGTTATCCATCAGGATCGGGTCGGTATACTTTCGTTCTCCTCCAACTGGATCTGATGGCTGACCGATACCACCTCCCCGATGCACCAGCGATTTCTCGAATCCCTGATCCCCTGGGCGCAGCGGATAACAATCACCGAGGTGCCACTTGCCAAAAATGCCCGTGGCATAGCCCGCATCGCGCATGATCTCGGCGATCGTCACTTCATCGGTGTCCATCATCGCCCTCCCGATGTAGGTGTCGATGGCTCGCGTTCGTTGATGGCTTCGGCCTGTCATCAACGATGCGCGGGTCGGTGCACAGACTGGACACACGTAAAATGGATCGAGGCGAGCGCTTTCCCTCGCCATCGCATCGAGATTGGGGGTCTTGATCACGGGGTTGCCGTGAAATCCGAGATCTCCATAACCCTGATCATCGGTCATCACGATGATCACATTGGGGCGTTTCGCTGCGCTCTGTTGCCGTGGTACAGCCTTGGGAAGTTTGACTCTGGATTCGATCTTCCACTGCGTCATCAGGCTCGTGATGGCCGCTGTCAGAGCTGGCACGCTCTCTGCTCGGCCTGACTCTTTCCGCACACTCCAGGGCATTTCGAATTGAAGCGTTCGCATGCCATCCTTGCGGTAATGGCTCGTGATGTACCCGCCGCTGAAGTACTTCTTTCCAGCGGGGTGAGGATACTTCGGTGAGGGAACCGCCTTCAGTCCAGCTTTCTCCAGCAATGCACCGATGCTGCGAGGTCCACGAATCCAGTCGAAGTCATCCAGTTCATTGTCTGGCACTGCCAGTTCAGAGGCACGCAGCAGATGTCCTACTTCGATCCAATCCTCCGGGTGCGCATGGCCATGAAGATCGACCAGGAGCGCGTTGCCATTACCCATCGTCAGCGCTGCTCGGCACGACGCTTCCACTGCTGAATGGTAGGCACGATATACAGCCCCTGCGAATACCCCACCCTGTGTCGCCTCAATGAATGGTCGATTGGGATCCATCTTGATGCGGTGCATTCGATTTGTGATGACAAACGGTTTTCCGCCGGTTTGTTTCTCGATTTCAGCGGCCAATTCGAGAGCCAGTTCGCGCGTGTTGGTGTCTCGAACCAGGACGCCACTGGTGCGATCAGGAACTCCTTGAGGCTTTTCGATGCCGCCATGGGGAGCCGAGAGAACCAGTGGAATGGTACCGGGGGTCACATCGATGAATTTGTCTGCGGGCAAGATGGGAGTACCCATCATCGTCAAGATCAGTATCAGAATCTTCATGGAGATCAGTCTATCCGAGAGATCGAGACAGGTCTTTGATCAGTTCTCGAGCTAGAAACCAACCCCCAGTGACAACACCGGGCCCGATTTATAAGTACCTTCGGAGGAATAAGGGGTGTCGATGGAGATGGGCAAGATCAAGGAGAGGCTCCAGTTGCGAAACTCCTCATCTTTCCAGCTGATCCCAAGAGTTCCCGATAGGGTCGTAAAACCCGAGTTCGGGTCGATCGCACCATTCCAGGTCGCCTGGCCGTAGTCCTGATAGAGAAGCCCCGCAAGCCCGAAGGACGTTTCTCCAGATCCAAAATTACCGAGTGGCTTCATCGCGCCGATCCCGCCCTGGATCACTTGCGATCCCTGAAACCCTTCATCATTAGTGGAGCCAGGGAATCGACCCTGCAAGAACGAACTGATGATGGAATCCTCGCCGATCGGCATGCTGAAAAACATCTCGAAGATGGGGTCGAACGTCCCGTTACCAAACTGAATATGTTCATGAGGCTCACCGGCACCGCCGCTGATGTAGGGGTTTTCCTCGGTGCGACCCAGTGGCACGGTCGTCCCCGCTGACGTCGAGAAAAAAGCCCCCTCTTTTCCAACATCGTGGCGATGCCAGCACAGCAGCATTTCCATATCGCCAAAACCGGTCAGGTTACGGCTCGGGTGATGAAGTTGCAGGTTTAACTCCATCGCCTCTATATCGTCCTCATCTGCATTAGGATGGATGCTACCTATGGACGCGGTTCTCGATTTCTGTTCGATGGGAAGACGCCAGCGAACCGCCCACGGTTCATCAAAGGTGTATTCCATCTGGAATTGTAACCGTGCGATGTCGAGCTGGACTTCGTGTCGATGGAAGGTATCCGGGATGACATTTCCAGTTATCGGATCAACAAGTTCTTCATCGTGGCTACCATCGAACCCGAACCCGCGGGTGAGAGAAACTCGATATTGCCAGGTGCCGGTACCGTGTCGGATGGAGCCCAGACCGGACCCCAGCGCCCCCGCATCGGGAGCGTTTGGATTGGCTCAGGCAGGTCAGCCCTGTGCCCAGAGGGACGGACCTGCACAGAGCTGTAGCAGGAACAACAGGAACAGATATCCGACCAGTGCTCTTCTGAAGTTGATAGTCGACCTCCCGAGAACCAGTGCATGAAATACTCTTCATCGACAAGCACGAAGAATACCCGTTCATGGTTCCGGGGAATCCGGAATTCTGAGAAAATTGCCCTCAGATCAGGCGTTTTGTCGGCAGACCCGTCCGATACACTGTCTTCCTGTGCAGATGAGAGGCGTTGAACAGATGGCCGGGCCGGAAATCGCCAAACTAGACGACAGGATCCGTGAAGTGATCGGCGTTGCAGTCGATGCTTGCGGGCTCGGACTCATTCAACAGATCACCGGACTACCACTCGGATTTTCCAATGTCAATTTTCGCATCGACACTCACCAAGGCACCTTCCTGGCAAGGCTTTGCTGCACACAGCCCGATGCTCGTATCCGGGATGAAGCCCGTTTTCTCGAATCGATTCGCAACAGCGGCTTCCCCGCTTCCTATCCGATCGCGCGTACTGACGGAACACCGATCACCTTCCATGATGATCAGCGGCTGATGATGTACGAGTTCATCGAAGGGGAAGAACCAGCGGTAACACCGGATAGCGCCAGGCAGGTTGGAGAAGCCATCGGCCTGCTCTCCACACTCGAAGTCCCCGCGGGCTACTCATCCAGTTCATTGAGTGACATCGAAGAAGCCAAGCAGTTTCTGCTCACGAAGGCCAAACAACTGGAGCAGTACCCTGATTTTTACTCCCAGCTTCAGCAAGAGACTGCGGAGATCGAGTCGTTTTTTCAGATCGAGCTGCCCAGAGGATTCGTGCACGCCGATGCGTTCCCCGACAACACCATCTTTAGAGATGGAAAACTGGTTGCGCTGATCGATTTCGAGGATTCCTGCGAGGATGCTCTGCTCTTCGATGTTGGAATGACCATTCTCGGATTCGGATATCAGGAACAGCACCCGGTGCCCGAACAGATCAGAGCACTCCTCGAGGGCTATCAATCAATGAGGCCACTGTCCGACCTGGAGCTCGATATGCTTCCGACGATGGTGCGATGGTGTGCCCACGGCTTGACCCTCTGGCACCTTCAGCGCTTCATCGAAGATCCGACAGCCCGTCAGCAGCATAGGATCTCCGAACTGCAGCACCTGATCGGAAGGCTTCACGCCAAAGATGCTGAAGTCATCAGATCCGTCACTGGCAGATAAAGGCGCTGACGGTGGAGGCAGCGTCAATCATACATCTTTCCATCAGGGAGGCAGATGCCCTGCGGCTCTCGCCATGCGATGATCCCTGCTTCTCAAATGGAGTTTTAGCATGCAGTTGGTCGATGATCTCTGGCAGATTTCCGGTCACGATGTGGAAGCTCTATCCGAGCAACACGGGACCCCGCTCTACATCTATGACTCGCAGGTCATTCGACGCCAGGTGAAACGTTTTCAGGAAGCCTTCTCTGCCTTCGACCACCGCATCTATTACGCCATGAAGGCAAACTCGAATCCTGATCTTCTGAGATTGATGAATGAGCTGGGACTCGGCATCGATGCCGTATCGATATACGAGATCCGTATCGCGCTGGATGCTGGGTTTGAAGCACGAGACATCATCTTCACTCCCAATGGTGTTCCTTTCGATGAACTGGAACAGGCGATCGAACTGGGAACGAGACTCAATATCGAGAATCTCTCCTACCTGGATAAGTTGGGAGAGGCGTATCAAGGCGAGGTCCCCTGCACCTTACGGATACATCCTGGTCATGTGATCTCTCGCGCCAACCAGGATGCCGAAGGTTGGTATCAACGATCGAGATTTGGCATCGGCGGTGATCAGATCCCTGAAGCGTTGCGACTGATCAAGATGCATCGAATCCGGGTCGAGGGACTGCATGTTCATTCCAGTTCGATGATCCTCGACGAACAGGTCTTTGGAGCCGCCGCAGAGGTGCTCTTGAATCTTGCCAGAAAACTTCCTGATGTCAGGGCGATCGATCTCGGTGGCGGAATCAGGCCCCCCTATCGGGATGAGGATGATCATCTCGACCTGTTATCTCGGGCTCTGACGAAACCACTCGATGAGTTCGAACAGGAGACCGGTCGCAAACTGCAGCTGTGGTTCGAACCGGGGCGCTATCTGGTGGCGGAATGCGGCACCCTGTTGACCAGAGTCCATGTCATGAAGCAGGTCGGAGGCAGAACGGTGGCCGGTGTCGATACCGGATTTCATCAGCTGATCCGCCCCAGACTCTACGACGCCTGGCACGAGATCCGTAACATCTCGAATCCGGATGGCCCCCACCAGGTCATCGACATCAGCGGCTGTCTCTGTGAAGAGGATGACCTGGCTCGGCAGCGTTCCTTACCCGAAGTACGCGAGGGGCATCTTCTCGCCATCCTCAACGCCGGCGCCTACGGCTTTTCGATGGCGTCCACCTACAACTCACGGCCTTTACCGGCAGAAGTGGTGCTGTGAAATGTGTCGGAATGATCCTCCTCGAAGCGAGATCCATCCTGGTACAATGAAGATATGTCATATTGCTCTCGACCACTCTGGTTAGGCCCTGCAGTAGTCATCGCCACCCTCATCGGCGTGGGGGCAATGGCCCAGGCGCAGATCCCGGATGTCACCTATCATGTCGAGCCGCCCATCTTCGATGAGATCGGAAATCATGTCAGCGCGATCCACCGAGTCACCACGGAATACTCTCAGTTTGCTTCCTTTGGCTTTTCCATCTGTAACGATTCTGAAGAACTACTGCCCATCGATGTAGAGCCCGGATCTTCGTTACCCCAGGCTTCTCAAATATTATTCTATGGTACCTACATCGAGCCGGGAGGTGCTGGCCTCGGCTGCGTTCTCGACGGTGTGGGTGCAGTCACCATCCCCACAGGTGTCGGGCAGCACATCACGACCGTCCAGTACGAGGTCATCGGTGGCACCCTCGGCGAAATCGCCACGCTCAACTACTGTGAGCTGGTCGACGCCTCCAGTAGCGGCCCAGTCTCGTACTTCAACTGGCTCTACTTCGAAGGCGCCACTCTGGTGCCAGAACAGCTTCTTGGTTATCCACGATTCAAGCGTGGCGATGGCAATGCAGACGGTGAGGTCGATATCGCCGATGTCGTTTTCGGCCTCAGCGGACTCTTCACCGGCGGTCCATTGGGGGATTGCAGGGATGCACTGGATGCCAACGACGATGGGACCGTCAACATCGCGGACCAGGTCTTCACCCTCACGTTCCTCTTCATTCCTGGTTCTCCACCCCCACCACCGCCATACCCTTTTTGCGGTGA
>Ga0310120_10003626_pt1 | contig 10995 bp, 9 predicted proteins | sample CB27_AW_983_MG_FD_203506 | JGI IMG/M metagenome (GOLD analysis project Ga0310120, IMG submission 203506) | Marine microbial communities from Western Arctic Ocean, Canada - CB27_AW_983 | ecosystem: Environmental > Aquatic > Marine > Oceanic | place: Canada: Western Arctic Ocean | collected... | reverse complement strand
GTAGATGAGCGACACGGTACGAGTAGGATTCGTTGGGACCGGCCGCATGGCCACCGCATTGGCCGGCGGGCTGGTCTCCTCGGGGTTCTGTTCGAGTGATTCGATCGTCGGCAGCGACGTGGTCTCGGCGGCCGCCGATGCGTTCTCGGAGTCGACCGGTGGATCGGTCGTCGGCTCGAACTCCGAAGTAGCCGGCTGCTCGGACGTGATCGTATTGGCGATCAAGCCGCAGCAGATGTCCGAGGTTCTTGGCGAACTGGCCGCGGTGGTCACGCCCGATCACCTGGTGGTCTCGATCGCCGCGGGCATCACCCTGTCGACCCTGGCCGAGGCCCTGGGCGGCTCGACCCGACTGGTTCGCGTGATGCCCAACACGCCCTGCCTGGTGGGTATCTCGGCCTCCGCCTTCGCCCCCGGCCCCGCGGCCACCGATGCCGATGCCGACCTGGTCGCACGGCTGTTGGAGACCGTCGGAGTCGCATTGCCTGTCAGTGAAGAACTCATCGATGCCGTCACCGGTCTCTCGGGATCGGGTCCGGCGTACATTTACGAGGTGATCGAGGGGCTGGTTGCCGGGGGGGTCTCGTGCGGGTTGTCTCGCGACGTCGCGCTGCAACTGGCTGCCCAGACGGTCAAGGGAGCGGCCGAGATGGTGTTGAGCACCGGTGAGTCTCCCGAGGCACTCAGGGATGCGGTGGCCAGTCCTGGCGGAACGACGATTGCCGGGCTGGCTGAACTGGAACGATTGGGACTCCGTGGTGTACTGGTCAGCGCCGTCGAGGCGGCCACGCGAAGATCCCGGGAACTGGGGGCCGAATGAACCGAGACGACGATTGGGCGCTGTTGTGCCAATACACCCAGGGTGACGGACTCCGCAAACACATGCTCGCCGTCGAGTCGGCCATGCGGGCCTACGCCGTGAAGCTGGGCGAAGACCAGGAGACGTGGGGCCGAGTCGGCTTGCTGCACGACTTCGACTACGAACGCTGGCCTGATCCGCCGGATCATCCGATGGAGGGGTCGAAGATCCTGGGCGAGCTGGGGTATTCCGAGGAGGTGATCTACGCCATCAAGTCGCACGCCGACTACATCGAGGAATGCCCTCGCGTGTCGGTGATGGACAAGGCGCTTTACGCCTGCGATGAACTGTGCGGGTTCCTGACCGCGGTTGCGCTGGTGAGACCGACTCGGCTGGAGGGCATGAAGTCCAAGAGTGTTCGCAAGAAGCTGAAACAGGCTTCATTTGCCGCCGCGGTCAATCGCGACGACATCACCAACGGGGCCGAGGACTTCGGGGTTGAACTCAATGAGCACATCAACTTCTGCATCGAGGCGATGCAGGGGATTGCCGCCGAGCTGGGGCTGGTGGCTGAATCGGACTGACAGACCAGGGAGAGCCGGAATGTGTAAAGCGACATGGTTGATGGTGGCCGGGTTGGCGGTGATGCCGTTCCTGGCGGTCGATGGCGGGGCCCAGGAGGTCAAGCCGTGGAAGAACGTGACCGAGACCGTCGGCCTGAAGGGGCTTGGTGGCGGAGTGGTTCACTGGATCGACTTCGATTCAGACGGCTGGGTTGATCTCTTCGACGGCGGCGGCCTGTGGCACAACCAGCAGGGCAAGAGTTTCAAGAAGGTGGAAGCTCACGGGCTGGGTGGTGGTGGGAGCTGGGGCGATTTCGACGGCGACGGCAAGATCGACTTCTACACGCCCGGTGGCGGCGGCCGGTTGTTCAAGAACACAGGCGGCGGCACGTTCAAGCTCCTCGAAGGAGCCGTTCCCAAGCTGCCGATGGCCGCGCCGATGTGTGCCGTCTGGGGCGACTTCAGCGGCGACGGGCTGCTGGACCTGTATGTCGGCGGCTACGAGGCTCCGGCCTACCAGATCGATGTTCGCTACCGGAACCAGGGCGACGGGACATTCAAGGAAGTCTGGCGGACCACCGGAGCCCCCAACCCGGCCCGAGGCATCACCACGGCCGACTTCGACGAGGACGGGGACCTGGACATCTATGTCAGCAACTACCGCCTGGTCCCCAACTTCCTGTGGCAAAACGATGGCAAGGGCAATCTCGCCAACGTCTCGGCCGCACTGGGCACCGACGGCGACGGGGGTCTGGGTGCCTGGGGGCACACGATTGGCAGCTGTTTCGGGGACCTGGACAGCGACGGTCGTATCGACATCTTCGTCGGAAACTTCTCGCACCCTCCGGCCTACCAGGACCGGCCCAAGTTCCTCCGCAACCTCGGCAAGGCCAAGAAGTACCGCTTCGAGGACCTGAGCAAGACCGCGGGGCTGCGTTGGCAGGAATCCTACGCGTCGCCGACCCTGGGTGATTTCGACAACGACGGGCTGCTCGATTTGTTCTTCACCACCGTGTATCCCGGCGACAAGAGCGTCCTGTATCGCAATATGGGGAAGTTCCGGTTCGCCGAAGTGCCGAAGGCGGCAGGCATGGATCGCCCGCAGACCTACCAGGCCGCGTGGGCCGACTGGGACAGCGACGGGGCACTCGACCTGGTCGTCGGTGGCGGGCTGTACAAGAACCCCGGCCACGCCGGCCACTGGATCAAGGTCCGACTGATCGGGTCCGGGCCGGTCAATTCGACCGCCATCGGTGCCTCGGTGAGAATCCGCGTCGGAGGCGACAAGCAGCGGGTGATCACTCGCCAGGTGACGTCGGGAACCGGACAGGGCAACCAGGCGGATGCCACGATGCACTTTGGATTGGGTGACCACTCCGGCGAGGTGACTCTCGAGATCCTCTGGCCAGGCAACTACAAGCAGACGCTCAAGACGCCGATCGACCGCCAGGTGACGGTCCGTTTCGCCGGCAAGTGAGCCACCCCGCGGCCGTGATAACCCCTGCCGTGTTCCGCCTGTTGACTCGGCCACGAATTCCCGTGGCCGTTTCTACAGCTGCGGGCCGGGAGGATCACGCCGATGGTGGTCACCGAGACCTGTTGTGTGCGCGACCCGCTGCAGTGCATCATCCCGCCCTACATGCTCGAACGCCTGGCCGAATCGGGCTACCCGGATCATCCCGAGTTGGCCGATCATGCCGAGTTGGCCGAGCAGGCTCGAGATTCGATGTTGCGGTCGATCGAGACACGAGCATTCCGCGAGGCGACCCGGGCGGCTCCGCAGCTGCTTGTCAGCCCGTCGCCCGACGGAGGCCTGCACCGCATGGTCTACGACGCGGGCGGTTCCTTCGATCTGCCCGGCAAGCTGGTGCGTTCCGAGGGTGACGCCGATACCGGCGACATGGCGGTTCGCGAGGCGTACCGCCACACCGGCAGCGTCTGGAAGTTCTTCAATAAAGTCCACGGCCGCAATTCACTCGATGGTCTCGGCATGACGCTCAAGAGCTGCGTCCACGTCGGCCGCAACTACAGCAATGCGTTCTGGGACGGATCGCGAATGGGATTCGGCGACGGCGACGGGATTCTCTTTCGCCGGTTCACCCGGTCGATCGAGGTCGTTGCTCACGAGTTGGCTCATGGCGTGATCTCCTTCAGCGGGGACCTGCGCTATTACGGCGAATCGGGTGCACTCAACGAGCACTTCGGTGATGTGTTTGGCGTGCTGGTAAACCAGTGGAAGCGACGGCAGGAGGCTCGGGGGGGTGACTGGACGATCGGCAGCGAGTTGCTGGTCAAGGCCTCGACCCGGCGGGCACTCCGCGACATGGCCGCCCCGGGGACCGCCTACCGCGACGACCCGTTCCTGGGCGACGACCCCCAGCCGGCTCATTGGGACGACCGCTACCGGGGCGATTCGGATAACGGCGGAGTCCACATCAACTCGGGCATCCCCAACCATGCCTTCTACCGTGCGTCGGTCGAGGTGGGTGGCAACGCCTGGGAGACGCTCGGGGATGTCTGGTACCAGTCGCTGCAGTTGCTGAAAGCCGACAGCCGATTCCAGGACTGTGCCGAGATCACCGAGCGGGAAACGGCTCGGCAATTCGGGGTCCGCAGCCGCGAAGTGAACAGCGTGCGGAGGGGATGGCGGGCGGTGGGGATTGTCGTATGATGTCCTGAAGTCAAGGTCTCAAGCGACCGCTCCTTCTGCTGGCTGAGGTTCCCTGATGCGAATTCACCTGGCACGTGGCCGACTCGCACTGCTGCTGGCCGGCCTGATGTTCACCGTGGTGGGGTGTGGTGGCGACGAGGAATCTGTGGGCGGCGACGGGGGTTCGGCCCAGCGGGATCCGGCTCCCCAGTTTGATTCGGTTGCTGCCAACGCACGGGCGTCTGCAGCCGATTCGGCTCTGCCGCCGATTCCCGTCCCCAAGGCCGTTTCGGACAAGCCGAAGAAGGTTGCCAGGAAGGGGACCGACGAGGGGTTCGACGAGGACCTGCCGATGATCCCGGTCGAACAGGCCGGGGCGATGGTGGCCCTGGAGGCGGTCGGGGCGGAGGTCAAGCTCGACTTCCGCGATCGCATCGTCGGCGTCGACCTCAAGGGCACCGACTTTGACGACAAGACGGCCATCCACCTCGCCGTGCTCAAGGATGTCCGCTCGATCAACCTCTCCGAAACCAAGATCACCGACGCCGGACTCGTGCACCTCGCCAAGCTCCCCAACATCCGGCGGCTCTTCCTTTATGGAACCGGTGTCACCGACAAGGGACTGCCTCATTTGAAGGGACTGGTGAGTCTCGAGACGCTTTGCCTGGACGAGACGCGTGTCAGCGACGAGGGACTGACAAATATCCGGGGGCTGATGGCCCTGGAGGTTTTGCACCTCCGGAGCCGATTGCCGGTCAGTGATCGTAGTATTCCGCTGATTATTCGCTTCGACAAACTGCGGGAATTGAAGGTCGAAGGGACAAAGATCACCCCCGAAGGCCTCGAGCGACTCAAGCGGAAGTTGCCAGATTGTCGAATCGAATAAACAGGTGGTCTGCTGAGGCAGCGAGCCTGGTGTTTCGAGAGAATTGGCAGGGTCGGGTGGTCGCACTTGACCGGGGATCAAATGTGGCCGTATTCTATGAGGTAGACGGGTGCTTGTGCGCCGGTCCCGCTGTAGGAAGCAAGAACGAGGGAAACGTGATGACACGTCTTTTGCCCGTTGTGTTGGCCGCTGTGGTCGCACTTGTTGGCCTGGCCGATAGTGTTGAGGCCGCCAACAACGTGGTCGCCGCTCCGTCGGCAACCGAGACCCGAGTCAAGGTTCAGCACTGGGTCGCTGCCCAGGGTGTGACCGACAAGGCGGTCCTGGAACGGATCGGCAAGGCCTGGGCATTCGACAAGCAGTCGATGTCGGGCAGTCGAGTACTCGACATGGTCGTCGGCACGTTTTCGAGTGTCGATGCCAAGACGAAGTCGTTCATCGAATCCTGCAAGCTTGAAGCGGGAACCCCCGTTCCCGACGCCGGGATTCTTGAAGGGAAAGACGCCTTCTACACCGCCAACATGCAGCTGTTCTACGGCCGGTTCCTGGCCCAGAAGCAGATGTACGACGAGGCACTCGAGCTGCTTGCGGCACTGGAAACCAGGACGGTGGTTGACCCCGCCGGGCTGCTGTACTTCAAGGCGGTCTGCGAGCACCAGTTGCTGAAGAAGACCGAGGGCCTGGCGACGATTCGCACATTGCTGGAAAACACCACGAAGGTGCCGCTGAGGTACAAGACCACCGCCGAGTTGATGCAGCACGACCTGCAGGCACTCAAGAAGGACTCGCTCACGGAAATCTCGCGGAAGATGAAGGACGTGGAGAGGCGTTTGGAGTTGGGGCGAGGTGGCCAGCGGGTGCAGAAGGAAGAGGACGAAATCGTTGCCTCGCTGGACGCGATCATCGAGAAGCTGGAGCAGCAGGGCGGCACGTGACCCGGCTGTGGCAACGGCCCGGGTGGTCGTAATCAGTCCAACAGCCCTGCCCAGGACAGCTCGATTCGAGGTGGCCAGGGTCCCGGCAATGTCGCCAACAAGAACACCGGCAACCGCACCGGCTGGGGCGCCTTGCCTCCCAAGGCCGAGGCTCGTGCCCGCAACATTCTTGATCGCAACTACCCGGCTCACTACCGCAAGGCGATCGACGAATACTTCAAGCGGCTGGCCCAGAGACAGACGGCTTCGCGGAAGTAGTCGGCACCAGGATCACGCAAAGGGGTCGGATTCAGCACTGCTGGGTCCGACCCCTTTTGCATTCACCGACCCCTCGAACTTGCACCTCCGCGCCACACCCGGACAATAAGAGCTGTCCCGCTCACTCAGCGAAGGGAAGTCCGATGAGACGCCTCGTGATCACGCTGTTCCCGGCTCTTTGCCTGGCCCTGTTCGTACTCGCCCCCCCGGCCTCCGCCGAGGACTGGCCGACCTATCGCCACGACGCCACGCGAGGTGGTGCGACGGTTGAGACTTTGGCCTGGCCGCTGACGAGCCAGTGGACCTTCAGCACTCCCGTGCCGCTGAAGACGACGTGGTCGGGTCCCGAGGGACGTTCGATCGAGGGCAAGGACCTGCACGATCGGGTCCGGTTCGACGACGCGTTGCACGTGGCGATCGTCAAGGGCAAGGTCTATTTCGGTAGTTCGGTCGATCATCGGGTTCAGTGCGTCGATGCCGCCACCGGTCAAACGGTCTGGACCACCTTCACCGACGCTCCGATCCGGTTGGCTCCGAGTGTCGCCGACGGACGAGTGTACATCGGCAGCGAGGATGGATATGCGAGGTGCCTGGAGGCAGCGACTGGTCGGGTGTTGTGGAAACTGCGGCTGGGCCAGGCCGACGAGCGGATCGTGGCTCGAGGCGAGATGATCTCGCGGTGGCCGGTCCGCACCGGGATCCTCGTCGAAAACGGCATCGCCTACTTCGGGGCCGGTATCTTCCCTCACGAAAACGTCTACCTCGCAGCCGTCGACTCAAAGACCGGCAAGCCGATCTGGCGTAACGACCAGGTCAGCCACGGGAATGCGGGTCGAGTCGACCTGTCGCCGCAGGGGTACCTGCTGGCCACCAAGACGGCACTCTACTTCCCCTCGGGCCGATCCAGGCCCTCGGCCGTTGATCGCAAGACGGGCAAGATCAAGGTCATCGCCGGTTGGCGAGGCGGCTCGTCCGGCGAAACACTCAACCTCTCCTCCGGCCAGGTCGCCGGCGGCAACGCCGTGATTATCGGCGGATCGCTTCGCACCTTCACGCTTGGCAGCCAGGTCGCCGGGTCAGCCGGTTCGACCTACGTGACCACCGGAGGATCCCTGGCGCGGATCAACCAGAAGATCTATGCGACGGTCAACGCCAACCGTGCCAAGCTCCGCAACGACCTGCGAGCCGTGTACAGCCTGTACCGCAGCGGGAAGATCGAGAAGCCCGAATACCTGGTCAAGGCGGACGCGGTTCGAGCGAAGCTCAACGCCCAGGAGGAGGTGGGAGTCGAGTGGAAGGTGAAGTGTGCCTCGAACTCCGCGGTCATCCTCACGGCCAACGCGGTGATCGTCGGCGGGAAGAACATTGTCGAGATCTTCGACGCGAAGACCGGTAAGCCGATCGGTCGGTTGGCGGTCGAGGGATCCGCTCGCGGGCTGGCCGTCTCGGACGGTCGCCTGGTCGTCAGCACCGATTCGGGTCACATTCACTGTTTCGCGGCCGGTGCCAGGGGCCGGCAGGTTGCCGAGAGCAAACCGGTTGCCGACCCGTATCCGCAGGACAAGTTGACCGCGGTCTACGAGTCGTCGGCCAAGGCGATCCTGGCACAAACCGGGATCCGTACCGGGTTCTGCCTGGTGGTCGGAGCCGAGCAGGGCCGACTGGCGTTGGCACTGGCTCGCAACAGCGGTTTGAAGATCTACGGCGTCGAGTCCGACCCGAACAAGGTGGCTGCGGCCCGTAAGGCACTGGTCCGCACCGGTCTCTATGGACACCGGATCACGATTCACGAGGCGGCTGCCGGCGAGATTCCCTACTCGAACTACTTCGCCAACCTGGTGGTCAGCGACACGCACCTGCTGACCGGCCGCGTTCCGGTCGCCGGTGAGGTGGTTGCACGTCACCTGAAGCCGTGTGGTGGAGCGATCTGCCTGGGCGGCACGCACAAGTTCGATGCCGCGTGGCGAGATAGCCTGGGTCTGAAGGACCAGTCGGTGACGGAGCTGGGCGGGAGTTTCACGGTCCTGGCACGCGGCAAGTTGCCCGGTGCCGGTAGCTGGTCGCACCAGTACGGCGACGCCGGCAACACGGCCAGCTCTGACGACCAGCTGATCCGCGGCGGACTGGGGGTGCTGTGGTACGGCGATCCCGGCCCGGGCAAGATGATCAACCGTCACGACGGAGCGGTCGGCCCGGTTTCGACCAACGGGCGGATGTTCATCCAGGGCACCGAGAGCCTGATGGCCTACGACGCCTACAACGGCCAGTTCCTCTGGGACTTCAAGAACAGCAAGGCGATCCGCACCGGCGTGTTCCAGAACCATGCCCCGGGCAACCTTGTCGCCAACGACAACAGCGTGTTCATGATGCTCGATTCCCGCTGTCTGCAATTGGACGCTGCCACCGGCAAGCTCCAGGCCACTCACCTGTTGCCCTCGGGCAAGGACGTGAAAGAGCACGAATGGGGCTACGTGGCGCTGTCCGAGGGAATGTTGATTGGCACCGCCACCCGCCGCAAACGGCTCGATGCCGCACGGGCCAGGCGAGGCAAGCAGACGACCGATGCCACCGATGCGATCTTTGCCATCGACCTGAAGACCGGCAAGCACCTGTGGAGCTACCAGGGCAAGAGCATCGATTTTCGTACGATCGCCCTGGGCCCCGGACGCGTTCACTTCATCGACAGCACGATCACCGCCGAGCAGCGGCAGGCGTTGCTGAAGGCCGACAAGACCGAGCTGCTTGAACTCAAGGGCGAAGACCGCAAGCGGGCCGAGGACCGGCAGAAGCGGATCGATGCTCGCACCGCCATGGCAATCGATTCGCAGACCGGCAAGGAACTGTGGCGGCAGGGCGTTGATGTCACCGACACCAGCGGCATCGGCATCGGCGGCGGTCGCCTGACGATGGTCTACAAGGACGGAGTGCTGCTGCTGGGTGGTGCCAATGCCAACGGTCACTACTGGAGGCAGTTCATCGCCGGAGAATTCAAGAAGCGAAGACTCGTGGCACTCTCGTCGGTCAACGGCTACAAGCTGTGGTCCAAGGATGCCAACTACCGGCACCGGCCGATCGTCGTCGGAGGCCGGATCATCGCCGAACCGTGGTCGTACGAACTGAAGACCGGCAAGCAGATCATGCGGATCCACCCGCTGACCGGGAAGGAGGTGCCGTGGAGCTTCATGCGACCGGGTCACCACTGCGGCATGAACACCGCCACGCCCAACATGCTCTTCTTCCGCTCGGGCTTCACCGCCTTCTACGACCTGCAGTCGGATAGCGGCACACGGCACTTCGCCGGGCACCGGCTGGGGTGCTGGATCAACGCGATTCCGGCCAACGGGCTGGTGATGATTCCCGAGGCGAGTGCCGGGTGCGTGTGCCTGTTCTCGATCGCCTCGACCGTCGTCATGGAACCGCGTGCTCCGCGACGTCCGTGGGGGATCTACAGCGGAGTGGGAACTGCGACGCCGGTCAAGAAGCTGGCACTGAACCTCGGAGCTCCCGGCGACCGTCGCGACGCGACCGGGAAACTGTGGCTCAGTTACCCCAGGCCCAAGTCTCCCAAGACGACCGGACTGGAACTGAACCTCAGCCTGGGCGAGTCGTTTGCCGAGGGAGGGAAGTTTGTCAGTCACGATGGAGACAGCAGCGAGACGAGCACGAGTCCGGCTGCCTGGGTCTACTCGTCCTCGGCCCGGGGCATCAAGAAATGCACGGTCCCGCTCAGGGGCGTAGGAGATCGGCCGGCCAAGTATTCGGTCCGACTCTACTTCTCGTCCGGACCAGCCAAACAGGCTCAACCTGGAAAGCGAGTCTTCGATGTGCATGTCCAGGGCCAGGTCGTGCTCAAGGGCGTCGACGCAGCCAAGGCCGCCAAGGACGGCACCGTGGTCCTCGAGGTCCGCAACGTGTCGGTCAAGGACCAGTTGACGATCGAGCTGGTTCCCAAGACTCCCGATCACCCGATGCTCTCGGGGATCGAGGTCTCGGAGGTTCCCTCCGGGGAGTAAACCCGGAGCGGGTGAGTCGTGGATGGGCCACGGGATTGAGATGACCATGGAACCGGAACCGGTACCCGGCTCGGTCTACGTCGACGTCGAGAAGATGCCCTGGCAGCCGACTGCGTTTCCCGGGATCGACATCAAGATCCTGTTCCAGGAACCCGACGGCGAGGGGTTCACCGCGATGTTTCGGGCCGAACCCGGTGCCCGGTTGCCGATGCACCGGCACCTCGGTGTCGAACAGACCTTCATCATCGAAGGCAGCCTGGTCGATGACGAGGGTGTCTGCACGGCGGGCAATTTCGTCTGGCGGCACCCCGGCAGCGTGCACGAGGCCTACACTCCGGATGGGCTGCTCGGCATCGGGATCTTTCAACAACCTAACGAGTTTCTCGAGAGGGATGGCAACGATGGCTGATCGGCAGGCGGTCCTCGACAAGATCGACGGCGAGTGGATCGCGGACCTGACCGAGGAGATGGTCAGGATTCCCAGCGTGACGATGAACGAGACCGAGGTCTGTGCGTACTACGAGCGTCAGCTGGGTGAGCTGGGGCTGGAGGTGGATGTCCGCGAGGTGACTCCCGGACGCCCGAATCTCTACTCGTGCGTCCGCGGCCAGGGCGAGGGACCCACCCTGATGCTCAACGGCCACCTGGACACGATCCCCAACCAGACCAACCAGTCGTGTTACCGCGATGGCGACCTGATGTTCGGACGCGGTACCACGGACATGAAGGGAGGCATGGCGGCGGTGCTGGGTGCGGTGAGGGCATTGCAGGAGTCGGGAACCACGCTGGCCGGTGACCTGTGGCTGACGGCGGTTGTCGGGCACGAGGAGCCCGAGGCCGGGAAGGACGGGCCCAAGGCTCTGATCCAGGACATCAACGACGGACGCATCG
>Ga0310120_10003621_pt1 | contig 11007 bp, 14 predicted proteins | sample CB27_AW_983_MG_FD_203506 | JGI IMG/M metagenome (GOLD analysis project Ga0310120, IMG submission 203506) | Marine microbial communities from Western Arctic Ocean, Canada - CB27_AW_983 | ecosystem: Environmental > Aquatic > Marine > Oceanic | place: Canada: Western Arctic Ocean | collected... | reverse complement strand
ATGACCCCGGCCCTTAGACAGAACGGGACTGCTCCTGACGGATGAGCCCCGTCGCCACATCACGCTGCCGAAAAAAGCGCGCCCAGCTGGGTTCGACCAACTGGGCGCGCTTCGTTCGAAACTCGGTTCGAGGCCGCTAGGCGTTCTTCCAGAGGTGGACGAAGTCCTCCGTCGGGAAGCCGTAGCCGTTGGTCTCGAAGTTGTAGAAGTTCCGCAGCCGCTGGTTCGCGAAGCGCACGGTGCCGAAACGGTTGATGACCGTGGGGGCCACGTGCATGATCTCCGCGCCTTCGCGAATGATGTCGTGGATGATGTCCGTGCGGTCGGCACGGTCCAGCGCCACTTCCTGCGCCTGGACCTTTTCGAGAATCGACGGCGTCGTGATCTTGCGCTGCGCCGAGTGCCGCACGTCATCCGTGCGCCCGAACCACAAGTTCATGTACTCGCCGATCGTGTTGAACGGCGTCACGTAGTTGTAGTAGAGGCCCGGGAAGTCGCGGCTGGCCTCGGAGGACCACTGCTGCGCGTACTCACGAATCTGCGAGTTGATGTTCAGGCCAATCGCCTGCAGCATCGGAATCACGGCCTCAGTCCACTGGTCGTAGACGGTGCCGTAGGTGCTCTGCAAGTAGTTCATGTCGACCGGCGAGCCGTCGTAGCCCGCGGCCTCGAGCAGGGCCGTGCCTTCGGCCACGTCCTGCACCAGGTTGTCGGCCCACTCCTGGCCAAGCTCGTCCTCAGGGTTGAGGTACATGCCGCCATTGCCTTCGCCCCAGGGGACGGTGGGCGTATTCCAGCCGGAGGGGATGTCGAAGCCCTGGCCGCGCAGCGTCTCGAGCTCACCGAAGGCTTCCAGCAGACCGGGGCGGTCAATCGCCTTGGAGATGGCGATGCGAGCGCGCGGGTCTTGCCAGAGTCCGTTCTCCGAGGTCTGGTTGAACTGCCAGCCGCTCCACAGCCAGCCGTTCTCGTCCGGAACCTGGTGCGAATCCGGGCGCTGCTCGGCGAGCGTGCCGATGTCGCGGTTCAAGGGGTCGAAGTCATCCGTGTCACCGGCAACGAAGAGGGATAGGGCAGTCCCGTACTCGGGCTGGAAGACGTAACGGATTTGGTCGACCAACGGCAGGCTAATTTCCTCGCCGTTGACGCCGGTCACCTTCTTGTACCAGTTGGGGTTGCGCGTGTAGATCAGCTCGGTAGCCGGGGTCAGGGTGCCCCACTGCCACGGGCCTGTGCCAATGATGCCCTCTTCCTTCGTCGGGTCGATGTCGCCCGCGAGGGCTTCCTTCGACTGGATGAAGAGGCTGGAGGGCGAGGACATGTTCTCGATGAACGCCGCGGTGGTCTTGTTTAGCGTCGCCTTCACGGTCGACGTGTCCACCGCCTCGAACGAATCGACCATGTCGAAGACCGGGGCGTTCGCGGAGAGCGCCAGGAAGCGATCCATGCTGGCCGTTACGTCTTCCGCGTCCAGCTTGCGGCCGCTGATCGGCGCGATGTCGTGGTAGACCATGTCGCGGATGTTGAAGATGAACTCCGTGGCGTCGTCGTTGATGATCTCGAACGACTCGGCGGCGTCGCCTTCGATGTTGGCCAGCGCGACCACGCCGGGACCGGTGCTCGCCTTGAGCATGCGGCTGTAGGCGTGGGTGCCGACGTACTGCGCGAGGAAGCTGGTCTCAATGAAGGGGTCCAGCGACGGTGGTTCGCGGGTCATGATCTTGGTCGTGATGTACTCGCCACCCTGGATGGCGCCCTCCCAATCGCCCGGGCTGGCGGCGGCGACGGCCGGAGCTTCCTCATCTTCCTGCGTCGGCCTAGACAGGTCCGTATCGGCATCCGCCTGGGCATCCGCCTGGGCATCCGCCTGGGCCTCCGCCTGGGCCTCGGCTTGGTCCTGGTCAGCCTGAGTCTGCGTAACGGCGGCGGCGGTGTCGTCGTCGTCGTCGCCACAGCCCACGAGCGCGAGGCCGGCGGCCCCCACTCCGGCCTTGGCGCTCACGCCTAGCAACGTTCGTCGGCTAAGCCGACTACGGCGCATTCTGTTCCAGTAGTTCGGTTCGCTCATCGTGCTTAGTGACCTCCTACGGTTCCAATCCGTTACTCATAACAGGATTTCTGCCGCTTGCGCAACAAGCAATTCGTTCCGGTCGAAAATAGCCTCCGCCAGCGACCTGGGCAGCTCTCGCCCGACACAATCGGTCGAACGATGGCTCGCCGGCGCGCAATCCCGGGTTATGCGAATTCCGTGGGCGATTCGGCCCCTGGCGCAGCGTCCGCAGCGAGCCCCACAGACGAACAGTGTCGCTGGCGGAACGGGATCCGCCGGGCTTTCCTTAGGTTTCAGCAGAGTATGAGTCGCCACCGGCGGCCGCCGCCGGATCGCGCGAGACGCTTCCCGACGATCGACGCCCGAACCAGGCTCAGTCCGTGAGATCTGGCGAACTCAGTCGTCGGTTGCCGATTTGACGGGAATCTCGGGTGGAGGCTCCGGTTCTTCGCCGCGGGCGCGCTGCGCCTCCGCGATCCGGTAGCGCTCCTCAACGATCAGAATCAGCCCCGGATCGAGTTGTTCGGCTGGGCGCAGGAGGTCGAAAATCTCACTTCGATCGAGCCGAATCGGGACCCGAGGCAGTGACTCCTCTGCTGCTGCATCGGCGTCGTCCTCGGCCACCTCGTCCGTGACTTGTCCAGCGACCGGATCTACGACCGCTTGCGCCTCGGTTGCCTGCTCCACGGCTGCTTGATCCGTGGCGACCACGCCGTCCCGCCGGCGCGGCCGCTTGCTCTTCCGTGTCGGGCTCGTCGGACCCGCCACCGCATGCCGCCAGCACGATCGCGACCAGGCCGAGCGAGGCCGGCAGCAATGTCCGGCGAAGCGGCGGCAGGCGGGGGGTGTTGGCAACGGTGGCGATGTCGGATCCCCTTGTCTTCGCTACGTCCGCGCGCTGCGAAGGGATTGGCGCAGGCGCGTCGACTGCTGTCGCGTCCGATCTCGTTGGCCGTCCCAGCTCGTTGCCGGTCGCTTCGGAGTCCGTGGCTGCCGCGGCGTCCGCGAGACGGCGCTGCGCTTCGCGGGCTCCCTCGATTTAGCCGAAGTCGTACCCGTCGTCGAAGTTGAGCTCGCGCAGCTCGTCACCCAAGTCGAATCCGGCGTGGATGCCGCGCAGCTCAGCCTCCCGGATTTGCTTGTCCGTGATGGCGCTAGCTCGCGCAACGGAGTCGGCCTCGAGATCGGCGCGCGTCGCTTCCGCTCCGGCGGCGAAGCCGTCGTTGTACGAACTCGTCACATCGGCCTCGGATGGGCCGGCGTTGAAGACTCCGCTGCCGACCGCGACCGTAATCACGACGCTGAAGATGAACGCCAGCGTAGGCGTAGGCCGGGGCGCGGTGCGGTTGGACCCAGCCGCCGAGCCGTTAGGCGGATCGGCGGATTGTGGGGCGGACGTTGCGCCATCGGTCGAAGCGGCCGGAGTGGGGTCGATGCCGTCATCGTGACTCGCGGCGGGTCGCTGCCAGCCCGCGCCGCGCCGCGTCACGACGCTCGGCGCGCGAGTTCCTTCGCATTAGTCCCCCTCCCCCAACGGCGCTTGCCATGAAGCGGGGCTAGATGTCCGGCGGCGACCCGCGTCAGCCGTCATCGGATGCGCTGCCGTCTTCGACCGTGCCGCGGAGGCTGCGAGCCAGGACGCCGTCATCGCGCAAGGCCTGCGCGAAGCCCTCCACGTAGCCTTCGTTGCGGGCCCGGCCCAAATCCTCCAAGAGACCGGCGGATGCGGCCAGGCGTCCCTCCAGCTCGGCGGCGCGCAGGTCACCTTCCGTGGTCACGCTGATGCGGGCCTCGAAGTCCGCTTCCAGCGCGCTCCGGGTCTCGCTTGCGCCGTCGGCCTGCCCGGTCTCGAAGGCGCGCAAGACATCCGCCTCGGTCGGTCCGCTATCCAGGACATCGCTGCCGGCCAGCAGCGCGATTGTGAGGATGACGGCGGCCCCGCTCGCGGCGAGCAAGCGCAGCCAGGTGGGGACGCGCCGGTCGTGTTGAGAGGGCGTCAGGGTCTGGAGAGGCGTGCTGGACATGGCAATGCAGCTCAGAGGACGCCGGTTCGACGCCCGCACGGGCGATTGCTTCTCGATCGAGCGTACCAGCGCGGCCAGCGGAGGGAGTTGGAGCGGGAGAAGGGGTTCGAACCCTCGACCCTCTGCTTGGGAAGCAGATGCTCTACCACTGAGCTACTCCCGCTCGGGAGGCCCGCGTCGCCATCGATGCTAGGCACCTTCGAGTGTACGAGTGCCCTCCGTCGCTGGCATCGGAATTGTTGGTGTCTCGAATCCCGCAGGGCTCACCAAGAGCTCCTGTAGCAGCGCCACGTACACGACATTGCCATCGTAGCTGTGGCTTGCCCCAGGGGGGTGCCGATGACCGTCCGGCACCTCAAGCTGCCGGACGCGGGTCATCTCGAAGGCGCCGCCGGCGCGCGCCCGCGCTGGATCACCTACGGCAGCTCCATCACCCACTGCCGCACCGCCGCGAGTCCCGCGGCAACCTGGCCAGCACTCGTCGCCCGGGCCCGGGGCCTCAAGCTCACGGCACTGGGCTTTCGCGGACAGGCCCACGCGGACCCGATGATCGCGCGTCGGACACTCGGCGAACCACAGCAATGAGCGCTCGCAACGAGGCGAGCCTCGGCGTCGACTAGCGACGCGGTGCCCTCTGCGGTGCTGTACCTGTGGGGCACGAAAGCTAGATCGCGCGGTGGAGAACCGGCGCTTTCGGGAATCCGCCTTGCTGTGCCGTCGCCCGAATCAGCGGGAGGCTGATGGAGCTGCTGAGAACGAGTCCGTCGGGCTTCCGAGACGTGCGTCATGCGCCCAACGCATAGGAGCAACGGACTTCTAATCCGTCGGTCCTGGGTTCGAATCCCAGAGGGCCCACCACACTGCGACGGATCGCTCAGTCGCGTCGTCTGGCGGCCATTCGACGCAGGCGAGGAGGTCGGCGAGAGAGCCTGGGTTGCCGCTGAGGTCACGCTCGATGAACGAGCAGAGGGCAGCCTCGCGGGCGGTGAGGGCGGCGCTGACCTCTTCGAGGAGTTGGGCGTCGGCCTGCGCCGCGAGGAAGATGCGCTGGCCGATCGGTCCGAGCCCTTGGACGACACTGGGGATTGGGTCAGCCATCGATCGCCCCGTGTGTCATTTCAGCGGCGAGAAGTCGAGCGCATTCATGATCCGGCTCTCGGGGTGGTGGACGAGCGGCCCATCCTTCTCGGACTCGGCGACCGCCGCCTGCCAGTCGGGGTCGGCCAGCCCATCCCGTCCTGTGTGCAAGATGCGATCTCCGCCCAGTTCGAGGCGGCGGCCGCGACGGAGTCTCAGGCGACTCCGCCAGAAGACGAGGATGGAGTCGCAACCGCCGGTCGCCGAAGCAGCAGGTCACGCAGGCCGAGCAGTCTGGTCAGACCGTCGAAGAATCGACCGCGGCCAGGGTGCTGGAGGGCACAGAGCGGATTGCCTTCGACTCCGACCGCGATGGCGATTACGAGATCTACATCATGCTGCCTGGTGGCACCGACGTGCGCCAACTGACGGCGAACGATGCGGGGGACAGACGCCCCGCGTGGTCCCCCGATGGAACCCGAATCGCCTTCCACTCCGACCGCAATGGCGATTGGGAGATCTACACCATGCGGTCCGATAGCACCGGCGTGCGCCAACTGACGCTGAACGCCGCGTCGGACAGGGGTCCCGCTTGGTCCCCTGATGGAACCCAGATCGCCTTCGACTCCGCCCGCCATGGCAAGTTTTCCGGGATCTACCTCATGCGGTCCGATGGGACGGACGTGCGCCAACTGACGCTGAACGATGAGTGGGACGGGGACCCCGCCTGGTCCCCCGATGGGACCCGAATCGCCTTCGAGACCAGTCGCGTTGTCGATGACGAGTATCGAGCTACCGATATCTACACCATGCGGCCCGATGGGACAGACGTGCGCCAGCTGACGGTGAACGATGCGTGGGAGGGAAGCCCCGCTTGGTCCCCCTAACGCGTTTGGGTTCGAAGTTCCCAGCCGCTACTGAGCCGGTAACGCGGGCCCTTTTCCAGCCCCGTTCCCGACGTCCACCGTTGCTCGCCCCGGATTTTCGGCGCTCGCCGCTTCGAGCCCTCACGCGATTCAGCGACGATGGTGACGACCCACTCCGCTTCACAAACCGGCAAGACGAAGAGTCGACCGCCTCCAAGAATCAGCGCGCGGGGCCCCCGGAGCCAGCCCGATCGAGCCTGCACGGCACCAGAATCGAATCGCAGCGGAGTGGCCGCGCTCGCCACCCCCTAGCCGAGGCTCAGGTCCTCCGCCGTTCGTTCCAGGAACGCGATCACGTCGTTCGAGCCCCCGGGGGAAAGCCGTGCGGCGCTATCGCTCGATCGGAGCGGCGCTATCGCGGATCCAGTCGCTGAAGGAGCCGTCGTACAGACGCACGTCGTAGCCGTGGAGGCGCAGGGCCATCGTGGGGACAGCGGCTCGGGGTCCGCGCTGGCAGTAGGCGATAATCGGTCGCCCTGGCGCAATCCCCGCCGCCTTCAGGATCCGCGCGGCGTCCGGCGCCGTGGGGAAGAGATCGCCTTCCTGGGGACGGAATTCCTCCCAGGGGACGTGCACCGCGTTCGGCAGGTGGCCGCCCCGCCCGTCGACCTCTACGTCGCCGACGAATTCCTCACGGGTGCGGGTGTCCAAAAGGACAGGGCCCGGGCCTTCGGCGATGGCGCGCTGCACATCCTGGCGTCGCGCACGCAGTTCCGGGATGGGGCGAGGGGTGAAGCGCGCGGGCGGCGGCGTGACGGGACGGTAGTACAGTTCGCCGCCGAGATCTCGCCAGCGGCTGAAAGGCTGGCGCAAGAAGCGCACGTCGACATGGCCCAGGTACTCCAGGATCCAGGCAAGCATGGCGCCGTCCCGCCCGTCGGCGTCGTCATAGAGAAGGAGGGGAATGTCGCTCGGGACGCCCAGCCCCGTCAGCCAGGCCGCCAGTGCCTCATCGGCGAGCAGCGCGCCGTCGGCGCCGAAGGCCTTGGCGGCGGGCACGTTGATTGCGCCCTGGATGTGGCCTTGCAGGTAGCGGACCGCCCGCCGTGGATCGACGATGACGGCTCCAGCCGCGGACGGGTCTGGGAGAAGAGAGCTGGTATCGACGAGTTGCATCGCGGGGCCTACAGCACGATCTCCAACTCGGCGTGAACCGGAGTCGCCCGCGTCACGGTCTGGGCGACGGGGGAGCCGGCTACGGCCAGGTCGAAGATCTCCTGCAGCGTGGCTTCGTCAGCGTCGCCCTGAGCGTAGATCTTCACGTCGATGCCGCCATAGCCGGGGTTGCCATCGTCGTCCAGACCGGCCCACTTGAGGATGTTCTGGAAGTGGCCCTCCACGGCGATCTCCAGGTTGTTGATCTGCACGCCGCGGCGGGTGGCGTTGAGCACGAAGCCCACCATGATGCAGGAGCCCAGCGCGGAGAGCAGATGCTCATGGGCGCTGGCGCCGGTGTCCTGCGTGTCGAGGGCATCCGGCTCGTCCAGCTCCACGGTGTGAGTCCGGGTGTGCGCCTTGGCCTTGAAGCCGTCCTGCCAGACGACGCGGGAGCGCCAGGGGCCGCTGAAGGCCTCGAGGTTGTCCTTCTCCTTAAGCCCTTCGATGACCGCTTCCAGCTTCGCCGGGTGCAGTCCGTTGATGACCACGTTTTCCTCGGTCGTCATTGCGTGCTGCCTTTCTGCGTGTGTGCGAAGTCCGTGCGCAGCTGCTGTGCTGCGGTCACGATCGCCTTGAGCTTGGCGCCCGCGACCTCCGGCGTGGCGACCGATCGTTCGGCAAAGGTACCGAAGCCGCAGTCAGGGTTGAGGGTGATCTTGCTGGCGTCGTAGAAGCGGAGGAACTCCTTGGTGCGTGCGACGATGGTGGCGGGATCTTCCACCTCGTCCGTGCGCGGGTTGACGACGCCCAACCCCAGATCCTTGTCGTTGCCGTATTCTTTGAAGACATCGACCTCCCCGGCGCGCGGCGTCGCCATCTCCAGCACCAGCTGATCGACCGGCATGCGCATGAGCCAGGGAAGGAGCGGGCCGTAGTTGCCCTCCAACAGCACCTCCTCCTTCTTGCTCCAGTTGCCGCGGCAGACGTGCATGGAGAGGCGGATACCTTCGATGTCGCCCACGGTCTCTTCCATCAGCCGTAGGGCGAAATCCATCTCGTCGCTGGGGTCGCGCCGGGAGCCCAGCGCCGCGCACATGAAGGTCTCTTCGCTCTCGTCACCGTAGACGACCTGAGTCAAGGTGGGCTCGTCGAGCTGCACCGTGGCGACGCCCATGTCCCGGAGCGCGAGGATCTCGTCGTGCAGGATGCGAACGACGTCCTCGGCGCACGACTCCTGGGTGGGGTAGGCATCCTTGGAGAGTTGCTCGAACCAGGCCGAACGGGTGAGCAGATACGGTCCGGGCAGCGGCACCTTAATGGGCTTGCTCGTGTGCTTCTGGAGGAAGGCGACCTCGTTGAGCGCCAGACCGGTGGGCTTGCGCCGGAGCTTGCCGATGGCCACGGGGCTCTTGATGGCGAAGGCGGGCACATCGAGAGCGCGCAGGGTCTCCTCGAAGCTGGCGCGGTCCGGCACGTAATCGAGCAGCTCAGAGACGGTCATGAGCCGCATACCTTCGATCTTCTCCACCACGAAGGAGTAGAAGTTATCGCGGCGCTGCTCGCCGTCCGTGACCTCGTCGACGCCGGCCTCTTCCTGCAAGCGCAGGGCGTCGAGTACGGCCTGGTCGGCAACGGTGTCGAACTCTTGCTGTGAAATCTCGCCAGCCTGCCGCCTGCGCAGTGCTCGAACGAGCTCGGGTGGACGGGACCAGCTCCCTACCGTGGAAACGGGGAAAAGCGTCGGCACAACCAGCTCCAGTCTAAATAGGTGAAGCGTCAGGCTATCACGGTAGAATCAGGCGCGAGTTGGATGTCCACTCGACCGCTGCGATCCTCCGTCACCGGCCAGACGTTGCGACGCGATGGGCCCCATCACCCCAACGTGCCGGGCATCGTGGGGATCTACGACACCGCCGACCGCGGCGCGTTCTGCGTGGGCATCAACAGCAACGAGGCCTGGCTGGAGTTCCGTGAGTTCGGCAGTATCCCGGAGATCGGCGCCGATCCCCGCTGGGACTCCTACGACACCCCGCTTGGTCCCCCGACGGAACCCGGATCGCCTTCCACTCCAACCGCGCTGGCAATTATGAGATCTACACCATGCAGCCCGATGGGACGGACGTGCGCCAGCTGACGGTGAACGCTGCGACGGACCACAGGCCCGCGTGGTTCCCCGACGGAACCCGAATCGCCTTCCGCTCCGACCGCGATGGCGATTTTGAGATCTACACCATGCGGTCCGATAGCACCGACGTGCGCCAGCTGACGACCGGCGATCTGTCCGGCTCGGCACCAGCCTGGTCCCCCTAACGCGTTTGGGTTCGAAGTTCCTAGCCGCTACTGAGCCGGTAACGCGGGCCCTTTTCCAGCCCCGTTCCCTACGTCCACCGTTGCTCGCCCCGGATTCCCAGCACTCGCTAGCCTGCGCCTGTCATGGCGACGTTTGAACAGGTCTGACCACTCTGCCGACCGAGCCCCACGCGAAAGGGGCGGCGTTCGAGCGCCTCTGTCAGTGGTGGCTGCAAAACGACCCGGTCTACACGTCCAAGCTCAAACAGGTCTGGCTCTGGGACGACTGGCCGGGGCGGTGGGGCCGGACACCGGCATCGACCTGGTGGCGGAGGAGGCGGACATGGGGGACCTCTGGGCCATCCACGCGAAGGCCGACAACGCGGAATACCCCGTCACCCAAACCGACATCGACAGTTTCCTGAGCGAATCCAACCGGCCCGAGTTTGCCTATCGCCTGCTGGTGGCGACAACCGACCGCATTGGCCTCAATGGGCGCCGGGTCCTGCGCGGCCAGGAGAAGCCTGTCGGACGCCAGCTGCGGGGGGGCTTGGCTGCACCCGACGTGGAGTGGCCCGCCCACGTCACTGATCTCCGCGCCCCAGCCCGCGCGCCCAAGGCCCCCCGCCCGCATCAAGTCGCCGCCCTGGACGCGATTGCAACCGGGGTGGGGACCGGGGGACGCGGGCGGGTGATCATGGCCTGTGGGACCGGCAAAACCCTGATCCAACTCTGGGCCCACGAACGCCTCCAGAGTCGGCGGACGCTGGTGCTGGTGCCATCCCTGTTCCTGGCACAGCAGAGCTTGGCGGAGTGGACGACGAACCGGCAGCGTCCCTTTACGTCCCTCGCGGTCTGCTCGGATGCGACCGTGGTGCGCGACAGCGACGGCATCGTCGAAGCGGTCGACGAACTAGGGCTGCCGGTCACGACCGACCCGTCCCAGATCCGGACCTTTCTCCAAGGCGCCGACGATCGCGTCGTTTTTTCCACCTAGCAATCCTCGGCGAAAGTGGCCGAGGCACTGGCAGGGACCGCCCTGACGTTTGATCTCGTCGTCGCGGACGAAGCGCACCAACTCGCGGGCCGGGTGGACCGCGACTTCGGAACGGCGCTCGACGAGGCCCGGCTGCCCGCCGCGCGCCGGCTCTTCTTCACGGCAACGCCGCGCTATTTCACCGGCAAAATCCAGGGGCGAGCCGACGCAGGCGGGCAGCGGCTTTGGTCTCGGGTTTTCGGTGCTGTCCGATCTGAGTCGCGCGCAGATCGTAGGGTCCGTGGGCCAGTACGCCTGGGCGGGTGCGGCGAGTACGCAGTTCTGGATCGACCCCGTCGAAGAGGTGGTGGTGGTTTTCCTCACACAGCTGCTCTACGGCGCGTACCCGATCCAGCGAGAGCTCCAAGTGCTCGTGAACGCAGCGTTCGCGGACTGATCGCGGGCTGCCGACGAGGAGCGGATCGTGCCCCCATGGAGCGAAGAGGGTTCTCGCTGCGGGTGCTGCGTGAACCGATCGACCTCCGGACACCATTTTGTTGAATCGAC
>Ga0310120_10003620_pt1 | contig 11008 bp, 5 predicted proteins | sample CB27_AW_983_MG_FD_203506 | JGI IMG/M metagenome (GOLD analysis project Ga0310120, IMG submission 203506) | Marine microbial communities from Western Arctic Ocean, Canada - CB27_AW_983 | ecosystem: Environmental > Aquatic > Marine > Oceanic | place: Canada: Western Arctic Ocean | collected... | reverse complement strand
CGGCGAGCCAGGAGGACGCCTGGCGGGCCGCCCACCCGGGTGAGTTCGCGGCGTGGGCTATCTGCTGGTTTGACAACCTCCCACCCGGGGATGCGGCGACGGTCTGGAGCCTGCCGGCCGCGGACTCCGTATCAGGTTCGATGAGCGACTACTGCTTCTAGTGGCAGTAGCGACAGACGAAGTTGTCCCGGCGATAGACGCGGAGCTGCGGAAGGTCTGCTGGACGAACTAGCCGGACATCCAGACTGGGCGGTGGCGTGGAGAGAGAAATGGAGCTCTGGTACAAATTTGGTATCCCCGAGGGGAGCTTCACCCCTAGTATCAGCAATTGGTGGCAAGCTGCGGCTGGTGGCTTGACTACGATGGACAAGCACTGTAATCCCTGATCGGCATTGAAATCCGCGCTCATCGTCTTGTCGCCGGTGAGATTGCGATAAAAGAGCACTCTTCCATTCGGGCCCGTCCGACCTACAGCCGGTGGCGGCGTTTCTCCGCCAAATACAGGACCGCACCCCGGCGAAGGCAATAATCCTCAACCACCACGACGTGAAGCCTCCGCGCGCCGGGGGCAGCGACCGAGGGCGATCGCACAACGCATCCGGTGATTTTTGTTAGACTTTTTCCCCTATGGAACGTCTGGCCGAAGCCTTTTCGTGGCGGAGCCTCGTCCTGCTCTTCTCCGCGGCGGGTGTTTCCACGCTCTTGCTTTCGACCGCGCCTTCCTACCGGATCCCTCTCGGCATGAGCGCGGGAAAACACTTCTCTCACGGTTGGGGTAATCGGGGAGTTGACGGGGATACGATCTACCGCGAGCCGGAAGAGAGAGCGCTCGTACACCTTCACGGTCTCGACCGGCAACGGGCCTACCGTGTGGCGATACGGTGGCGCGCCCATCGTGAGGCCCGGACCGCTTCGACACTACGCATCGCGACGAACGGAAGGGAGCCCGTGACGTTTCGCGCGGGAACCTCGTTTCGATCCGATCACTTCGAAGTACCGCCGGCGCCAGAGAACTGCCTCCTCTTGTGGCTCGCACCAACGGCTGAGAAGAACATCGCCGTCGAGGGAATCTCCGTGGAGCCCCTCGCACGCACAGGCCGAATCTCGCTGCCGCTCCTCGCGGTTTTGATTCTCGTCCCCGGAGCGCTGCTCCGCCTCGGGGGTGACAGGCGGACGTGGCTCGCTTGTGCGGGGTTTCTCGTCCTCGCCTATGTGGGCTTCGTGAGCTCACGCCCCTTCGACGCGCAATACGCGATCGTCTTTCATTCGGGGACGCTCACTGCGTTTCACGCGGTGTGCCTGGGATCACTGTATCTGGGACTGACTCCCTGGCTCTCTTCACGTCGTCGGCTGCCCGTAGCGATGTCGGCCGGCGTCCTGCTCGCCACCGGGGTCGTCTTGCTTTACGGCCATACCCTCGCGTTCGGGTTCGTCTCGGACGACTTTGCCTTCGTGCTCCAGCCGAATTGGAGCCGCGTCGCGTCGAGCCTCACTGGAAGCTGGCTCGAGACCAACTTTCTCGCCGACTACTATCGACCGATGGTCGTCTTTACCTACACTCTCGATTCCGTGCTCTATGGTCCCTGGTCCGGTGGTTATCACCTGACAAATCTGCTGCTCCTCGCGGGGTGCGGTTTTCTCGTCTTCCGCTTGATGCAGCGTTTCGTAGACGACCCACGTTTGTGCCTTCTTGCCGCGCTCTTTTTTCTTCTTCATCCGTTCAACGTCCTGGCCGGAAGCTGGGTTGCGCACCGAACGGACACGCTGGCAACGCTGTTCTATCTCGGGGCGCTCGTTCTCTGGCCGAATAGGATCCTTGCCGTGAGCCTCGTGGCCGCTCTGGCCTTCATGTCCAAGGAGATTACTGTAACGCTTCCCGCGGCTCTTCTACTCCTGGATACCGTTCTCCTGAGGCGCCTCGACTGGAGCGCGAGAAGTGTGGGGAAGCTTCGCCCATACGTGCCCATCTCGATCCTCTGGGTCGCGTACCTTCTTCTGCTCTTATGGCGCATTCCGAGCTTCGGCGAAAGAGCTGCGCGGCTCGCGTCCCGCACCCCCGACGTCTCCGAAGGCGCCTCTTCCCTGAACTGGTTCCGCTGGGGGGTGGACACGGAGCTGCACACGCTCCTGACGCCCCTCGCCAGGGTTTTCGAGAGCCCCGAGCTCAAATTCGCCGTGCTGGTCGCGGCCGTCGCCCTAGCCATGGGCCTGAACGCGCTGGTGTCACGGCTGCGGTGGCTAGAGGCGCTCTCTTTCGAGAGACGCAGCCTGTCTCGAAGACTGGTCGTCGCTTCTCTCCTCTGGACGATGCTCACCGTCGCGCCGATTCACGGCGTCACCGGCTACAACCTTTACCGGATGGGGGTTCTCTTATCGGTAGGGGCAAGCCTCCTGGCGCTCGGGGTTCTCATTCAACTTTTCGGAGCCCCGGGCGCGCGTGGCCTCCGTGTTGTGGCCATCAGCGCAACCATCGGCTGGCTGAGTCTTCTCGTGAATCAGAGCATGGTTGGCAGCTTCGAGGTGTACCCGTACACGGAGACAATGGTCCGGGCGAACGGCTGGGAGTACCGTTCTTGGTCGCCTTACTTGCCCGAGGCCCCTTCGAAAGCGCTCTGGCTCCAGGCGAGCGGGCGCATCGATCACAGCTGGCCCATTTACCGGAGAGAGCCCCCTTCCTCGTACTAGTGGACTGTAACAACTGAACGTTTAGTGGTTTTAATGCGTCCCACCGAACCGTAGGAACCGTAGGCGTCCATGACGTCAGGGTTTCCCGAAGTTATGGACGAACCTTACCGCTGTGACTTCAAGGGAGTGGGGGTATTCCGGCTCGTGCTCATAGCGTTAGCGATGGTCCCTACTCGCCCGAAGCCCGCTGGCGGGCGCAAGGGGTCGAGCAGGCGCATGGACACCGCTAGCGATCTACCACTGGGGAGTTATTGGGAACGCGCCGAAGTCCACGACGAGGGCGCGGATGGTCCAGACGTTCCACACCAGGATCGCCGCAAACAAGACAGCCAAGAGACGGGTCCGCCCCGCCTTGGCGCTCGCCCACGCGACCGGCGCGAGATGCAGGGGAAGCAGAAGAGGCATGAGGTGTTTGGTCATTCTCCAGTCTACTAAGCTGAAGACGATGGCGGTCAAGGCCGACCAGATCAGCCAGAGGCCAATGGAGCGGCCAGACGCTCGCCCAAGCTTCCCACGAGCGCCCAGAATCATAGCGATGATGCCCAGCGGCAGCAGAGCGTATCCGGTATGCCGCCAAAATTCGACCCATAGTCCGAACGCACTGGGGTATCCTCCGTATCCGAGGGGATTGTTGTGGGTGAGCCGGTCGGCGAGATGGGTTCGGACGTGATCGAGCCAGAACGCCTCGAAATTCACGACCAGACCGTGTGCCCAGAACGCGGCGTAGCCCACGGTGAAACCGACCATCACCGGATTGAAGACGATCCGATACAGACTTTCCCGGTGCAGCGGCCTGGCTGCGCGCACCACCTCCCAGATGACGACAGCTGCCGGTAGCAGAACCAATTTGTGGTTGGCCAACGCTGCAAAAAATCCGGCTGCCAAACAGGTCGCGAACGAGACGCCCCGACGGCGCCCTGACCATCCATCCCATGTCAGCAGGATCATCAATAAGCTCAGGTTTGAGACCGCGAAATACCCGCCGTAGCTCGATCGGACGAAGACCTCGGGGCTCGTGGCGTAGGACAGCCCGACGAGTAGGGCGAGCCAGACGGGCACGACTCCATAGGCCCAGACCCCGAGTAGGGCCACAGTGATTGCCGCGAGAAACACCGTGGGAGCTCGCGTGGCGAGCCGGTGCGGTCCGATCTCGTAGTGCCGATAGATTTGATTCAGCTCGAGCAACTCTACCGGGATCCGCTCTCTTCCGTCCTCGAACGGCGGCGGGACGAGCACGTAGTCCGAACCCTCCACCCGGGCGATTTCATGCCCTCCCAGACTCGCCGGGGCGGTAAAGGGCTCACCTCGATGAGCCGCTAGGGCCCGCTGCGAGGCGGCATCGTAATAGGCCAGGTGCTCGAGTTGATTGAAATAGAGGAAGGCTCCGCCAACATAGTAGTGAAGCAGAGGGGGATGGGCAAAGTAGTAAAACGTTCCCCGATCCGTCAGCAAGAGTGGTTCCAACCGCGTCAGCAGGCCAAAACCCGTTCCTTGAACCTCCAGATCATGGTCGGTTTGCGGAGGCACGACGACCGTGGCCCCGAAGTAGTACAGAAGGTAGGCGACCAGAAACAGGGAACCTGAAACCCAACACCTGCCTGCGTCGAGCAACTTTTCTCGGGCGGTGGGCCTCGCCGAAAGCACATAGACGAGAAGTCCGATATTGGTTAGGAACCAAGTTGCATTCCAGGCCCCGACGCTCGTCAGCGGCACCGATAAAAAGTAGAAACCGGTCACGATGGCGACAAAGATCCCGAAAGAACAGCAGAGGCTCCACACCAGGACCGCCAGAGGCTTACCAGGCCCGAAAATTGCCCCCGCAATAGGCAGGCCGGGAGCGAGAAACAGGACACAATTGACGGCGACAGAGCGGAGGAGTGGAATCTCGATGACCGTGAAACCCGGGTGAAACAGAACAAAGGGAAGGTTGAGCCCCACAGCAAAGACAAGCAAAGCTCCGGGAGCCAGTCGGATTCCGTCCGACAGAGGCTCACCGTCGGGCCCCCGGTCGACGACGAATCGGCGGCGGGTTTTCCCACCCGACCACAGCACGAGACACAGCACACCCAGCCACCACGCCGCTCCCTGTAAAACCCAAAGAGCACTCGAAAGCTCTCTCCGGCCGCGGGCGTCGTCCAGCAAAAGGCCGACCTCATGGCTGACATAGGCGTCCAGGGGAACAAGCTCCAGAAACGCCGGACGATCCCACGACAGCTTCAAGAGCGCCGGCGCGCCGCCCCGCTCGTAGCGAAGCCAGAAACGCTGTACTCCCGACTCGAGCTCGATCGCCGCCGAGGACGAGCCCGCTCCGTCGAAAAGGGTTTCGTTGCCCACTCGCAACGTACACCGCGAAACGCAGTGCCCTTCGAATCGGTAGAGCCCGGATTCCGGCACCCGCAGATAGCCCGCAACCTCCATGGCCACCACTCGCCGCCGGCCGGCAAGCGCGTTCAGATGCCTCCGGTCACGGATCGTAAGCGACGTGGTCACGACCTCGCGCTCATCTACCACCCCTGTTTCCGGAGTGTGGTACACCACCGCCGCCTTCGCAGGAGCTTCGCTTTCCCCTTCTTTGAGCCAGACCCACAAAAACGCCGACATCACCATCAGAGCCAGCGTGAGTCCGAACAGACCGTCACGACGGAGCTCGAAATCGGAAGTCGGGCTGACGAAAAAAGCGCCCGCGCTGGCAACAACGAACCACCACAAGCTGACGTCGGGAACCACCGGGCCGACTCGAATCTCCTGCTCACCCAAGGAGCGAGCGACCGCCAGAACCGTGAAAACGCCGAATAGAAACAGCCTGGGCCATAGCCGATAGATCCCGAGCACGACGCTCATGCCTGTCATGGGCTCACCACGCGCGATAGAAGCGGCTCTTGGATGAGCGGCGCATCATGGCCGCTCAAAATGCTACTTCCGCGACTCGCGCCGCGTTCGCCATCAAGGTGAAGGTCAGATTCTTAGCAGGGAGGCTGGGAAATGTCGTGCCGTCGACGAAGTAGAGGTTTTCGAGATCGCGGCTCCTGCAGGTCTCATCCGTCGTCGGTCCCGCCCCGTTCTCGGTCATGGGTATGGTTCCGGCGTAGTGAACACTCGCTCCCATTGGACGGACGTGGGTCGCGTTCGAAGGTGCGATGCAACCGAGCTGCCTGAGGATTCGACGATATCTTTTCGTCTCTCGTTGGATCTTTTCGCCCTCTGTAGCGTCCGGTCGATATTGGATCGCGAGCCGCGTCTCCCCGTTCTGTCCATCGACTTCCAGCGACAACTGATTCTCGTCGCGTCGATGATCGGAGAAGTTGATGTTCAGCATCGCCAGAGCGGCGTGAATGTTCCGGAACATAGAGAGCGCCGTCGCCATCGATGTCGGAAAGCTGGCGACGATGGGGTGGATCAGCGCCGTCTTCAGTGTGGTCACCAGACCGTAGGACCGGTCCTGCGGGTCATCCGCATCGAGAGCGATAACGAGCTGCTGGTACTGGTAGGTTTCGGGATCGAACTGCCGGCCGATGAGATTGAGATTGACGAAGGGCATGAGTATCTGGCGATTGTCCAGAAGACCGTGCAGAGTAATCCGTTCTCCGGTAGCGCGGTATATCGAGTCCATGAATATCTTGGACGACGAGAGCGTTCCTGCAGCGAGCACTAGCGTTCCCACATCAAACTCGTGCTGCCGATCATCCGAGACCGACCGAGCCACCACCTTGTGGATCCTGTTTCCAGGCCCCGAAAGGAAATGGCTGACACGGACCCCGCTGACATAAGTAAAATTTTCATGAGCGAGGCACTCGCTCAGCGTCAAGGTGGGCACGTAGATCGAGTCCGTGGGACAACCCCAGCGGCAACGTCCGAGATAACTGCAAGCCTTGCGTCCGTTCAGATCACGGCTCAGTGTCGCGATACGTGCTCGTCCCATGTAGCAGCGATGCTTCCTGTTGAGCTTGTTCTTGTGCCTGTAGTAGCTCCTAAGGAGAACCTGCGAATGCTCGTCGAGAGCCAATGGCTCCAAAAGACCGTCGTGAAGCGGGTAGAACCGGGTCATATCGTCGTCCGTACCTGAGATTCCGATTCGCTTCGCCACTTTCTCGTAAAACGGCGCGAGGTCCGAATGGTCGATGGGAAACTCCCGAAGGTCCCCGTCGGTGAGCGGATAGCAGCCCGCACACCAGATCTCCGCGAGTCCCCCGGCCGCGAAAGAAAGGAGGGGGTTGAAGCCGGACGTTCGAAGCTGAAAGTCGTCGAGGCCCGAGATGACGTGATTCTGACTCGGCGCGAAGGCGTAATATTCGGAGTCGTTTCCGGGAAGGCTCAGGGCTTCGAAGTTCTCGCCGAGAAAGAACTGCACGGGATCGCTGACGCCGGTCTTCAACTCGTTGAACGTGGCAGCGGGCGGCCTTGAGCGCCTTCTGCCAACGTCGAGCATGAGCACCTCGTGGCCTTTCTCGAGAGCGGACAGCGTGAAGTGGACGCCGCTGGCTCCGGACCCCACCACCACGACCGGATCCACGGTCAGGACTCTCTGCCGCGACGACGGCCGACCCATCGCTGGATCAGGTGCAGCGCTCCGAGAGGGGGTGTGGCAAGGACCAAACGCAACCCATAGCCCGCAGCTCTGGCGAGCATCTTGGCGCAGATCCACGGGCGAGAGCCTTCGTCCGTAGAGTCTAGCTTCGGAAAGCTAGAGGGTGTGCATTCGAGAATTGCCAGCAGGAGAACGAGCTTCTTACGGACGACCGAGTGCTTGCGGAACACGCTGGTGTAAGCGTCGACGAGTCCCGTGGTCAGACGGGATATTCTCGAGAGCCGAAGTAAAAGAGAGTCGAAACGATCTTCCGCGAGAGTCGCCCTGGCATCGTTACGCGAATGATACAGAGCGTACTTTTCCACGACGTAGTCGTTCGGAGTCTCACCTATCAAGTGGCGGCAATAGAGACGGCACTCGGTTTCTAGCTCCGCCACGTCGCTTTCGGGCTTCGTGAGAGAGATCGGTGTACCGAGCCCCGCCTCGATGTCTTTCATTAGAGCTCTGCGGCCCTCGAAGAAGGCGTTTGTCGCGATGGTGCTGTCGTTCGCGAACAACGCGAGCTGACCGGCAGAGAGGGGAAGGACCCGGAGGAACAGGGGCTCGAGCAGACCCAGCGAAGTCTGGATGGGACGCAGGGGAAGGTGCACGGTCCGCGACGATTTACCGAAACGCACTCGCCGGATTCGGACCATCAACTCCTCGATGCTTATGATTTTCGGTCCGCCAAGCTCAATGGTCTCTCCGCGAAAACGGCCCTCCTCCACGATGGACAGAATGGAGTCGGCGAGATCGTCGATGAAGATCGGCTGCACCTCCACCCGCCCGTCCCCGAACACGGGCATCACTCCCGCCTTGGCCATCCGGGCCAGTCCCTCGGCTGCCGGCGCGCCGGGACCCGTCACGAGGGTCGGCCTCAGGATAGTATGGGAGAGTCCGGCATCGGCCACGATGTCCTCGGCCTGCTTTTTCGAATGGGCGTAGAAGTAGCGGCGTTGCTTGGTATACTTGACCGCAATCGTGCTGACGTAGAGGAAGTTTCGCACCCCTTGTGACTTCGCGGCCTCGACGAGTGTCCGGGTACCTTCGCTGTTCACCCGGAAGTACTCTGCAGGCCGCGCTTTGCCGGTCACCGCCGCGAGATGCACCACCGTATCGCAGCACCGGAGCATGTCGCGATAGCTGGCCGGGGTGTCTAAGTCACCCACGACGACGTCGACCCCTTTCATTGCGCTTCCGTTCGAGCCAAACGCGTCGGGATCGCGTACCAGACAAACGATCCTCGAATATCTCGTGCGATCGAGCCGCTGAAGCAGACGAGTCCCCACATATCCGCTTCCTCCGGTGATGAACACCGCCCTCTTCACGCCGGACCCTCTCGCTTCGGAAAGGTCCTGAAACCGATAGGAGCCCTTCTTCCAAAGCGAAGCATGACCTCGGCGTTCACGGGAGCGGCAGCGGGCGGGTACGTGCTCTCGGCAGACGCTGCGACCTCACAAATAACCAGTTCTCTTTCAACTCCTTGAAACCGCCTATCTTAACCCCAATTGCACGGATCACAGGAGAAAGGGTCTCGGGAGAGGGGATGCATCGGAGAACATTCATCGCTCAGCGAGCCCGCTCATAGGTCTCCTGCAATAGATATCTGTAATTGCCGTTATACCTCTCGCCGGGAGGGTCGGGAATCTCTACCGCGCTCCTCCTCCACAAATCGGTGTCCAAAACGCGGATGAAACTGACCGACGAAGGCTCTCCCTTCGCTAAGACGTAGTCGTATCGTCCTCTGCCGCAATCCCCATTCGACGCGTAATGCACCAAGGTGTGGTGGCCTACGCCGTAGCTTTCGAATGGGAACAGCTCGTAAACGGACTTGGCCAGCTCGACTCGAGCCTTGTAATCGGATGCCTCGATACACGTCCGCCTCCCGAGCTCTCTAGCGTCCTGGTTCAACGTGTAGGCGTATGGAAAGATCGATATGATGAGCATGCCCGCCGCCACCCCGAAGCCGGTCTTCACGTAGTCCGCCTTCTCTTTCCCCATGGAGCGGACGGCCCTCAGGAAAGGAAAGAGGAAAAGTAGCCCGACGCTCGTGAAGTAATGAGGGTTATGGCTCCCGAACAAGAAGACCGCGAGAATGTATGGGATGGAGAACAGGTAGCTCGCGACCGACAGGCGGTCACTCTTTGCAATAAAGGGAAAGATGCAAATCGGCAGCACGCCCGTCATGATCAAAAGATACTTGACGTGGGGAAGGTATCTTCCAAATTCCAGTAAATCTCCAAAGGAGAAATATCTCAGCATCCCCTGGATCGACCAGCGCTGGAACCCCATCGGATGAAACCGGTCATAAAAGGCTACGAAACCCAAATAGGCCAGATAGACCATCGCAAAGCTCAGTCCCAGAAAGAAGATCCACTTCTTGTGTTTTTCCAGAAAAAACAGCGTCGAGAACCAAAAGACCGTCAGGCCGACACCATTCGCCACGGACAGGGAGGCGAAAAAACAGCAAAGCAAGAGCCAGATGGGCTCCTTTCGCGACGCGAAGAGAATGGCAGCGAGGAGGTAGAAGGTGACAGCGGTGTCGGCATGAGTGGGCTCGGCGATGTCGGCAAAGTACGGGTGCCACGTGGAGTAGAAGATATTGGTTACGGTGAAGAGGAGCAAAGCGGCGCCCATCAAGAAGGCTTCGGCGCTCGGCAGTGACCGCTCCGTCTCGCGCGGGATCAACGCGCCGATGAGAACGTGGATCCCGAACAAAAAGACGAAGAAGGGCAGGCGTACCGATGCTTCGGTCTCGCCGAGATGCAATATCGACAGGAGATTGGGATAAGCGAAGAACATGAACCGAGGATAGAATCCCCAGCGTCCATTCTCGAGGTCCCAGTACGGCAAGATAGTCGTCTTGAGACTTCGCGAGAACTCGAAGCTTTCCGTTCCATCACCGGTAAAGTTCTCATCGAAGACCTTTCCGTGGAATAGGACAATCAGGAACAAGATCGTCATGATTCCGATGAGCAGGGGCCGCATCGCGTCTCTAGTAACTTCTATCTCGAACCGTCTTCGGTCCAAAAACGCCCACGCGACAATGATGGCCAGGCAGGTCCATAGCATCCAGCTTCTAGAGAGCTCGATGCCGAAGACCAACTTCAGCAAAGAAAATGCGGCCGTGTAGAGAAGGATCGAGACGACCGCTGATTTGATGAGCAGCACCGGAAGCTTGCGCTCCTTCTCTTTCGAGATCCAGAGCAATCCAGGAGTGAAATAGATCAGAGACAGCCCAACAACGAGGGCGAGAACGTTCAGAGCTTTCACGAGGAGGCTGCCGGAGAGGTCCAGAACCACGGAGTCGAAAGATTTGGATTGATGAATGGCAATGAGCTCGACGATAGACAAGTAGCTCACCCACTGCAGGATCGCGAACGCGAGGAGCGATTTCTTGTTCAGTCTCATACCATCGTTGCCCGAGCAAAGCGATCGCCTTGACGCTGCGCCGGTCCGAAAATGCCACAAGCTCGGGTGAAGAAGATTACCCGCTGGCCGTTTGCGTGGCAATCCATTTGGCAATCGTGACCGCGCACTGGCTTCGTCGTTTCCTTTGACAACAGATCGCGAACCGATAGAATCGCACTTGTTTGAGCGCTCCAACCTCTATCGATCACGAAGTCCGGCTCTGGCCTAGACTGTTTCTATTCGGCGTTTTCACGGTTCTGGCGGTCGCTCGCTCCTTGGGTGAGCAGGAGATTCGAGTCGGCCCGGTGGTTCCCGACGTCAGCTTGTGGTGGTTCGTTGTTGCCAGCG
>Ga0310120_10003619_pt1 | contig 11009 bp, 9 predicted proteins | sample CB27_AW_983_MG_FD_203506 | JGI IMG/M metagenome (GOLD analysis project Ga0310120, IMG submission 203506) | Marine microbial communities from Western Arctic Ocean, Canada - CB27_AW_983 | ecosystem: Environmental > Aquatic > Marine > Oceanic | place: Canada: Western Arctic Ocean | collected... | reverse complement strand
CACGCCCCACGGCTGCGGCGACGATCAGATTGGGAGTTTCAGTGGCGAGTGTGCCGGATGGATGGACACTCCGCCGGAATCGGCCTGGCGGGACGGGCGCGGGCAGATTGGCACCGCGGCCGACGCGAAAATCCAATCGGGTAATTGAAACTAGTAGCCTGCCCGTTCGTGGACACGCGGGTTACGAACAGAGGCCCCTGCCCGGGCGAACTGTTTGGGCTTTCCCGCCCGCCGCATTCCTCTACGCGAGTGACCGGCAGAGCACCCAAGGCTTGAGCATCTTGATTTGGAAAGATAATTGTGAGAATTCCCTTTGCCGGAATTCGCACCACGGCGTGGCTGTTATGGTCTGCTCAGGGAAGTCAAAGACATCCCGCCCGCCCAGGCCTCAGAAGAGGCCCAGAAGAGGCCCCCAAAAAATCCCAAGAAAAGGAGTTCGCCATGAGCGCCCCCTTCAACCTTGACGAGACCGACCGCCTGCTCTCTACCACTCGAGCTGTTAGAAGGCGCCTCGACCTCGAGAAGCCCGTCGAACGCGCGGTGATCCTCGACTGCATTCGCCTCTCCCAGCAAGCCCCAACAGCGTCCAATACCCAGAAATGGTGCTGGATGGTCGTCACGGATCCCGAAAAGCGCAGAGCGGTCGGAGAGATCTACGCCCGGGGCAAGCCCTTTATCGAAGACGCTCGATCGCAGATCGATACGGGCGATGCCCAGACACACCGAGTCTACGACTCAGCGGAATGGCTGCTCGACCACATGGGCGAAGCGCCGGTTCTGGTCATTCCGTGCGTAGAGGGGCGAATCCCTGAGGGCGCCCCCCACGGAATGGCCGCCGCGATCTACGGCTCGATCTATCCCGCCATGTGGAGCTTCCAACTGGCCCTGCGAAGTCGCGGACTAGGGTCCACATTGACCACCATCAGCCTATTTTTCGAAAAGGAAGTCGCCGAATTGCTGGGCATACCCGAGACAGTCATGCAGGTGGCCCTTTTGCCCGTGGGATACACGAAGGGGACCGATTTTAAAATCGCCGCCCGACCGCCGGCCGAGGAGATCACCCACTTTAATCAGTGGGGCGAATGATCCGAGAGCGGCACTCACCGGAGTGTCATTCGGGAACGGGCCTCGGATTCGTCCCCGAGTTCGCATGTTCGGCCCCGCCCCGCGCCCGGAGCAAGCGTTGAATCTCCCTCGAAAACAACCACAAACGATCCTGACCCCATAGGCCGAGTAACTCGCTGCCCTTTTCGTCCAGCAGCCGAAAACTCGGGACACCCCAACTCCCAAACTTGTACATTGCGAGTCGGTTCACCTCGAACTCATCCTCCCAATCAGAATTCCCCATGATCCCCCTGGCCTCGGACCAAGCAAGCCCCGCGTTTTCAACGACTGTCTGCATACCCCCGCGAGTATTCGTATTGACTCCGTCAAAAAAAGCTGCGTGCAGAAATGCTCTGAGGAGCGGAGTCCCCCTCCCCTGCTCCACGGCCCAGGGATACAGCGAATAGACATTCCGAACCGGCTCGCCTATGGGATCCGAAATTAGGCCCCACTCCAACCCCAGGGCTCGGGCCTCTCGTGCGGCATCGCTGAAAATGTAAAAACCCTTCTGCCGGGTCACTGGGACGCCCCTCATGACCATGGGCAGCACGGGCCGAATCATCATTCGGACGCCAGTTTTTTCGGCCAGCCTCACCGCGTGGTCAAAGATCAAGGAGGTATAGGGACTACGAAGCGAGGGGTAGATCTCGAGTGTCAGCCGACCGTCATCCCGAAGCGGACCGAATTCGATCTCTGGGCGCGGAAAAAGAACACCCCCCGCCTCCACTTTGCCCGCTCCGAGTTCGACCAATCTTTCTTCCAGGTGATAAACCCGGTCGACCCCCCAATACCACTCGCCCCCGTAGTAAAACATCGCGCCCGAGTAATGTCCGAGCTTCTCCCGGCGCGCGTTCCCATCGGCTACGCGATCCGCTGCAACATCCGGTTCAGCCATCCCGTGCACTCGGCCGAGTTCTTCCAGCGCGGCCCTATTGCCTGTCCAGAGAGCCTCCCCGACTTTCACCATCACTTCCCACAGCCCTTCGGGATGAGCCGCAATGATCCGCGTCGCGATTTTGGCAAGTTCGGGATCGACCGACTCGCCCTCAGTCGGAAAGCGGAGCCCATAGTGGGGCGCGACCCTGCCTGAGTCGTAGCGCGAGAGCTCACGCAGAAGATCTGGTTCGGGCAGGTTAAGACTCGGGTCGGCACTGACAAGATGAACCACCAGATCAATTTCATAGCGCCCAACCAAAGGTTCGAGAAGCTGGGCCGCCAACTGGCTGTAGCCGTCGTCTATCTGGTGGAAATACTCCACCCGGTGGGGCTCGCCCTTTCGCTTACGGACCCGCTCGGCCTTCGCCCGCCGCCGGGTGATTGCGGAAGCCCGCCACAATCGGCTCATTAATTTGGACGTCGCCCAGCGGACAATGGCCGGCGGATTCATCGTTGCCGTCCCGCCTTGATCGGCAAACTCCTTGGCCATTTAGATCCCCCGTGTTCATCCACGATGTCGCATCAAGCGGGGATCCGTCGCCCCTTATCTCAAAAATTCTAATATGGCATATCGAATGCCACAATATGTCCAAGAGCGGCACCCAGGCGGCCAAAGCCTTATTCCTTCGCACTCGCCCACTTCAAAGCCTGCACCCGGAAGGGGCTAGTCCGATTGGGAACGCAGAATCTCCAGCGCCTTATCCGCATGCCCCTGCATATTGAGTTCACTTTTTACGATGCCCAGGATCCGCCGGTCGGTTCCAATCACAAAGGTTGAGCGCTTGCTGGGCAACGGACCGAACCGTTTTACCCCAAAAAGTTCGGCAATTTCCCGTGCGGGGTCCGAGAACAAAGGAAATCCCAAACCATTCTTCTCATCAAAAGCTTTCTGCCGATCCACCGGATCAGCGCTGATTCCCGCGCGTTGGGCACCGAGTTCGCTGAACTCCGTCGCCAAGTCACGGAAGTGACAGCTTTCAATGGTTCAACCAGGCGTCATGGCCTTGGGGTAGAAAAAAAGCACCAGGGGACCCTCTCTGAGGATCTCGCTCAGCCGCACTTCTCTTTCATTTTGATCGGTGGAAGCAAAGTCCGCTACGCGGTCATTGATCTGCATCTGAATTCTCCTGCTTGGGATTCCAATATCGGAGCTCGATCATAGGTAAATCTCCCCCATCTGGGGGACTTCACCGGCCTATCACGGACGCGTACCGGAGCATGGGTTGCCTGGGGACCCTGGGAATGCCGGCACCGGCCCTTTTCTCTTCTCGTCAATTATGGAGACCGGAGTTACTTAAAGCCGAGACTCATACTCACCATCGCAATCGCCAACTTTCGTGCATCGCCGGCTGCATTGATCGCTAGCGGACTCTCCGCATCGGGCAGCCCGAGAACCACCGTCAGATCGGAGCCCTCGAAAGTGTCGTTCGGAATCGTGATGCGGACGATCTGAAGAGCGCCCTCGGTCAGCCTCAGCTCCCCGATCGAATGATCTCCGACCGAAATCCGAATACGCTGCTGATCGACTTTTCCGGGCACGAGAAACGGCCTCAGCTTCAGCTCGAGTTCGAGGTCGCCATCCGTAGACTCGATCAGAAAGTCTAAACTCGCTTCTTTACCGTCGTTCCAGTTATGCTGAGATTCCGGCTTCGACCAGCCATAGCCGAGATAGGTCGCGGCAGTTCCCTCGACCCCAAAGTTGATGGGTGAGCCCCATTCAACTTCGCGCAGCGCTTCATGTGTGACCTCGACCTGGAACATATAACCAAGCGCACGCAGCCTATCCTGCTCCTCTTCACTGAGGAGCGCTTCGGCCACCGAGGGCTCGCTCAGCTCTTCGGCTAGTGCTTGACTCTCCCTCAGGAGGCGATCGAGCTGGCGGTCGAGAGCTAATTGTTGAGGGAGCTCCTCGGCACTCAGGTTTCGCTGTTCTCCGGGATCTGTGCGCAGGTCATAGAACTCGGATTCTTTGCCTGAGACGGATTTACGGAGTTTGTATTGTCGGCTGCGCGCCGTATAAATATCGCGGTTCAATTTATTCTGGCTTAATACGATTCGATTGTCGAAGCCTGGTTCGAGGCCCAGCGCCACTCGCCAACTTTTGGGGAGGGAGCCAGCCGCGGCGGCCCCGAGGCTTCGTCCTTGAATATATTCGGGGCCAGCGACACCAGCCGACTCGAGGATCGTGGGCAGCAAATCAGAGAGATCGAAGAGACCATCCGCCTTCAGACCGCCTCTCCTATTTCCCGGAAATTTGATCAACAAAGGAACGCGCAGGGTTTCCTCGTAGGTTCGGCCGTGAAGGAACATGCCGTGCTCTCGAAACTCTTCGCCATGATCCGCGGTAATGATGATCAGCGCGTCATCGTATAACCCGGCCAGACGCAGATCATTCAAGACCCGGCCCAATTCGAAGTCCAGGTATTCGACTCCAGCCGCATATAGCTCCTTGAGCTTCTCCATTTCTCCCTCGGCCAGAGGCTGCTTCGTACGATTGAGCCTAAGAAGGAAACTGGTCGCGCAGTCGGACTCAACACAGAAAAGATCCGGGTCGACCAAAGGGCTATCACCGAAGTCCGGCGGAGTGAAATAGGGCAATCGATTATTTTGGCCGCCAGCCCAGTCCGAGTGAGCGTCGTAGTAATGGAGAAATAGAAATAGGGGGTCTTTCGAATCGACCTGTTGTCCAAGGACTTTGACGACCTTTTCTCTAATCTGCGAACCGACGGTCAGGCCGCCCACCGGCCAATATTGATCGAATCCGCGCTCGAATCCGAATTTTCCTTTTAGCCACTCGGAAGAATAGACGCCGACGGTTCGATACCCCTGTTCGCCTAGAATCTCGGGAAGGGTCTCAATACGCTCACTGAGAGAGGAAGCCTCGTTTGAAACACCATGTGCCACGGGGTGGAGCCCTGTGAACATGGTCATATGTGCGGGGAGCGTGAAGGCCATGGGCGTGACTGCAGGTGAAAAATCGATGGAATCCTCTGCAAATAAATCGAGAGAAGGCGTCAGCGATTCCTTCTCGTCGTTCCACGGGATCATTTTCCCGACGTGATCCCAGCGCAGAGTATCTAGCGAGATAAGAACGATCAGGGTCGGCGGCGTATCGGAGCCAGAGCCCGAACATCCCAACACAACAAAGCCAGATGCCTGCACGAATAGCATCGCAGTCAGAAAGAGAGGCCTAAATGAAAACGATCGATACTTCATCTCAGGCCCTCGCACTCGAAGTTCATCCGCGGACCATACAGCAACCTGGCGAGGAGTTAAGAACAAGACGGCCCCTTTATTTTTTCGTCAATCAGGGGAGCACTCCCTCGGCAATGCTCTTTTTGTTGAGGCCGAGATCCTTGCCCAAGCACCCCCATCCATGGCCCGGGGGCTCGGCAATGATCAGTTCACGGCCGATAGTCGCTCGTAGAAGCCCGGTCCGCACTCCTTTCGCGGGGCGAAGGTCGCCGTAAAGCGCGGGCCAAGAAGGTCCTGACGAGTAACCATGTACACAAATCGGACCGGGTATTCCGAGACGATCCTCCAGAAGTCCTCCGCCGTTGCCGGCAGCCAGATCGTTGTCGCATCCGTCTGCCACACGACCCTTGAAGCATCCTCCGCCACTATAATGGGCGGCGTGGGCTCATCCCGAACGCACCGAGCAAAGACGGCCTCTTCCTCGTCGGTGCTTCCTTCATGGTCCCCTAGGAGACCTCGAGCAAAAACCAGATCTGGAGCCGGATCGATTACTGGGGGGAGCAGCGGCGATGCCAAGAGCAGTGCCAAACCCAGCCACTTCACGCGACTCCTCAAACTCCACCAGCCCGCAACCCCCAAGACCAGCAACCCAGGAAACAGCGGTGCAAAGTATCGACCTCTGGGTAGCGCCAGGGAAAGGCCCACTGTCGTCGCTACAGCTAAGCCCGCAAAGCTGATTCCCAACGCGTTGCGCTTTACGCAGGCTATCCCCAGACCCACACAGGCGCTGAAATTCGCGGCGGCGAGGGGCCAGTTGAGAACCATCAGAGGAAGCAGGATCCGGACCTTCTCCAGTGGATCCATTGCCAGTGGAGAATCCGTCGTTGGGTTGATCAAGTGGAGAAGGGTCGTTGTATAGGTTCTGCCAGTCACCGGAAAATAGATTGCCCACTGGTATTAGGTGAAAAATGGCTCACCCGTGACCAGGGTATTCCGAACCCACCAAGGCGAAGCCAATAAAACGAAGCCCAATAGGCAGTAGGAGACCCGCCGAGCTCGACTCTCAGAATCCGAGAGGACGAGGTACAAAAGCGCGAAGGGCAGTAGAACGATTCCGTTGTATCGCGTGAGATAGAGCGCTGCACACCCGACACCTACCCAGACTGGATGGCTGCCTCGAGCCAGGAGCCAGAGAACCAGGAGAACACAGACGCCGTAGAGGGTCTCGGTCATACCCACCAACGAGAGCGCGAGTGTATCCGGAGCAACCGCAACAGCGACCGCCGCAACGATGCCTGCTCCGAGCCCGGCAAGTCGTTGCCCCAGCAGCCCAGCCAGCACCACTGAGAGCACGTATAAGCCGAGTAACACGACTTGAATGGCCCACTCCCCTGGACCGAACACCACGAACGCTGCGGCTAAAAGAGAAGGCCACAGCGGTGGTCTCACTAAAGCAGGGTGTTCCCGGTGGACTCCGAACTCGAGTTCCGCCGGATAGATCAGGCTGGTGGTAAACCCATCGCCTCTGGCCAACCTCCGAGCAACGTCGGCATATTCCGCCGCATCGTTGCTTGCGTACCGAAACGGAATTTCCTGTTGGATCCCGACCCAGAGAGATGCTGCAAAAACGGCAGCCAACAGGAGCCAGTATCGTCGGAACCACGCGCCAGCAGAACGCATTTTGAGAGACTAGCTCCAAACTTGCTAAGAAAAAGAAACGGGCACCCACCCATCGCTTCTGGGGAACGGGTGTCGGCTGCAAATTCGATACGAAAGCCGATCGCCGAAAGCTCGGCGATCGGCCTCCTCGCAACGGTCAGCAGTGGCTGGTCACCTTCCTCTGGTCTTTGTGCCGCAGATGCATGGTGTCGAATCCATGTAGGCCCGAGAAGTCCACCGCATCGAGAAACTTAAAGGTTTCGACGAAGGATTCGAGAAGGTTGTCTGCCATTCCTCGAGTCAAGTTGTTCTTTACCACAATACGAAACATGGTGTTATTTCGGTCTGTATCCGAAAACAAGGGAATATTCTCTTCAGTGATAGGATGATTGAAGCCCATTTTATATCCACTGACGTACCAATGGTGTTGCGACAGTGCGTTCTGAAGGTCGATGTCGTCGTAGGTGAACTCGCATTCCGGGTTCAGTGCAGCGGCCACAACAGGCAGGCACGCCTCGTCTCCGGCGTCAAGGAAAATGAATCTCGGCTTTCCTTCACACGTCATCGCCTCGAGACCTTCCCGAATATACTGGGCGTTCTTCATCATCTTGTCACAGACCTGCTGATAGCCCTCGATCCCATAACGCATGAGCTTGTAGTACTGAACGTACACTCCACTCGCCGGTCTCGAAAAATTCAAAGTGAATGATTCGGCGTTTCCTCCCAGGTAGGTCACCGAAATTGCCACGTGCTCGCTTAGATCCTGTCTCTGCCTCCAGACCACCCAACCCGTACCGCAACACGATTCTCCGTATTTGTGGCCACTCGAGGAAATTGACAAGACGTTGCTCAGCCGAAAATCCCACGCGGGAACGTCCTGAAAAGGCGCGATGAAGCCGCCCGACGCCGCGTCAACATGAATTCCGACTTGGTAGCCCTTCTCTTCGTTGATTTCGCCCAAGATTCGGTCGACATCCCAGACCGGGTCGTACTGCCCGCCGTAGTGGTTTCCCATGATGCACACGACGGCCATGGTATTCTCATCCACGGCCTCGCGAATCTGTTCGGCATCAAGGATGAAATCATCCCGCTTGGGAAAAATAAGTCGGGGTTCAACATCAAGGTATTTGAAGAGTTTCTCCCAAGCCGCCTGAAAACAAGATGACATCACCACATTTGGGCGGATGGCACGCACCTCGCTTTCGGTTTTCCCCGTCCGAGCGCGGTACCACTCACGCCAGCGCCTTTTGAGCGCAATTCCGGCCAACAGACAGGCTTCGGTAGATCCGACGGTCCCGGCTCCGGCATAGACCCCGTACTCGGAAAAATTTTCTGGTTCCGGACAGTTCCAAAGGCGAGCAATCATATTCACCACCGAATCGTGCAGCTTGTAGGATTGCGGGTACACGGTTTGGTCGGCAAGATTGATTCGCAGTCCCATCAGGGCGACCGCCTCTTCCTCGGGTTCGAATTCAACATTGACGTAGGAGGATGTGTTCAGGCGCTGATTGAAGTCCACGGCGTGGTGGTCTTCGATCAGGGCACGGGCGGCCTTGGCGGGCATTCCGTGCTGAGGGATCCCGCCTGTGCCGGAAAGCCCTTGGAGGTCAACTTCTGAAAAGTAGGGGCTGGGCTGGTTGGCCCGAGCCAAGCTGGATTCGTGCTCCTGTTGGACCTTCCGGAGTTCGCTTCGGAGGGACTCTATCTCGCGCTTGAGTTCGTCTACATCGGTGCTCATTCATCGGCTCCTGGTCGATTTAGCTGCGGGGTTAGAGGGGCTGTCGTTGAAATTGACTTGGGCCTTTTGGGCCGGGGCCAAGCATGCGCGCTTCGGGCGCTCTTCGGTAGACGTGGCGGTCACATCCTCTCCCCACGCCAAGGGGAACGGGTGGGGCCAGGGCTAAGTTTGGCCACGAATTAATTTTGAGACGATCTCCCGTACCCCTCGGGGGTCCAGTATCCGATGTCATGTTCCCAGCGGGGCGCACTACGCCCCTTGAGGCCCAGTCCCACGCCCCGCACCCGACCGGATATGAGCCCAGCCAATGCAGTCAGCCCGGGAGGATTTACGATTGGTCCTCGTCAAGACCGAGGAGAAAGGGAACGTGACGGGTAACGCATCGGCTGTCGAAGTTCTCTTCGTAGGCCTCCCGGCACAGGGGGCTCATGAACTCAATGTCATCACGAATCTGATCGATTGCGGCAAAGCGCTGCTCCAAGGGCGCCTCGACGGGAAGAATCCGGCCCGTACGCCCCTCTTCGACAAACTGCGTAAATCCTTCTAGGCCGGAGACCAGAACAGGCGTTCCATTCATGAACGCCATGGGGAGTGCGCCGCTCTGCATTACCCGCCGTTGTAATAAGACAACCACCAGACTCTCACGAATTGCTCGACAGATCACCTCATCGGTCAGCCTGTCCTTGTGCACCACAAGAAGGCTCGAGCGAGCAGCCTCCGAGAGACCGTCGAGGATCCGTTCGGGCGGGTCACCCGTCACCAATTGAAAGACCAGGCTCCCCGAGTTCGCCGCATTGGCCTCAACCATTTCGAAGAACAGGTCGAGCCCCTTTTGATGAGCATTTGAAATGTGGCCCAAAAAGCTGACGAGACTTCTCTTGATTTCCTCGTCACAACCAACATCCACATAGGCAAGGGGGATGACTCTGGAGTCGCCCTTAAAGCCCGGATAGAAACGCTTAAAGGTATTTCCCGCTTGCCCGGACGGAAGGATCGCGGCATCCGAGCGACGTGCCATGCCCTGGCTCAGGAACTCGTAGAGGATGAGCATGATCGCTCTCTTCCACCCATACACGAGCTTGCCCTCGGTATAAGGTTCATGAAAGAGTCCCACCACGCGAACTTGGGGATTCACCTTCCGAGCGATTCGGATCACGATTCGGTCGATCAGGGGGTTGAAATTCACAAACAGCAGGACGGAAGGCGGGTGAGATCTAAACAGCGCCCGCAATTTTCGTAAGGAACCCGAAGTCAGAAACGAAAGCAGACTGAACAACGGGTTTGAGTCACTGCCCACTTCGACCCGGTCCACATCGAGTTCAGAGTCCGCGCACAGCCAGTCGTATCCAGAAGCCATCAGGTACCGAACGGAATGGCCGGCGCTTCGAACCGGTTCGCCGAGACCCCGTCCATGATTCCACATGACCGGCGAATACTTGAGACTGGCTATATAACAACTCTCGTTCATCGGATTCCGGTTCTCCAGAAAGCGATCTGGCTCTGCGACATTCCGAACCCTCAGCTCTATTTCGCGACGGAATCGCTCAGGCTGCGCCAGATTCGGAGGCTAGCCCAAGCTAACTAGGCCAGAGGTTAAGCCTGGCAGGACGTTTTGGACTTGCTTCATCCGCGGCGCTACTTGTAAGATCGGAATGTGGGTACCCGCTCAACTCGGAACACACATAATTTCCCCCTGGGGAAATCCGTTCTGACCGGACACTCACCCACCCGAAATACCAAGCTGACCACAGGCGAATGACATTCCGATGACCTCCACCCAATACAAAAAACTTTCCCGGGCCGCAAAGTTCACGGCGGCGACCAGGATCTTCTACCACTGGGCAATCCGGCGCAGCGAAGTCCTGCCCTACCTGCCCCAGGAGATCAGCATCGAGCCGACCAACCGATGCAACTTCACCTGCAGTTTCTGCCCCCAATCCAATCCTGATCACTTCGCCCAGATTCCGGCTGCTGCCCTGGAAGCCGGCGGCCTAGAAACTCTCCTCAAGAAACTCCGCGCAGCGGGGGTTCGGGGGGACATGCTGCACTGGACCCTCGATGGCGAACCCTTCATGAACAAGCGCCTTCACGAACACCTTCGTCTGGCGCGCGACTACGGATTCACCACGTTTCATTTTGCAACCAATGCGATGCTGCTGACGCGGGAACGCCTTCACCAACTGCCGAGGAACGGTGTAAAAATCGCCATGACCCCCGATTTTTGCTCGGACCCTGAATATTTCGAAGAGGTTCGAGGCACTCCGGGCTCGTGGCAGGTGGTCCTCGACAACCTCCGAGCAGCACTTGCCGATGAGGATATGGGGCACATCGAATTCAAGGTGACCGATATCTCCTCATTCAAATTCTCCGACCCTGC
>Ga0310120_10003617_pt1 | contig 11013 bp, 7 predicted proteins | sample CB27_AW_983_MG_FD_203506 | JGI IMG/M metagenome (GOLD analysis project Ga0310120, IMG submission 203506) | Marine microbial communities from Western Arctic Ocean, Canada - CB27_AW_983 | ecosystem: Environmental > Aquatic > Marine > Oceanic | place: Canada: Western Arctic Ocean | collected... | reverse complement strand
GAGCAGCGACTTCAGCAGGGGCTCGTCCACGAAGGAGAGACCGATCCATTGGACGAAGACGCCACCCGGTGCGAGGTGGTCGCGAACCAGTTCGAAGAATTCGCGGGTGTAGAGATGCGAGGCCCCCGCCGTCCAGGGATGCGAGGGCTGCGAAATAATTCCGTCGTAACGCTTCGACGAGAACGCCAGCATCGCGCGCGCATCGTTCTCGATCACGCGAATGCGTGGATCCGAGAGCGGGTCGATGCGGCGCAACGGTGCGATCACGCGGTTGGCGTCGACCACCGCCGGCTCGAGTTCGACGACGTCAATCGTCGAGATCGATTCCGGAACCTCCTCGACGATCACGCCTCCGCCGAGGCCGATCACCAGCAGCGACTGGGCTTCGGGACGGGCCAGCGTCGGCAGTGCCGCCGCCCAGCGATTCGTGAGATCGAAGCGCGGGGACGACGACGTCGCGATCGTCGCCTCGGCCAGCCCGTTGCTGGTGAGCTTCAACCCTCCCGCTTCTTCGCGCACGAGGATCGAGGCGCTGCGCCCGGCGTCCTGGAAGACGATCTTTCCCGGAAGCACCCGCCGCATCAGCGGAGCAAAGCGCAACAAGTTCGAGGGCGAGGGCGGCGGAGCGACCGCCAGGCCGACGCTGGCCGCCAGCGCCACGGCGAGAACGGGGCGACTGCGGGGGACGAGGACGAGGGCAGCCACTGCGGCGAGCCCCAGGTTGAGGGCGATGAAAAACGCGAAGCTACTTGCGAAACCGACGGCCGGGATCAGCAGAAAACCCGTCCCCAATGCTCCCCCGATCGCGCCGACGGTATTCCACGAGTAGACCCGCGCACTCGCAGGGCCCGCATCGGCCACATCGCGCGCGCAGAGTTTTACCGCGAAGGGAAAGGTCGCCCCGATCGCGATCGTCGAGGGCAGCAGCAGGGCGACGCACAGGGCGATATCCCATGGGTGGACCCCGCCGACGCGGGGCATCTCGAGCGCGACGGCCCAGCCCGGCAGTGCGTCGAGAAGACCGAAGGCCATCCACCCAAACCCTGCAATCACGAGCTGACACAAGCCAAAACCCATGACCGCCACGTGGCGCCTGTCGGCGAAGCGCGATGCCACGGCGCTTCCCAGGGTGATGCCAGCCAGGAAGCTCGCGAGCATCGTCGAAAAGGCGTAGACGCTGCCGCCGAGAAGCTGGCCCAGCAGCCGCGTCCACAACACCTCGTAGCCGAAAGAAGCGATGCCGGAGACGAGGACCAGGGGCAGGATCCAGTTGCGGCGCTTCGCGTTCGGCCCAGCGTCGGACGCGCTGCGTCCCGTTGCAGCCACGGGAGCGGGGTGACGGCGCGAAAGCAGGGCCGCAACCGCGAAGATCAGCGCGTTGACTCCGACCCCCACCCAGACCGTGCGCGAAAGACCCAGAAACGGGAGCAGTGCGAACCCCGCGACGAGTGTCCCGAAGATTGCACCGAGTGTGTTGACCGCGTAGAGCAACCCGATGCGGCGACCGATCTCGGCCTCGTTGCGAACGGCGTGGCGGGCGAGGAGCGGAAGCGTCGCACCCATCAGCGCCGTGGGGATCACCAGCACGACAAAGGCGCCGACCCCCCCGAAGAGCGCTACGCCGAGGTCGTCCGCCCCGCGCTGGGTTTCGCTATCGGCGAAGAGCCATGCGGTGAGCGCGCGAAGCCCCGCGAGCGCCAGGGGAAGCCCGAGGGCGCAGAGCGCGATCCCGAGTTCGAGCAGCGCGTAGACCCACACCGGCCTGCGGATCGAAGCCGCGAAGCGCCCGGCGACCCAGGCCCCGAGCGAGAGCCCGCCCATGTAGCCCGCCAGGACGAGCGCCACGGCGAGTTCCGAAGTCCCGAAAACAAAGGCGAACTGGCGGGTCCACGCCGTCTGGTAGAGCAGCGCCGCAAAGCCCGAAAGGAAAAAACAGAAGAGAACACCGAGAAGCGCGTGATCGCGCCGGGCGCTCACCGGGCGCTCCGGCACGGGTCCCCCCGAAGCGCGAACGACGGCGGGCATCCGATCGCCGGCCCCGGCCATCGCTTCGCGTTCCCCCTCTTTAGCAGCCACCCACCCCCCGTTCTCCCGCGGACACCGAAATTCTCCCGCGGGTCCCGAAAGGTAGCCGTGGGCGCGGCGACAGCCAGCGAGATCGAGAGCAGCGTCGTCTATACTGCGCCCCGCGCCGGAGCATCGACCCCCTCCCTCCGACAGCGCGCGACGAATCCCTCGAACCAAGTGGACGGCCCAAGCATGCTCTCACGATTCGACGACTTCCCGATCCATCAGACCCCGCAGCCCATAGCGATCCCCGCGAGCAGTGATCGCAACGTCTACGATCGCTATTGGCTGAACGGCTACCAGGACGACGGCGCCTTCTACTTCGCCATCGGCACCGCAATCTATCCCCACCTCGGGATCCTCGACTGCGGCTTCAGCATCGTGCACGACGGCGAACAACACGCCTTCCACGCCTCCAGGCGCGCCCCACGCGATCCGAGCGAAACCGAAATTGGCCCCTTCCATCTCGAAGTGATCGAACCGATGCGGCGGCTCCGGCTTCGACTCGACGAGAATGAGACCGGCATCGCCTGCGATCTCCTCTTCACCGCGAAGTCTGCCTGCGTCGAGGAGGGCCGCCAGACACGAATGGTGGGAACGCGCACGGTCATGGATGCCACCCGCTTCGCCCAGTTCGGCAGCTGGGAGGGAGAGATCAGCTACGCCGGGAAGACGCTCTCGGTTACCCGGGACCGCGTCCCGGGGACCAAGGACCGCTCCTGGGGCATCCGCCCGGTGGGCGCACCCGATCCCGGCCCCGCCCCCGCCAACAGCGTGCCCCAGGTCTTTTTCCTCTGGGCTCCGATCCACTGGCAGGACCACTGCACCCACTTTGGGGTCTTCGAGGACGCAGCGGGCCAAAAGTGGCACAGCAACGCGAACGTCGTGCCGGTCTACGAGGACCCCGCGGCGATCCCCGGCATCGAAGACCCGGCACTCGAGGTCATGGTCGATTGCGAACACCGGATCGAATACATCCCAGGAACCCGACGCGCGGCGAAGGCCGAGATCACGCTGGTCGATGCCAACGGGCGAAGGCTCGAGATCGAACTCGAGCCGCTGCTCTGCTTCCGCATGAAAGGTATTGGCTACACGCACCCCGAGTGGGGGCACGGCATGTGGAAGGGCGAACTGGCGATGGCCGGCGAAGCCTTCCGCGTCGACGAGGTCGATCCGATGGCCCTCGAAAACCAGCACATCCAGCAGGTGGTGCGGGCGCGCTGCGAAGGGCGCGAAGGCATCGGCGTACTCGAGCAGATTTGCTTCGGCCCCCACGCGCGTTACGGCTTCCGGGAATTTCTCGATCCCGCGCGGTAGGCCAGGGAAACGATCCGTATCGTCCGCTTGACGTTCAGGGTGCCCCCCCATAGTCTACGCCCCCCACCCCGCGGGTGGTCAGGAGGATATTGAATGACCTCGCGCCCGGCGCTGCGACGAAGCGCAGCGACCCTCGCGGGCAGTGCCTGTCTTTGTATGGCGGCACTTGCTTTCGCAGATGAAGCCCCGTCGGGAGAGATCCCGGTGCCCAGCGAAGCCACCGAGCCGCTCGATGCCGCCCGGTCGGTCCGCCAGGACGCCAACGTCGATGGCGTCACTTCGCAAAAACGAGTCGACGACCTCAACGCCGATACGGACCTGCTCTTCAACCGCTACCACAGCGTGCTTCGGCAGACCGACTCGATCCGCGTCTACAACCGCCAGATGCGCGACCTGATCGCTTCGCAAGAAGCCGAACTCGTGTCGTTGGCCGAGCAAATTGATCGCGTCGAAGAAGTCGGTCGTAGCGTCACCCCGCTGATGCTCCGGATGATCGACGCCCTCGACGCCCTGGTTTCCCTCGACGTCCCCTTCCTCGAGAAGGAGCGGCGCGATCGCATCGATGCACTGCACGCGCTGATGGGCCGCGCCGACGTTTCGAACGCCGAGAAGTACCGAAACATCATGGAGGCCTACCAGATCGAGAACGAGTACGGCCGCACCATCGAGGCCTACCGCTCGAATCTCGCACGCGACGGCAAGGAGACCACCGTCGACTTCCTCCGCTTCGGGCGCATCGCGCTCGTCTACCAGGCCCTCGACGGTTCGGAGACCGGCGTATGGGATCCCGAAACCGACGATTGGATCATCCTCGACAGCGACTACCGCACGCCGATCCGCGAAGGGATACGCATCGCCCGCAAGCAGTCGGCTCCGGACCTGATCCGGCTGCCGCTGCGGGCGGCGGTGGGAGCTACCCAATGAGGCGCTTCCTGCTCTGCATCAGCGTTTTCGCGTGGTTCGCCGTGTCCGGTCTGGCCCTGGCCGACGATTCGACTTCGACCACCACTGCGGTGCCGACCGAAGCCACGGCGGCCGAGACCTCCGCTGACGGCGCCACGGCGGAAGCCGCCCCCGCGCCCCTGCCCAAGCCCCAACCCCTCTCTCTCGACGAACTCCTCGAGATGGTTCGCCTCGGCTTTGCCAGCGAGCGCGAAGAGAACCGCCAGCGCGAACGCGACTTCCTCGCGCGCAAAGAAGACCAGGCGCAGCTGTTGTCCGAGGCCGAGGCGGTGCTGGCACGCGAAGAAGCGCTGAGCCAGCAACTCGAAGACCAGTACAACGCCTATGAGACCGAAATCGGAACACGCGAAGAGCAGCTGACCGAGCGCGTCGGGGCCCTCGGCGAACTCTTCGGCGTGGTGCGACAGGTTTCGACCGATTTCTCGGGCCAGGTCTGGGATTCGCTGATCTCTTCGCAGCTCGGCGACCGCAAGGAACTGCTTGACCGGCTCGGCCGCAGCAAGGAGCTGCCGACCACCGCCGACCTCGAGCGCCTGTGGTTCGAACTGCAGCGTGAAATCACCGAGCAGGGGAAGGTCGTCCGCTACCAGGCCCAGGTTCTCACCGAGGGCGGCGACATCGAGGAACGCGAGGTCATTCGCGCCGGGCCCTTCAGCGCCTTCACCGACGGCCGCTACCTGATGTGGGAAACGCGTGAGCAGCAGCTCCGCGAACTCACGCGGCAGCCTCCCTCGCAATACCTCGGCACCGTCGACGACTTCGAAGAAACCGAATCGGGCTACGCGATGCTCGCCGTCGACCCCTCCCGCGGCTCGCTGCTCTCGGCCCTCACCGACACGCCGAACTGGACCGAGCGCATCCACCAGGGCGGCTACGTCGGCTACGCGATCATCGTGCTCGGCCTCCTGGCATTGGTGCTCGGGGTCTGGCGCTGGGTCGTGATCGGGATCGCCAGTCGAAGGGTGACGGAGCAGCAGAAACACCTCGACCACCCGAAACCAGACAACCCGCTCGGCCGGGTGCTGACGGTCTACCAGCAGAACCGGGGCGTCGACCCCGAGACCCTCGAGCTCAAGCTCGACGAGGTCGTCATGCGCGAGTCGTCGCAGATCGAACGCTTCCTGTGGCTGGTCAAAACCGTCTCGGTGGTCGCACCGCTGATGGGCCTGCTCGGCACCGTCACCGGCATGATCCAGACCTTCCAGGCCATCACCCTCTTCGGCGCCGGCGACCCCAAGATGATGGCCGGCGGCATCTCCGAGGCGCTCGTCACCACGATGCTCGGCCTGATCACGGCGATCCCGCTGGTTCTGCTCCACGCGACCCTCGCCAACAGCGCACGCCGAATCAACGACATCCTCGAAGAACAGAGCACGGGTTTCGTGGCCATCGAGTCGGAAGGCCAGCATGGTACTGACTGAAACCATCTGGGCGGTACGCGATTTCGTCGAGATGGGCGGCAACGTCCTGCTCGTGATCGCCTTCGTCACGGGGTTGATGTGGACGCTGATCCTCGAGCGGTTCTGGTTCTTCCGCACCCGCTTCCGGATCGAACGCCAGAGCACCCTGCGCGAGTGGAGCGCACGCCCGGACCACATCTCGTGGAACGCCCACCAGATCCGTCGCATGTTGATTTCGAAGATCAACATGCAGCTGGTCCAGAACCTCGCGATCATCAAGACCCTGATCGCGGTCTGCCCGATGCTCGGCCTCCTCGGGACCGTGACGGGGATGATTGAAGTCTTTGACGTAATGGCATCGTCCGGGAGCGGAAACGCCCGGGGCATGGCTTCTGGCGTCTCCAAGGCCACGCTGCCCACGATGGCCGGAATGGTGGCCGCCCTCTCGGGCATGATCTTCAGCATCCAGCTCAATCGTTACGCCAACAGCGAGACCCAGCGCGTCGCGGGTCAACTCGAAATCGCTCACAGCTGAGGTTGCCATGCGTCGCCGAAGAGTCAGACCGGCAGAGGAGGATGAGGTCAACCTCACGCCGATGCTCGATGTGGTCTTCATCATGTTGATCTTTTTCATCGTGACGGCTTCGTTCGTGAAGGAAGCCGGCATCGACATCACGCGACCTCCGGCCGCCACCGCCGAGCGCAAGGAACGCGGAAACATCCTGATCGCGATCACCGCCAACGACCAGATCTGGATCGATCGTCGGCAGGTCGACCCGCGCGCCCTACGCGCAAACATCGAACGGCTGCACGCCGAAAACCCCCAGGGAACGGTCATCATCCTGGCCGACGAAGCGTCGAAGAACGGGCTGCTCGTCCGGGTGATGGATGCCGCCAGGCTGGCCGGGGTCCCCAACGTGTCCCTCGCAGCCGATGTCGTCGAGTGAGATGTCACAGCGCCTTCCGGCTGCCATCGCCCTCGCCTGCCTGATCACCTTCGGTCTTTTCTGGGGGATGCAGGCGCTGATCGGCGTCACCGGAGAACTCCAGGAGGGACGGCCGTCACCCTCGATCGATTTTATCCGGCTGCACAAGGACAACGTGCCGGAACTCAAGAAGCGCGAACCCCCGAAGCGCGAGAAGCCCGAGCAACCGCCGCCGCCGCCGGAAATGGCCATGGCGAAGTCGAGTCTCAACCAGAGCGACACCCTGGCCCTGCTCGGCAGCCTCAGCGACCTCGGCGACTCCCTCGAAGGCGCCCTTGGGGCCGCGGGCTCGGATCGCGACGTGGTACCGCTGGTGCGCCCCGACCCCGACTACCCCATGCGCGCAAGGCAGCGCGGGATCGAGGGTTGGGTGGCCCTGCGCTTCACCATCACCCGCGCCGGCTCGGTGACCGATGCGGTCATCGTCTCGTCTTCTCATCCGATCTTCGAGAAGCCGGCCCTCCAGGCGGTCCGCAAGTATCGGTACAATCCGAAGATCGAAAACGGCTCTGCGGTCGAACGACCCGGGATCGGAGTCGTGATCGACTTCAAGATGGAGTAACGCGTGCCCTCGCCCCCCCTCGCAGCCAGACGCGATCGGCCCCACCGGTGCCGCGGTCTCGTCCGCGCAAGCCTCGCCGCGGCGCTCGTCGGCGCGCTCTTTTCGGCTTCGAGCCCCGCCCAGGAACCCACGGCCCCTCCCATCGCTGTCTTGATCCGCGACGTAGACGTTCCCGGCCCCCGGCCCACGCCGCTAGCGCGTCCGCTTCCGGCCTACCCGAAGCGGGCCCTCGCCTCCGGGATCGAGGGCTCGGTCGAACTCGCTTTCGACGTCACCGCCCTGGGAAGCGTGTCGAACCCGAGGATCGAGAACGCCTCAGACGGTCTCTTCGGTAGCGCCGCTCTCTCTACAGTCGCCATCTGGACCTTCGAGCCGGCCCTTTTCGAGGGCAAAGCGGTGGCCGCGCCCGGACAAAAAACGCGGATCCTCTTCACCATCTCGGCGGCGATGCGTCAACAGCTCCAGGCGATGGGCGGCGGCGAAAAGCGCTCGGCCTTTGGTTCGAATAAGCGCCAGAGTCGCTCTTCGCTGAGCGCGTACCAACGCGATCCGCGCTTCTTGAAGCGCCTGGCCGCCGCAATCGAGTTCTTCCACAACGACCAATACGAAGAGGCCCTCGAGGAACTCGGGCGCTACCGGATGAAGAGCCTCAATGCCCTGGAGCGGGCCGAGGCGTACCGCATCTTCGCCTACATCGAAAACGCGCGCGACCAGAAGGAGGCCGCTCGCAGCTACCTGCGCAAGTCGATTGCACAGGACGCGCTTTCGCGCGAAGAGAATGCCGAGATGCTCTTCCAGATCGCACAGCTCTACCTCTCCGAGCAGCGCTGGCCCGAGGTGATCAAGACGCTCCACGAGTGGTTCGCCGATGCTTCCAACCCCAACTCCGGGGCCTATTTCTTGCTGGCCCTCGCACACTTCCAGAACCAGGATCTCGAAGCCGCCTACGAGCCCGCGCGGCAGGCGGTCGTGCTCTCGAAATCGCCGCGCGAACCCTGGCTGCGCCTGCTGTTGGCTCTCGAACTCACGAGCGAACGCTACGAAACCTCGATCCCGATCCTCGAACAGCTCGTCGAGTTCTATCCAAAGAAGGCCTACTGGGTGCAGCTCTCGACGGTCAACGGGGCCCTCGGCCGCTACGAGCAGTCCCTGATCCCGCTGCAACTCGCCTACTCCCAGGAGCTTCTCGACCAGGACACCGAATATCGGCGTCTCGCACAGCTACTGCTCTACCTCGACCTCCCCTACCGCGCGGCAGAAGTGGTTCGAACGGGCATCGAGAAGGGCCACATCGATTCGGATTCCGAGGCCTACGAGCTACTCGGGAACAGCTATATCCAATCGAAGGATTTCAACGACGCCGTGGGCCCGATCGAGCGCGCCGCCGAACTCTCCACCGCCGGAGACCTCTACCTGCGTCTCGCCCAGGTCCATTCACAGCGAGAGAATTGGAAGGAAGCCGCAGCGGCTCTCGCGCAAGCCCTCGAAAAGGGAGACCTCGCCAAGCCGGGTGAAGCTCACTTCCTGATGGGCGTGGCCTACTACAACCAGAAGCAGCCGAAGCAGGCGATGCGCTGGTTCTCCCGGGCCAAGCGCCACGACGACACGCGCAAAGATGCGACCAGCTGGCTCCGGTACATCGAGCGTGAACTCAATTCGGGCTGATCTCCCGGTCCACTGGGCGCGGCTCTTCGAGCGGCGGCGCGGGAATGTTCGCCCTGAATTGCGCAGCCTCCCCGCGAGTCAGCAGCGGCAGTCGCGCGATCCGGGCTGCAAGGTCGGGCGCTTTCGGCGCGGCCAGTGCCTCGGAAGCCAGACGTGCCATACGCTGGGAAAGCGGGTGGGCGCTCGCTCGAAGCGCCGCAGCTGCGGGGTCGGCTTCCTCGAAGCGGCCGAGTCTTAGAAGCGACCAGACCCAGCGTCGCCGCACGCGCGACGCCTCCGGGTCGTGGCGCAGTCGCCGCGCATCGAGGGACGCCGCCTTCTCGTAGAGCCCGAGCACCGCGTAGGTCTCGGCCAGGCTGTCGTTTGCGCTGTTGCGTGCTTCGGGATGGACGGACGCGCTCAACGCCGAAGCAGCCGCGAAGTTCAGCGGCAGGATTCCATTCTTCAAAGCCCATCGCGGGGCGAGGCGGATCACGCGATCGACTTCGAAGCCGCGTTCGAGATCGAAGGGCACACCGGCCTCTTCGTAGTAGGCAGCAATGCGTTCGAGGTTTTCGCGGTTGCGATCGCGATTGCGAAGGTAGACGGCGCTGCGCAGGTTCCGAAATACCGGGATCCAGCCGGAAACACCTTCAAGGTGCGCGGTGGTGTGATCGAAGGGCCGATTCGCCGGTGCCATTCGCGGCAGCTTCGTTCCCAGAAAGAAATCGATCTGCTGGCGATCCAGGAGATCTTCGAAGGTCTCCCCCGCTTCGAGGCCGCGACGGGAACGCAGGGAGCGTGCCGCGTCGAGTGTTCGCGCCGGTACGTTCAACGTCCCGTTCAAGGTCGTCTTTACGCCGGGCGCCAACCTGTAGCCGAGATAGCCACCCAGCGAGTAGTCCGCGAAAAGATGTCCCCGGGCCCCGACTTCTTCAAGCCACGTCACGCTGTGACCAAAGTAGCGCGCGGTTGGGTAGGCCCGCGCATAATTCGACCACGAGGGCCGGACTCCCCCCGACACCATCGGCCAGTCGCCGAAATAGAAGAAGGCCGGAAGCGCGGCACACGCTGTCGCGGCGGCGAGCCCGCGGATTCGCCAGCTTCCACGGGCTCGTCCATCGCTTCCCCAAAGCTGCCTGGCAGCATCGGCGCATAGCAGTGCCGGAAAAATCCCGAGGAAGACAAAGCGCACCGACACGCCGATCGCCACGAATGATGCCACCGCAAGCGCGAGGAGCGCGGGGTCGACTCGAACGCGATGGTCGCCGTGCTCGGCGGCTCGGAGCCCGCGCAGCCAGCCAGTCGCGATCGCGGCAGTCGCCAGAAAGAGTCCCCACACGACCGCCCATGTGAGCGGCGTCGGAGGCAAATTGGAGACCGGGAGGCTCGCCAGCGGAAAGGCGCGCCACTCGTCCGCGACGCGCACCAACTCGGCGGTCTCACCGCCGGCATTCACGAATGCCAGGTGGGCGTCGAGGCCCGCCGGACTGACAAGCGTCGCGAGGCTTCCGAGCACCCCCGCAAAGGCGAGCGGCAAAAGGCGCCCGCGGGCCTCCCACTTCGAGGCCCCGCTCCCGAGCACCGCCCCTGCCGCCAACCCGACCCACCCGCAGGCCAACAGAATCGGCCCCAGCACGAAACCCCCGTGGAGGTTCGCCCAAAGGCCCAGCAGCGCCGCGACGCCAACGATCCGCCCCTTCGAAAGGGGTCGCCGACCGGCGAAGGCCAGGGCATAGAGCAGAAGCACCGCGAGGATCGTGAACAGGTGGGGACGCATCTGCACCAGTCGATAGGCGCAGATCGCCGCGAAGATCGCGGTTCCGAGGCTCGCAGCCCACGCCTGCCCCGCTGCGCGGCGAAGCAGCCACCAGCAAAGACCCAGGATGAGCAACACCAAGGTGACGTGAAGCCCCCGCAGACCGGTGAAACCGAGGGTCCGCTCGACCTCGAAGAAAAAAACATCCGCGAGCCACGAGACTGGCAACGGGGGACCCACTGCTCCGAAGAGAAGGGGATCGGACGAAAGCAGGGCGCCGAGGTTTGCAAAGGCGCGCCCGAGCGCCAGGTGCCA
>Ga0310120_10003610_pt1 | contig 11025 bp, 10 predicted proteins | sample CB27_AW_983_MG_FD_203506 | JGI IMG/M metagenome (GOLD analysis project Ga0310120, IMG submission 203506) | Marine microbial communities from Western Arctic Ocean, Canada - CB27_AW_983 | ecosystem: Environmental > Aquatic > Marine > Oceanic | place: Canada: Western Arctic Ocean | collected... | reverse complement strand
TTCGTCAACTCGCGCTCAACGAAGACCTGCGCCGGAGCGAGATGCGACTCGAGCAGGTGAGCTACCTGCCCGAAGTGACTCTATTTGGGAACTACATCATCAACGCGCAGGACAACGGCAGCCCGAACTTTTTCGCCCGAGGGGACGGACAACGCGCTTACGCACGGCTGGTCGGTGTGCGCGTGAGCCTGCCGATCTTCCAGGGCTTCCGACGCGATGCACGCATTGACCAGAAGCGCGCGCTCGTGCGCCAGGCCGAAGCTCAGACGGAGAAGGGGATCGACCAGGCGGTAGCGCAGGCCAAAGGCCTCGTTGAGGCGACCGACGAGGCGCACCAGCGCGCTCGGGGTCAGCGCCTGGCGGTCCGTCAGGCAGAGCGCGGATTCGAGATCGCCAGCGCTCAGTATCGAGAGGGGCTCAGCAGCCAACTGGAGCTTACCGACTCCGAGGTCGCCCTTCGGCAGAGTGAGTTCAACTACGCACAGGCTGTTTACGACTACTTGGTGGCCCGGGCTCAGCTCGACGAGGTGACGGGGCGTGTCCCTCTCGTGGACGTCGATGCCCAGGGCGACCGATTCTAAGTGGGATGGATGACGATGAGGACGGTCATGAAGAATAGAGAGACGAAGCGGGCGTTGATCCGGCTGCCAGCGGTACTCGTTGGCGTGGCCATGGCGGGATGTGGCGCGGCTCAGGCTGACGCCGTGGACGACGCACTCGGGACCGAGGCGACCGTGCGTGTGATCAACGTCGAGACCTCCACCGTCACTCTTCAGGACTTCGTAGAGGATATCCGGCTCACCTCTGCGGTAATGGCGAACCAAGACGTACTGGTCGCGGCGGAGGAGAGCGGAGTCATTCGAGAGATACTGCTGGACAAGGGCCGCCGAGCAATCGCCGGTGACCCAATCGCCAAGATCGACGACAGGGTGCTCTCGGCCGACGTGGCTCAGGCGCGTGCACGGTCTGAGTTCGCCTCCCAAACGTGGCAGCGTCGCAAACGCCTCTGGGAGGAGGATCAGGTTGGTTCGGAGATCGCATACCTCGAGGCGAAGTTCGCCCAAGAACAGGCTGCGGCGACCCTCGCTGGCCTCGAGACGCGGCTCGCGCGTACGGTAATCCGCGCCCCGTTCTCGGGCATCTTCGAAGAGCGCCACATCGAGGTCGGATCGATGGTGAGCCCCGGTCAATCCGTGGGCCGCCTCGTCGATCTCGACCCAGTCAAGGTGGTCGCGGGGGTTCCTGAGCGATATGCCGCCGACGTCGCAGTCGGCGCACAAGCTACGCTCACGTTCGACGTGCTGGGGGACGAGGTCTTCACGGCACCACTCCGGTACGTTGGTGCGACGGTGGATCCGCAGAACCGAACCTTCCTGGTCGAGGTCGTGCTCCGAAATCCCGACGGGCTGATCAAACCACAGATGGTCGCAAACATGTCCTTGACACGGCGCGAAGTGCCCGACGCGATCGTCGTGCCACAGAACGCGCTCGTGCGCGTCGAGCATGGGTATGTCGTGTTCGTGGTCTTCGAGCAGAACGAGCACACGGTGGCGCGAGCACGTGCGGTCGAGCTCGGTCCCACACGTCGCAACTTGGTCGTGATCGAGGCGGGGGTAGAGGCCGGTGACCAACTCATCGTGGTTGGCCAGAAGAGCGTGTCTGACGGCGACCGCGTCAGCGTAGTCGGCCGGAGGGACTGAGCGTGATCATGAATAAGGACGGACGTGAGCAGGGGAGAAGCGGCGGCGAGCCGCCGCAGGACTTCCGCATGCTTGAGCGCTTCAAGGAGTTCCGAGCGACGAGCTTCGCGGTCGAGCACAGAACCTCGGTCATGGTCCTTTTGTTCATCATCGTGCTCACGGGTGCGCTCTCCTACCGGGCGACTCCGAAGGAGTCCTTCCCCGAGATCGCGATCCCTATGGTTGCGATCAACACGATCTACCCCGGTGTGTCTCCGTCGGACGTCGAGAGCCAGGTCACGCGCGTCATCGAAGAGGAACTGTCGACGATCAGCGACATCGAGGACCTGATTTCAACGTCGATCGAGGGGTACTCGAGCATAACGGCTCAGTTCGGAACGACGGTCAACCTGGATGAAGCCCTGCAACAGGTGCGTGAGAAGGTCGACCTCGCCAAGCCCGATCTGCCGGACGACGCGGAGGATCCGACGATCGTCGAGATGAACTTCTCCGAAATCCCGATCATGCAGGTGAACTTGTCCGGAGACTTCGGACTGGTTCGGCTCAAGGAGTTGGCGGAGGACCTTCAGGACGAGATCGAGGCGATCCCGGCGGTGCTACGAGCGGACTTGCACGGAGGACTCGAGCGTGAAGTGAGGGTCGATGTCGACCTTTCGCGCCTACAGTTCTATGGGGTCGAGCTCAACGATGTAATCGAAGCGATCCAGAACGAGAACGTGAACATCCCCGGTGGCTCCATCAACGTCGGAGACACGAAGTATTTGGTACGCGTGGACGGTGAGTTCGACGACCCGACGCTCATCGCAGACCTCGTCATCAAGATCGAGGGCGGGCGGCCGATCTACGTTCGCGATGTCGCTACGGTCGACTTCGGATTCGCGGAGCGCGAGACGTTTGCGCGCATGGAAGGGAGCGCGGTAGTCACGCTCGATGTGGTGAAGCGCTCCGGCCAGAACATCATCGAGACCGCGGCGGCGGTGAAAGCCGAAGTGGACGCGATGCTACCACTGATGCCGCCATCCGGGTCGATCGTGATCACGTCCGACATGTCCGAACAGATCGACGAGATGGTTTCGAGCCTCGAAAACAACATCGTCAGCGGCCTGATTCTGATCGTGGTCATCCTACTGTTCTTCCTGGGCGCTGGCACGTCGATGTTCGTGGCTGTTTCGATCCCCGCGTCCATGTTCCTGTCCTTCGTGCTTCTGAAGCTCATGGGCATGACCATGAACATGATCGTGCTGTTCAGCTTGATTCTTGCGTTGGGCATGCTCGTCGATAACGCGATCGTGGTAGTCGAGAACATCTACCGGTATCTGGAAGAGGGCTGGGACCGGACGATCGCCGCCAAGAAGGCCACCGGTGAGGTCGCGGTGCCGATCATCGCGGCGACCGCGACTACGCTGGCGGCGTTCGCTCCGCTGCTGTTCTGGCCTGGAGAGATCGGTGAGTTCATGAGCTACATGCCGCGCACGCTCATCGTAACGCTATCTAGCTCGCTGTTCGTCGCTATCGTCATCATCCCCACGTTGTGCGCGATGTTCATGACCTTGGACTCGACCCCGAGGAAGCCGTTGCGGCCCGCGATGCGCTGGGCGCTGATCGGCGGGGCCGTGCTCGCGTTCCTGGCCGTCGCCGGGGTCAACCAGCTCACTGCCGTCCTACTCACCGTGACGTTCGTAGGCGTTTGGGCGCTGCACCGCTTTCTCTTGGAAGGCCTGTCCCGGCGCTTCCAAACTGGATTGCTGCCGCGCATCATGGACCTCTATGAGCGCCAACTGCGTTTCGCGCTAGGCAACCGGCTCCTGCTCGTGGGCGGTACCGTCGTCGCGTTCATCACAACCACCGTGGTGTTCGCCACGTTCGGTACCGGCACGGAGTTCTTCCCGGAGAGCATGCCTCCTCCGCAGCTCTTGGTCGATATCGAGACGCCTGTCGGCACCCGCGCCGCCGTCACTGACTCGATCGTGCTTCGCGTAGAGGAGGAGCTCAAGAGCCTTGGAGGACGGGAGGACTGGGAATCCGTCGTCGCCGTCACGGGCAGCGCCGGCGGCAGTGGGAATCCGATGGCGGCTGGGATGAGTGGACCGGAGGGCGGCCGCGTGACCGTCTCGCTTGTCGACTTCCAAGACCGCGGTCGGGACGCCTTCGACATGCTCGCCGAGATGCAGCGCACAATCGGACGTGGCATTGCCGGAGCCACGATCACGGTCGACAAGGTCACGGAGGGTCCTGTCCAGGGCGCGCCGGTAAGCATTGAGTTGGTGGGAGAGGACCCTGTGCGGTTGAAGGCGCTGTCCACGGAGATGCTCGACGTTCTCGAGGCTGCACCGGTGTATCGAAAGCTCGTCGGTCTCCAGAGCGATTTGGATGCGGCACGGCCCGAGCTCTCGGTTCAGGTCGATCGCGAGAAGGCTGCGCTGTACGACTTGAACACGTCCGAGGTGGGTCGCGCGATTCGCGGGGCGATCAACGGGATCGAGGCAGCCAAGTACCGCGACGGGAACGACGAGTACGACATCATCGTTCGACTCGCCGAGCCCTATCGGCAGGAGTTGGAAGGTTTGCGCGAGCTGACCGTGATGGCCGAAGGGGGCATCCAGGTGCCCCTGGTGTCGATCGCGACATGGAGCGTCGAGGAGGGTGCCGGGACCATCCGCAGGAAAGACCAGACCCGCATGGCGACCATCACATCGGACGTCGCGGCAGGCTACACGAACAACGCGGTGCTCGCGGAAGTCCAGGAGTCCTTGCAGAAGTTCGAGGGCCGTCTGCCCTCTGGCTATACACTGCGCTACACAGGGCAGTCGCAGGATCAGGACGAGGCGCAAGCTTTCTTGGGCGGTGCGTTCCTCACGGCGCTGATGTTGATCGGCTTCATTTTGATAAGCCAGTTCAATTCGGTCGTGAAGCCCATCATCATCCTGACCTCCGTGATCATGTCGACCATGGGGGTGCTGTTAGGGCTCATGATCTTCCGCATGCCTTTCGGTGTCATCAACACCGGCGTCGGCATTATCTCACTGGCGGGGATCGTGGTGAACAATGGGATCATCTTGATCGACTACATCGACGTGTTGCGAGAGCGCGACCACATGGACCGACGTGAGGCGCTCGTGCAGGGGGGGGTGACTCGATTCCGTCCCGTCGTACTCACGGCTTTGACGACCGCTCTCGGTCTGGCACCGTTGGCAATCGGCTTGAACTTCGACTTCTTCGGCCTGTACACCTCTCTCAATCCGGAACTCTATTGGGGTGGGGAGCAGGCGGCGTGGTGGGGGCCGATGGCGATTGCGATCATTGCGGGTATTCTGTTCGCGACGTTCTTGACCCTGATCCTGGTACCGGTCATGTACTCGCTCATCGATGACACGACGGACTTCGTCCGGCGCCACTTCCTCAACACGGAAGGCGCGAGCTCTGGGACGGGAGAAAGCACCGACGGCGAAGTCGGGCAAGAGACGGGCGCGGGCCCGCGCGAGGGAGTGGCTTCGCCTGCGACTCCCGCACCCGTGGGGGCGACCAGGGAGAGAGTCGACACGGACCCGTTCTCGATGCCGGGCCTCGATCCACAAACCGATGCGCTCTAGTCACCATGGCTGACGCTGGGCAACGAGAGGGCGGCCACGTTGCTCCTGAAGCCGTGACACCGGAGTAGGCTGTGGGGCGAGTGATTCAGGATCTCATGGCTGGCCGGCTCGGGCGGGGATTCGTGCCGCTTGGGGTGCTCTCGGTGGTAGGACTGCTCGAGTTGCTGTCCATCGACTTCATAGCCGGCGACGGGTTGGTTCTGGTGCTGGGGGCCATCGCCGCGGGGGTAGCGATGCTCTCGTACGGGCTTCGTGTTTCGCAACTCGCGTTTGGGCGCGCGAAGCGTCCGTGGATGTCTGCCGCGATGCTCTTCAGCTTGATTCTTCCGGGCTTCGCCGTATATGTGCTGGCTTGGCGGGGGCTTCGTTTGTTTGTGGTCGGCACCGGCGTCTCCGGATTGGCGACTGCGGGCTTCTTCACTGTGGCAGGTGCGTGGACCATGTATTCCTGGACCAACGTGGCGGAACTAGAGCGGTTGTCGCTGGCGATGGGGACAGCCGGGAGGGAGACATGAGCCGATGAGACGTCGCATCGTACTTGGCCTCGCGGTCCTCACCGCGATCGTCTTTTCGGGCCAGGCGCTCGAGGGTCAACGAGCCCGCCAGGGACAGTTTAGCCTGGAGAACGCCCGTCTTTTCTACGAAGTGATCGGCACGGGCGAGCCCATCGTGATCGTGCACGGTGGCCCCGGCCTCGACCATTCGTATCTCCAGCCGGGCCTGGACGTTCTGGCCGCGCAGAACACCCTCATCTATTACGACCAGCGTGGCACGGGACGTTCGGAGGCCGAGCTCGACAGCGGCGTGGTCAACTTCGACGCGTTCGTCGATGACATCGATGCTCTTCGACAGGTGCTGGGGCACGACAAGATCACGGTGCTGACCCACTCCTTCGGCACGCTGCTCGGGATCGAATATGCGCGTCGGTACGCCGACAATCTGACCGCGCTCATCCTCATGAACCCGACAGAGCCGGGGACTCGGTTCGCGGACCAGACTCGCACACGGCAGGCTGCTGCGACGACCGAAGAGGACACCGCGGAGATGCAGGAGCTCACGGCCACAGAGGCCTTTCAGGCACGCGACGCCGCGACGTTGAGCCAGTTCTACCGGGTGGTGTTTCGCGCAACGTTGCGAGACCGGACCCGCGTCGACGAGCTCGAACTGGATCTTTCCGAGCGCACCGCCAAGAACGGTCAGGACGTCGGGCGTCTTCTCGGTGAGAGCCTGGGCATGGCCAATGGTGGCCTAGACTGGTGGGACCGCCTGGAGGACATCGCGGCTCCAACGCTTGTGGTGCACGGCCGGTACGACATCCCGCCCGTCGCCATGGCCCGTGCGCTGTCCGAGGCCATTCCGCGTGGCTCGCTCGCGGTGTTAGACAGCGGGCACTTTCCCTATATCGAAGACGCGGGGGGCCTGACCTCGGCTATAGCGGAGTTCCTGGGAGGTCTGGAGCGTTGAGAGACCTCCCCATCCGCCGGGTGCTGTGGGTCCTGCTGGCGTACGCTGTGGGCGCTGCGGTAGTGTTGCCCGGGATCGATTGGCTGCAGCGGGTTCTGGCGCTGCCTCCGCAGTTCGGAACGCTGGCGCGTGGCGGCATGCTGCTCGGCGTACCGCTCGCGATCGTGATCGCGTGGCGCTACCCGGAACTGGGAGCAGGGGAGCACACTCTGTTGAGCGACGTTGTGGTCAAGGATGACACCCGCCCGTAGTCGACATCGCGGACTGAGAGGACGCCTCAAATACGACCACCCAGTTACGCACGATCCTCTGTGTCGTCGTTCTCCGCGTAGCCCACGCCCACGTGCTCCGCTTCTGGTTGGAGACTGTTGGCGCGATGCGTCGGTGAGGCCATCCATGCGGCGAAGGCCGACGGAGCGGTAGCGAAACCCGCGGACGAGTTCTCGGCCACGAAGAGCCACGGATAGTTGACGCAGTCCGCACGATCAGCCGGTAAACTGCCGTCGGAGCCCCTGTGTCCTGAGAAGGCCCCCGCCGCCATGTCCTCGGCGTGCACCTGGGCCGCTCTCACGAGGCGGACGTCTACCCGCAACTCGGGCACCTTCTCGCGCGCTCGGGTGATGTTGAGCAGAGACACGATCTGCTGACCGTGAGTCGAGAGGCACGGCCGCCCTCCCGTACCCGGCGCTCGTGAGAGAGGCCGCAGGCCGAAACCAGCAGCGTCGTGGCCGTACACAGCGCCCGGAGACGGAGTTTCACTGGAACGGGGCCGCGCAACGGGAACAGAACGCCGCAGCCGAGTCGCTGCTGATGTGCCCGCACTGCTTGCACACGCTGGTTTCGTCTCCCGCCCTCACGCGCGCCGCCGTCAGTTCAGCGGTCACGATGCCCGTCGGCACCGCGATGATCCCGTACCCTAGTATCATGACTAGCGAGGCGACCGCCTGGCCGAGCGGACTCGACGGCGCGATGTCACCGTAGCCGACGGTCGTGAGGGTCACGACGGCCCAGTAGACCCCCCTGGGAATGCTCGTGAAGCCGGCCGCGGGGCCTTCGACCATGTACATGACGGCTCCGACGATGACGACCGTGCTGAGCACCCCGAGCAGGAAGACCGAGATCTTGTACCTGGCGGCGCGCAGTGCCGCCGCCAGCACGCTTGCCTCGCCCATGTAGCGCGCCAGCTTGAGCACACGGAAGACCCGCATGACCCGGACGATCCTGACAACCGCCAGGACCTGACCTCCGGGAACGAGAAGGGCCAAGTAGGTCGGAGATACCGCGGCGAGGTCTATAACGCCGAAGAAGCTCAGCGCGTAGGCACGCGGTCGGTCCACGCACCAGAGCCGAAGCCCGTATTCCACTGTGAAGAGCGCCGTGAACACCCATTCGAGAGACCGCAACAGGCGCGCGTGATCGTCCTGCCAGCCCTGGACGGAATCGAGCATCACCGTGGCAATGCTTCCCACGATTGCCAGGATCAACAACACGTCGAAGGCCTTCCCAGCGGGCGTATCGTGCCCGAAGATGACCTCGTAGGTGCGGGCGCGGGCGGAGCCTTCGGGCCCAGCCGAGTCGAAGCTTGCCATGGGTCTCACGTTGGAGAATGGAGCAGTTGGCCTGAAAGCTAGCAGTCCTTGGTGGGGCGACGCCCGTCGCTTGCCACGCGAAGGCCCTTAGGAGCAACCGGATGCAGATCGAAGTGCGCGACATGATCCCGGAAGACTGGCCCGACGTCCGGGAGATCTATCGGCAAGGTGTGGATTCCGGTGACGCGACCTTCGAGCACGAAATTCCCGGCTGGGGGGATTGGAACGCGAGACGGCACCTCACGTGCAGGCTTGTTGCTGAGTCCGATGGAGCGGTCGTGGGATTCGCCTGCGTGAGTCCCGCCTCCAGGCGTGCAGTCTACTCCGGGGTCTGCGAGATCATGGTCTACGTCGCTGCACGAAACCGCGGCCAACGTGTCGGGAGCCTGCTCATGGCCTCCATCGTCAGCGCCACAGAGGCGCAGGGCATGTGGATGCTCGAGGGGAGCATTTTTCCCGAGAGCGTTGCGTCGATTCGCGCACACGAGCGCGTCGGCTTCCGAGTCGTCGGCACGCGTGAGCGCATCGGTCGATTCCACGACGGTCGCTGGCGGGACACGGTTCTCATGGAACGCCTTAGCGCCCTCGCCGGGCTGGACTGACCACCAGCGCCTACCACGGGCTGCTAGGGCGTGATGCTGGCCGAATAGCTCGTCGTGAATTCGATGAACTTGCTGATCTCGGTCATGTCTTGACCTACGAATCGGATGGTGTGGCTGTCAACACGATCTACGTTGGGCAGGTACGCCATCAGTTCGGCTGGCATGTAGTTCTTGAAGGCGATCTCAAGCTCGATGGGCCCTGCCATGACGTAGGGGCGGAAGCTGTCCAGACGACCGAGCGCTGCTTTCACTCTTTGGGCAATCAGCGCATAGGACGCCTCCGGCATCAGCGTGCGCGCGCTGTGGAAGCCGAGCGACCACTTCACTACCGCTCCCTCCATGTCTCCAATGACACGCCGCGCCTCTTCGACCACGGCGTCGTCGCCCGAGATCATCACGACCGGGACTCCGAAATCGCCGGCGATCGCGGCGTTGATGCTCGCCTCGAGCATCTCGACGCCGTTTAGACGTACCGCGGTGAGATTGGCGCTGGATATGGTGTGCGCGCGTACGCCTCGAGTATTTGTGGTGCTCGAGTGGTATCCGATAAAAATCGCCGCGTCGAACGTCTCGTCGATGCCCTCCATCATCATGTGAGGCCGCGGCCACGCGCGGATGAGTTGCACGTCCGGCGGCAGGTCCTCGATCAGGAGATTCTCGCCGTTCCCATGCGAGTCGGACACCAGGATCTCGGTCGCTCCCATCTCTCTCGCGGCCTCGATCGCGGCGTTCACCTCGCGGGTCATGATCGCCCGGAAGCGCTGATACTCGAACCCCGACGGTCCGAGCTGATCACTGGTCACTACGCCGACCACGCCCTCCATGTCTGCCGAGATGTACACCTTGAGGTCCTCCTGTTGGGCGGTCGCGGGATAGGCCGCGGCGAAGAGGGCGACTGCTGTGGTAGCTATGACGAAGCGCTTCATGTTGCCTCAGCGGGTGGCGGGTTTCGTGGCTTGCGTGAAGAGAGTGGAGGGGAACGCGCGTATGTTCGGGGGTAGGCAGCGAAGCGGCAACGCCGGGACATTACCCACTCCCCAATCCCTCCCGAGGCGGGACTCATGTTAGAAGCGATCGTGACCGTTGTAGTGTCGGCGGTATCTAACATGGTTTACCTCGACCTGAAGCGTAAAGGAATCCATGGATTTACTCGGTTTCTTGCGTTCTGGATGGGCAATCCGTGGACGTGGGTCACTTTCTTCGTGGTGCCAGAAGGGACTCAGCAGGTGTTCGAACCACCACCGGACGACGACGCACGTGTACTGCAAGAAGTCCGTAGAGACCGCCTGCTGAGAGGGCGAGCCACACAGGGCCGGACGATTGCAGAATCAGATCACGAGGCGACCACGCCTGAACTCTGAACGCGTGAGCGTCGGGGCATACCGCCCCGAGCGCCGAGACCTACGCGACCTTGTCCGGCTAGCGTTTCCGGTCGCGGTGGTCCAGATCGGCATGATGGCGATGGGAGCCATCGACACCATCATGGTCGGGCGGGTGACGCCCACTGACCTCGCAGCGGTTGCGATCGGTAATCTGTACTTCTTCGGCGTCGCGGTCTTTGGCATGGGTGTTTTGTTCGCGCTCGATCCCGTGATCTCCCAGGCGGTCGGAGCGCGAGATGCCGGGGCCGTGGCGCGCGGGGTGCAGCGCGGCGCCTTGCTGGCGCTACTCCTGACTGTGGTGGCGTCGCTATTGCTGCTGCCTTCGGGGCCGATCTTGAGCGCGTTGCGCCAGCCTGAGGATGTCGTGCCCGTCGCGGCCGCGTACGCGTGGGCCTCGATTCTGGGCGTCTACCCGTTCTACGGCTTTGTCGTGGTGCGCCAGAGCCTCCAGGCGATGGGTAAGATTCGCGCCCTGCTCTGGACGGTAGCCACGGCCAACGTGGTAAACGTCTTCTTGAACTGGATTCTGATTTACGGAAATCTGGGCGCGCCGGAGCTGGGCGCTGTTGGCTCGGGGTGGGGGACGAGCCTCTCGCGATGGTTCATGATGGTCATGCTCATGACGGTCGCCTGGCCGTTGCTGCGGTCGTCGTTGAGGCCACTGCGGCGCGATGTGCTTCAGCTCGCTCCCCTGGCTC
>Ga0310120_10003603_pt1 | contig 11036 bp, 12 predicted proteins | sample CB27_AW_983_MG_FD_203506 | JGI IMG/M metagenome (GOLD analysis project Ga0310120, IMG submission 203506) | Marine microbial communities from Western Arctic Ocean, Canada - CB27_AW_983 | ecosystem: Environmental > Aquatic > Marine > Oceanic | place: Canada: Western Arctic Ocean | collected... | reverse complement strand
TCTGTATACTGTACACTGCCTCCTGTATACTTTCGGCCGCCCCGGCCGCCCTGGCCACCCCTCCTTAGTCCTTGTGCCACGGAGTGAAGAACCTACCCTCCCGCAATCATGAACCGCCGCCTTTTCCTCAAGCAGGGTACTGCCGCCACCGGTCTCGTTCTCGTTCCGTCACTCTCTGATGCGGACAACCAGGAGAAGAAGCCTCTCTTTGACATCTCTCTCGCGGAGTGGTCGCTGCACCGCACTATTCGACAGGGCAAGATGACCAATCTGGATTTCCCGAAGGTGTCGAAGGAGACCTTCGGAATTAACGCCATCGAGTATGTGAACCAGTTCTTCAAGGATAAGGCCCGAGACAAAGCCTACCTCGCCGATCTCAAGAAGCGCTGCGACGATCTCGGGGTAAAGAGCGTCCTTATCATGATCGACGGCGAGGGGCATCTGGGAGAAGCGGAGGCGGACAAGCGCCAGCGGGTCATCGACAATCACAAGAAATGGGTGGAGGCCGCGAAGTTCCTCGGCTGCCATTCAATCCGGGTCAACGCCCACGGCAATGGGAAGACAGACGAAGAGAAAGCGGCCAATACGGTGAAAGGCCTGGGCGGCCTTGCCACCTTCGCCAAAGACCATGAAATCGCGGTCATCGTCGAGAATCACGGCGGCCTCTCCTCCAACGGGAAATGGCTCTCCGGCGTCCTGGGGAAGGTCGGCATGGACAATTGCGGATCGCTGCCGGACTTCGGCAATTTCGGAGGCTACGACCGCTACCTCGGAATCAAGGAACTCATGCCCTTTGCCAAAGGCGTGAGCGCCAAGAGCCACGACTTCGACCAGGACGGAAATGAAACCCGCACCGACTATGTCAAGGCTCTGAAGCTGGTCCTCGACGCGGGCTATCGCGGCTTCGTGGGCGTCGAATTCGAAGGCGGCAAACTCAGCGAGGAGGACGGCATCATGGCCACCAAGAAGCTTCTGGAAAAAGTCCGGGATCGGTTGGCAAAGGACTACAAGTAACCGAAACCGGACGCAATGCCGGGCCTCGAAGAAACAGACTCGTCGGTTTGTAGGTTCTCAAGTCTCTCTTGTGACCGGATGGTTCTTGCTATCGGGGCGTAGTGCTGTTTGGGTTTTGCACGGCGTATGCTGTCCGGTCGCGCGGTTCAGTTCCCATTTTGCCGACCCAATGAAAATAGCCCGTCTCCTCGACGGAGCCCCCGAAGTGTTCTACACCCTGCAGGGCGAAGGAGTAACGGCGGGAGTCCCGGCGGTCTTTGTGCGCGCATCGCTCTGCAACCTGCATTGCGTTTGGTGCGACACGGATTACACCTGGAATTGGAAGGGAACCCCCTGGCCGCACCAGAAAGATGGGGAGCCGGGCTACACGAAATTTCGCAAGGACGCCCACCTGATTGAAATGACCCCGGCCGACGTGGCGGCTGCCATCATGATGCATAACTGCCGTCGCCTCGTGGTGACGGGCGGGGAGCCCCTGGTCCAACAGGAAGAGTTCGTCGACGTGCTCGAAATTCTGCACGAGCGCGATTCCCGCTGGGTAGTGGAAATCGAAACCAACGGAACGATCCGGCCTGATGCCGACCTCGATGGCCTGATCGCGCAGTACAATGTTTCGCCGAAACTGGAAAATTCCGGGATGCCGGAAGAACTCCGGATCAATGGGGAGGCTCTGGGCGTCTTCGCGAAGTCGCCCAAGGCCTGGTTCAAATTCGTGGTGACCAAGCCGGCGGACCTGGAGGAGATCGGGAAAATCCGGATTCGGTTTGGGGTGGATCCCGACCGCATTATCCTGATGCCCGAAGGCCGGGACGCCGCCACCCTGCACGAGCGCCGGGCATGGATCGCGGATCAGTGCCTGAACCACGGCTACCGGATCTCGGACCGCCTCCAGATCGAGCTCTGGGGGGAGGCCCGGGGCCACTAATTACGCAAATTTCGTCTACAATTTCTGAAACTTTTCGTTCCCAAGGGGGTTTCAAACCCTGAATCCACCAGCAATCATGAGCGGCCCTGACCACCACGACCTGGAAAACGACCCCGTCTGGAAGCTCGTTGACGAGGCGAAAGCCCCCGAAGCGGGGCCGTTTTTCGTTCGCAACGTCATGAGAGCGGTCCGTCTCGCGGAAGAGACCCCGGTCCGCTGGTGGCAGCGTCTGCTACGGCCCAAGCCGCTCCTGGCGGGGGCCCTCGGAGCGGCCGCCGCGGTGGTTGTCACCGCCAGCCTCAATCCCGCCGCCGAGAAGCCCGGCATGGTGGAGACGCCGGATCCCGTTCCCGTCACCGCCCCGGCCTTGGATGAGCTGGTGGAGGAGGAGATGCTCTTCGAGGCGGCGGACGACCCCTCCGCCTTCTCGGACGAAGCCCTGGTGGCAATGCTTTACTGATTCTGGCAGCCGGACCGGTCCGAAACGGACGGGCAATCGCCAATCAATCGAAGCACTGGCCGGGGGGCGCGAGGCCTGAGGAGCTCGGGTGGAATTGCGTCGCCAAATTTCCCGGCACCCGGTAAGGGCAGCGGCGTGATCCGCGCCGCCATCTTCGATCTCGACGGAACCCTCGTCGATTCCCTCCCAGGAATCGCGCGAGGTTTGAACCGTGCTCTCGAATCGCACGGCCATCCCCCCCACCCCGAAGATCGCATCCGCACCTTCATCGGCGACGGAAGCTGGGTCCTGGCGCAGCGCGGGCTGGGCGACGGTGCGAGCGAGGCCGAGATCGAGGAGATCGAGGCGGCCTTCGTGCACGAATACGCCGAGACCTGGCGGGAGGGAACTCACCTTTACCCGGGAATCCGCGAGCTGCTCGAAGACCTGCACCGCGGCGGGCTTCCGCTGGCAGTCCTCTCCAACAAGCCGCACCGCTTCACGGTCGAGATTGTGGATACCCTCTTCGACTGGGTTCCGATAGATGCGACGTTGGGGCAACGCGAGGGAATCCCCCGCAAGCCCGATCCCACCGGCGCCCTGCAGATTGCGGGCCAGCTCGCCCTTCCCCCGGAAGTGGTCGCCTTTGTCGGGGACTCCACCATCGATTTCGAGACTGCAACCGCGGCGGGCATGCAACCCCTCCTGGTTTCCTGGGGATTCCACTCCGCCGAACAGCTCACTGCGACGGCTGCTCCTCTGGTTCACTCTTGCCGGGAACTTCGTAAATGTCTTCCAACGCCTGATCCAGCAGGATGAAGTAATCGTCGCGCGAAATCTCCTCGCCGCCGAATTGCCGGAGGTGGTCCGTCATCCATTGCGTGTCAAGCAGGATGAACCCCTCTCCCCGCAACCACTCCACCAGGTGTACCAGCGCAACCTTGCTGGCGTCCCGCTTGCGCGTGAACATCGACTCCCCGAAGAAGGCCCGCCCCAGTGCCACGCCGTAAAGGCCCCCCTGCAAGCCCTCCTCGTCCCAGCACTCCACGGAATGCGCAAATCCCAGCTCGTGGAGGTGGCAGTAACTGTCAATGATGACATCATCGATCCACGTCTCCTCCCGCGCCGCGCAGCCTTCCATCACCTCCCGGAAGGCCGTGTCGCGTTTCACTTCATAGGGATCGCGCTTCAGGATTCGCTTCAGCCCGTGCGGAATGTGAAAGCGGTTATCGAGCGGAATGAGCCCGCGCTTGAGGGGAGAAAACCACAGAATCTCCCCCGCTTCCGCCATCGGGAAGACCCCCTCGGTACAGGCACCGAGCAAGACATGAGGAGGAATGCGCTCCACGGCTTTATTTCAATAGTCCACCGGCAATTTTCAATCTACATTCGCGCCTATGGAGCGTCTCGTGATCGAATTGGGAACTCTCCCGGAGGAAGGCAATCAGCTCGCAGGGGAGCTGCCGGCCAATATTTTCGATCTCACGAATGGCGATAGCAAGCCGCTTGGTCCCCTCGCCTACGACCTTCACGCCCAGCGGTTCGGAGACGAATTGCTCCTGCAGGGCCACCTCAGCGCCCCCTTCGAATTCCAGTGCGTGCGGACTCTCACCCTCTTCCGGAAGACGATCGACCTGCCAGACACCGCGATTTCCTTTGAAATAGGCACCGAGGGGGAAATCGACGCCACCGATTCGATCCGGGAAGAGATCCTGCTGAACTTTCCGCCCTACCCCCGCTGCGACGAGGGCGACGAGCCGGTCCCGTGCGAGATTGATACCCGGTATTTAGCGGTGGACAACCCGGGGGGGGATGAGGTAGAGGTCCCGCCCGCGCCCGCCCCGCAGGGTGACAGCCGCTGGGCTCCCCTCGACGCCCTCGAAAACCCGGACGATTAATCCTAACCGCTTATTTCGCCATGGCAGTCCCAAAACGCAGAACGTCGAAGATGAAGCAGCGCATGCGCCGCGGAGCAAACCGCTGGCGAAGACCCCTGCTCCAGACCTGCCCGGAGTGCGGTAGCCGGGTTCCCGGCCACATCGCCTGCCCTTCCTGCGGATTTTACCGCGAACGCCAGGTCCTGGACGTGGAAGTTCTTTAATTTGAGGCCGGCGATGCGCCCGTGCTTCCACCTCCGTAGCTCTCGCCGGGTTCTGGATTGCGAGTTCCGGGCTCTGAAATCTCCATGAGAATCGCCCTCGATGCCATGGGCGGGGACAAGGCCCCCGAAGTCGTCGTGGTCGGCACGCGCGAGGCCCTGCGGCGCTATCCCAGGATCGAGCGCGTCTTCCTGGTGGGCGATGCCGCGACGGTCGAGGCCGAATGCCGGAAACAAGGATGCGACGATACGCGACTCGAGATCGTGCACGCCCCCGAGAAGATCGAAATGGGCGAGTCCGCGGTGCGGGGACTCCGCAAAAAGAAAAAGTCGTCGATCTCGCTTACGACCGACCTGGTGAAATCCGGCGAAGCCGACGCCGTGATCAGCGCCGGCAACACCGGAGCAGCGGTGGCGGCTGCCACGCTCAAGCTGCGCCTGCTCGAAGGGGTGGAGCGGGCCGGGATCGCCTCTCCCATTCCCAACGATTACGGGATCTGCAATATTCTCGATGCCGGGGCCAATCCGGGGGCAAAACCGCGCCATCTGGTCGGATACGCCGTGATGGGCTCGGTTTATGCGCGCCATGTCCTCAAGGTCGAGCGCCCCAGCGTCGGTCTGATGTCCAACGGGGAAGAGGACGAAAAGGGAACCGCCTTTACCAAGGAGACCTTCTGCCTCCTCAAGGAGCTGGCGGACACCGGGAAGGCCCCCTTCGAGTGGCTGGGAAACGTGGAAGGCCACGACCTCTTCATGTCCAAACTCGATGTCTGTCTCTGTGACGGCTTCGTGGGCAACATTGTCCTGAAGAGCTGCGAAGCCACCGCCAAGGCCATCTCAAAGTGGCTGAGAGAGGAAATGAAGCGCAATCCGGTTCGCATGACGGGGGCCCTCCTCGCCAAAGGAGGGTTCGCAGCCGTGAAGAATCGCACCAACTATGAGTCCTATGGCGGCAGCCACCTCCTCGGGGTGAACGGGGTGTGTATTATCTCACACGGCTCCTCCACCGCCCTCGCCATTCAGAACGCCATTCGCGTGGCCGCAGAGTCCATCGAGCTCAAAGTCAATCCCCATATTGTAGAAGCTTTGCGCGGGCTGAAATAACCCGCGAGTTGCGACTTGCCCGGGCGCGAAAGCTGGCATTCACTCCTCCCCAATGAGCGGCACGGCATCGCAGCTGCCAGTCATGATTGCAGGCACCGGGAGCTTCCTGCCCGAGCGGGTCCTTACCAATGCCGACCTCGAGGAACTGGTGGACACCTCCGACGAGTGGATTACGAGCCGCACCGGAATCAAGGAGCGGCGTATTGCGGCCGAAGATGAAGCCACGTCGCACCTCGCCACCAACGCCTCCCGCAAGGCCCTCGAAATGGCCGGCATGGATCCCGCCGCCCTCGAGCTCATCATCGTCGCCACCATCACACCCGATACGCTTACGCCCGCCACCGCCTGTTACGTCCAGCAAAACCTCGGGGCGCACCGAGCGGTGGCATTCGACATCTCCGCGGCCTGTTCCGGATTTATCTACGCGATGAAAATCGCGAAGCGGCTCATCTCGGACGGCGCGTTCGAAAATGCCCTCATCATCGGTGCCGAGAAACTCTCCGCTTTCGTGAATTGGGAAGACCGCTCCACGTGCGTCCTGTTCGGGGATGGAGCGGGAGCGGCGGTCCTGAAACGCGGCTGCAAGGGCGAGAGCGAGATCCTCGCAACCGACATCGGCACCGATGGCGGACAAACACACCTTCTCAACATCCCGGGGGGCGGATCGGCGTGCCCCATCACCACCGAAAACGCCGACCAGCGCCTCGCCACCCTCGCCATGATCGGCAGGGAGGTTTTCAAGCACGCCGTGACGCGGATGCGGGACTCCGCCAACCTCGTCATCGAGCGCTCCGGCCTCAAAGCGGATGACATCAAGCTGGTCATCCCCCACCAGGCCAACCTCCGCATCATTCACGCCATCGCCAAGCGCCTCGCCGTGCCGGGAGACCGCGTCTTCGTAAATCTGCACAAGTACGGCAACACCTCCGCCGCAGCCTGCGCCATCGCCCTGGACGAAGCGAATCGGGCCGGGATGATCGACAAGGGCGATCACATCGTCCTGGTCGCCTTTGGGGCGGGCCTCACCTGGGCCGCCGCGGCAGTGCGTTGGTAAGGGGCCCGCTCGCCGAACCCCGGGGCCGGAACAGTGCTTTTCCATTGGCTGGGTAGCACCACGCCGCTAGAACTCCCGCCACTTCATGTCAAAATACCGTAGTTCGCCCGATCCAGACGTTGCCGGCATGCCGACCGGCATTCCGTACATCATTGGAAATGAAGCTGCGGAGCGTTTCAGTTTCTATGGGATGAAGACCATCCTGGCGGTGTTCATGACCAAGTACCTCTGGCTCATGAACGACACTCCCGGCCAGGTGATGAGCGATGCGGCGGCCGCCGAGAAGGTCCATCTTTTCACCTCTGCCGTCTACTTCACTCCCATCCTCGGCGCGGTGATCTCGGACGCCCTTTTCGGAAAGTACCGCACCATCATTTCACTTTCCCTGGTCTACTGCGCCGGGCATGCCGCGCTGGCCCTGATGGGAATCGGCGGTGAGGCGGCCATGTGGCTGGTGGCCGGACTCGCCCTCATTTCGCTGGGATCCGGCGGGATCAAGCCCTGCGTCTCGGCCCATGTTGGCGACCAGTTCGGCTCGTCCAACAGCCGCCTCATCACCCGGATCTTCAACTACTTCTACTGGTCCATCAATCTTGGAGCCTTCCTTTCCACCATCCTGACCCCCTGGCTCCTGCAATGGTATGGTCCGCACCTCGCCTTCGGGGTGCCCGGGGTGCTGATGGCGCTTGCCACGCTGGTGTTCTGGATGGGACGGCGCCGCTTTATCCACGTTCCGCCCGGGGGCAGGCGATTCCTGAAGGAGACCTTCAGCTGGACGGGTCTCAAGGCCATGGGGACCTTGATGATTCTCTTCCTTTTCGTCGCGATGTTCTGGGCCCTCTTCGACCAGACCGCCTCCCGCTGGATCTTCCAGGCCCGCGAGATGAACCGCAACTTCCTGGGCGTGGAGTGGCTGGAGTCGCAGATCCAGGCCGTCAATCCCATCCTCATCCTCACCTTCATCCCGCTCTTCACCTTCCTCGTCTACCCCCAGGTTTCCAGGGTGGTCAAACTCACCCCGTTGCGGAAGATCGGCGCCGGGCTTTTCCTGATGGCAGGCGCCTTCGCTCTCAGCTCCACGATCCAGGGTTGGATCGATGCCGGCCAGCGTCCCAACATCGGCTGGCAAATTCTCGCCTATGCCCTCTTGACCGCCGCCGAGGTTCTGGTCTCCATCGTGGCTCTCGAATTCGCCTACACGCAGGCCCCTCGCACCATGAAATCGGTGATCATGGGACTCTTCCTGTGGGCCGTCTCCCTCGGCAATCTCTTTACAGCCGCGGTCAATCACTACATCCAGATCCCATCGCCCGCCGGCGAGATCTACAAGACGCTGGAAATCGCCGTCGAGAAGGACCGGACCAGGCCGGCCATCAAGAAGCACGCCGGCTTCGATGGACAAAACGAAACCGATGACGATCTCGTCCTGTCCCTCACTTTCGGGGAGCAACTGAAGGTGCAGGTTCCCAGCCAGGCCGCCCTGGAAGAGGCCGCCGCCAAGATCGAAGCCTGGGCCGAGGCCAACGAATTCAAACTCCCCCGGCCGGAACTCGGAGCGGAGGAACTCAAGGGGCTCACCGACCAGTGGGGCCACCCTTTGCGCTACCATCTCGAGAACAGCCGCTCCTGCCGTATCACGAGCGACGGACCCGACGGGAAACCGAAAACCCCGTGGGATGTCGGCCTCCGTATCGCGGTACAGGTCGAGGAAAAGGAAAAGGAGAAATCGTGGTCCGACGCTCTCCACCCCGCGCGCCCCTGGCTGGATCGACGGAAGGAAAAAATCAACTACTCGGAGGAGAGCGCGGAGCAGGAAGAGGCCGGGCGGTACAGCCGCGCCATCTTCGCGGGCGGCGAGGAGCGCCTGGAGGGAGCCAACTACTATTGGTTCTTCACCGTCCTGATGGTAGTAACCGCCGTCCTTTTCATCCCCTACGCCTGGCTCTATCGGGGAAAAACCATCTTGCAGGAGTAGTCGGAGCCGATTGGGAAATCAGATCGTCAAATCCTCGTTGAAGACCTTGGATCTCACCGACAGCCACTGCCATCTCGCCTCCTCTCGGTTTGCCGGTGACGAATTGCCCGGCCTCGTGGCGCGGGCCCGCGAAGCCGGCGTGCACCGGATGATCACCCTCGCCACCAACCTGGAAGACATCCCCGCCAACCTTGCTCTTGCGGAGCGCTTCGAGGAAATCTACGCCTGCGTCGGAATCCATCCCTGCGACGTGCAGGACACCCCGGACGACTTTGCCGCGGCCCTCCGGAAATTTGCCGCCCATCCCAAAGCCGCCGCGATCGGGGAAACCGGCCTCGATTACTACCATCCGGCCCCCTCCGGCTGGAGCGAGGACGACTACCACCGGCGCCAGCGCGAGTTCCTCCGGACCCACTTCGAACTCGCCGCGCAACTCGATCTCAACGTCGTCATCCATACCCGGGACCGGATTGGCGACGCCTCCTTCGCGGATGCCCTCGCCATCTTCGAGCCGTTCGCCGCTCGCGTGGGAGCGGTCTTCCACTGCTTCCCGGGCCCTTTCTCCCAGGCCGAGAGGGTGCTGCGCCTCGGCGGGCTGGTCTCCTTCACCGGGATCGCCACCTTCAACAAGGCCGCAGAGGTCCTCGACGCCGCGATCCACACCCCGGCCGGCCGCTTCATGGTGGAGACGGACTCCCCTTATCTCGCCCCCGTGCCACACCGCGGACAGCGCTGCGAGCCCGCTTATGTCCGGCACACCGCCGAAACCATCGCCGCCGCCCGCGGGGAGTCCCTCCCGCACCTCGCGGAGCACACCGAAGCCACCGTAAAACGCTTCTTCCGGCTCGAAATTGAATAAATCCCCTCCCCGGGGCCGTTTTATGTGCTAGAAAACATGCAAAAAAACGTTTCGCTTTTCTTAACTAATCCCTTAAAATATTGCCATGAAACTGACGCTCTGCTCCGCCATTGCACTCTCGCTGGTCCTCGCCTCCTGCACCACGCTCGATCCCGACTACGCCGAATACAAGAAGAAGAAGGAGGCCGAATCCGCCGCAGCCAGCCAGTCGCCATACGGCCAGGGCGCCGATCCCTATGGTGTTCCCGGAGGCACGGCCAGATCCGAAACGGGATCCTATGCACCGTATCAACCACTCCCGGGCGTCAACAACCCCGGGCCGGTTTCGCCAGAACCGATCTCCCCGGTAAACCCCAGTGCGGGAGGAGCGTTCCCCACCATTCCTTCCACGCCGCCCGGCAGCTTGCCAACCGGGCCGACGTCCGCACATGTCGTCGCCAAGGGTGACTCCCTCTGGGCCCTGGCCCGCCGTTACAAGACCAGCGAGGAAGCGATCCGCGCCGCCAACGGACTGTCCAGCGACACGATCCGCACCGGCCAGACGCTGCAGATTCCCACCAATTGACCTGCTCCCACGCCAGTCGTCCGATTCATGTCTTGCTCGCCCTCCTGCTGACGGGCCTCTCTCCCCTGCGCGGCCAGGAGGAGCAGCTTCCGCTCGACAAGGAGGAGCAGCCTCCAATCGACAAGGAGGAACAACTGACCAAGGCGCTGTTCGAAAGTGAGACGGAAAAGGAACTCAAGGCGAACATCGCGGCGGCCAGGCAGGCCAAGTTCCCCGAGCAAGCGATCCTGGAGGCGCGCTTCCTGTTTCTCGTGGACCAACAGGACTTCGCGGCGGTGGCGGCCCTCGCTCCGGCCCTCGAAGGACAAAAGGAGAAGTTTCGCATCGAGGACTCCGTGATTTTCAGTGTGCCGGAGGAATTCCTGGCCATTATCAAGTACAGCCACGCCCTCGCTTCCCTTGAAAAGGGGGACCAGGCCGGCTTCAAGACTCACATCATGGAGGCTTTCTGGCTGAGTCCCCGCCAGGCCGCGGTCTTCGCTCCCCATATCGAACGCCTCCGGCTCGCGCAGGAAATGGCCAAGATCAAAATCGACTTCCAGAAGGAGTACCGATCCCAGAAGTCCGACAAAATGGTGTCCCTCGCCGCGCTCGCCAGGAAATCAAAGCACGTCGTGCTGCACTTCTGGTCCCCCTGGAGTTCCGAGACCGAAGCGAGCCTCCCCGACTTCATCGCCATGGCGCAGGAACTCGCCCGCAACGATATTGCCATCGTTTCCATCCTGATTGAACCCGGCGCAGAGGCCCTCAAGGTCGCACGGGAATTTCGCGCCGGCATCAAAGAGAACGGTGTCGGGGAATGGATTGTGGATAACTCCGAATTTTCTCTCGCACGAAAACTTCGCATCCAGGACCTCCCAACTGTGACGCTCATTTCAGCCCAAGGAGGCGTCTTGTTCAACGGCCATCCCTCCGATGACGGGCTTTGGGACGCTCTCCGCAAAGTGGTCCCAAAAGTCAAACGACCACGTCTGAAGCCTCTGAACTAGCGGCTTGGGAACAA
>Ga0310120_10003597_pt1 | contig 11045 bp, 7 predicted proteins | sample CB27_AW_983_MG_FD_203506 | JGI IMG/M metagenome (GOLD analysis project Ga0310120, IMG submission 203506) | Marine microbial communities from Western Arctic Ocean, Canada - CB27_AW_983 | ecosystem: Environmental > Aquatic > Marine > Oceanic | place: Canada: Western Arctic Ocean | collected... | reverse complement strand
CTGATGCGTGCCGGTGAGCGTGAATTCGCCCGGCGCTTTGCCTAGCAGTTTCGCCAGCCCAAAGTCCGCAATTTTCACACGGCCCTGCTTGTCGAGAAGGATGTTCTCTGGTTTGATGTCGCGGTGAACGATGCCCTCGTCATGAGCGAATTGCAGGGCCTCGCAAATCTGCGGCACGACGGCCAGCGCTTCCTCGGGTTTGATGGCTCCCGTCTCAATGACGTGCCGGAGATTCGCTCCGTCTACGTACTCCATCATGAAGTAGTACTGCCCGTTGGCCTGGCCAAAATCGAAGACGGACACGATGTTCTGATGGCTCAATTTCGCCAGGGCACGAGCTTCGCGAGTGAACCGCTCGGCAAACGCCGGATCAGTCCCGATTTCTGGCGGCAGAATCTTTACAGCCACGAGCCGATCCAATGCCGGCTGACGCGCCTTGTAGACGGCTCCCATTCCGCCTTTCCCCAGCAGTTCCAGGATTTCAAGCTGTGGAAAGAACTTCGCCAGATCTACCGGCTTAGGCGGCACGAAGCCAGACCTGGGCGTGGTCGGATTCATCCGCAGCGGATCCGATCTCTTGCTCGCTCTCCAGCCCGGCCAGCATAAGGCATTTGGGGCAAATCCCCGACGGGGCATTGTCCGGCAATTCGGCTCCACATTTGGGGCACGTCTTGGTTTCAGCCATCGATGGGACTCCTTAGTTCATCTCGATATTTCTTATGACGGAAACCAAGACAATGGTGACATCCTATTTTTTTCGCTCTTCACAACTCCAAGGTGGTAAACAGTTTGCGTATTTCGTCATCGACCTCGGCCGGCCCCTCGACCGTCTGGGCGATCTCCCCGTGGAGCAGCTCTCGGTACCGCCGACGCATGCGAGAAGCTGCCTTTTTGGCGGCCGCTTCGGTCATACTCAGCTTTTCCGCTACTTGGCGATACGTAGTTCCCGCGTTGTCTCCAATGATGAATCCCTTCAAGGCCTCGTACAGCTTCGTCTTACCAGACTGCTCAAACTCGGCCTCTAATTGTTCCATGATCTGGCCGAGTAACGCGATCGCCCATTGCTGATCGTAGAATTGTTCGGCTGTGAGACCCGATGCCGGCTCGATTCGGATACTCGAATCGGCGGACTCAAAGTCCAGTGGGATCGGAGCACGCCCTCCACCTCGCTTCCGTGCTTTCGACTTCTCCCACTGTTTCGACAGGAAGTGCTTGAAGGCTGTTAGTAAAAAGGCACGAAACCGTCCCCTGTCCCGCGTCGCTGAACCGACGTAATTCTTCTCCAATAACTCGGCGAAGAACGCCTGCGTCAAATCCTGTGCCTCGCTGACGTCCGGAACTCTTCGGCGCACGTAGGCATATAATGGATACCAATAGGTCTCGCACAGCGATTCCAATGCACGCCTCGAATCCGGAGACGACGTGTGTCCAGCAGACATAACGATACTCCAACGAGTCGTAGCGAATTGACCTCCACCGGAGTGAACTGAATCTTGATTTTTTTTCGACATGATATTTAGGATCTACACAACCAAGCGACTTTTTCCTGACTTAGAGGCTCCCGCGTCATAGGGCGTGAGAATCCTGACTGATGTTATCCCAAGTCTCAAGTTCCAAATCCTAAGTCCTAAGTCCGGAGTCGCTAGCGCGTGGGCACTCGGGAAAGCAACTGACTCGTTACTCGTCATGGTCTTCCGCGATGAAAGTCCTTCCCGATGTATGCGGCAAGGAAGCCATGAGCCGGTCGAACGCCTTCTTTTCCATCACACAACCCGCCGAAGCCAACGCATCGCTTTGCACGCCGCTAGGTGCAACGACGACTGCCATTTGGCGCGAGGTTACGGCTTGACCGGTCCGCGGGTCGATGACATGCGAGTATCGAATTCCGTCAACTTCCAGAAACTGGGACGTATCGCCTGAGACGGATACACCACAGTTCGCGAGCACTGTTTCCGGTAGGCCTGGCAGGTCAATCTCCCATCCATCCTTGCCCGGTGGGGCATCGCCCAGGACCATATCACCTCCGGCATGGTACCGTGCTCGGCCGATTCCATGGTCTCGCAAGACGACCATCGCATGGTCCCCGATGAATCCCTTGGCGATACCGCCCAGGTCAAGCCACAGTCGTGGACGGCTCCACGCAACCGTTCGAGCGTGGGAGTCCAGTTCGATCGCTGTTGCTCCGACATTTCGTAGCGATTCTTCGATCCCAGCGGCCTCCGGGAGCCTGCCGGTCTTTCGCGCCGTTCGCCATAGTTGGATGACCTCACCGGCCGTGGCGTCAAAGGCGCCTCCGGTGCTGACGGTCATTCGTCGAGCGTGCTGGAGTACGTCAAACAGTTCGTCCGACACATTCACCGGTTCGTGCCCCGCCACTTTGCATAGTTGCCGCAACTCGCTGCGGGAATCATAGTCCGTCAGCGCCAACTCCAATTCGGTGATTCGCCGGAATGCCGCTTGACATGCTGTCCGCGCCTGCCGCTGCGATCCGCACCACACGGTGAGCCTCACGGGCATAGCCATGTGGACTTGTGTGTAACTATACTTGTTCAGCGTCTCTGCGTCGGCCGCCGCTGATTGCGAAGACAACTCGCCTTCCGCGGAGAAGTTAGGAGTGAGTTGCGCGAGGGCGTCGCCAGTCAGGTAGCAAAGAATAGTTAGAATGTACCAGCGTCTAAACATACTGTTTATTATAGCCGCGCCACTTTGGGCGGCGTGGATCGGTTGCGGGTCTAGTTCGCGGCCCCCTTTTGAGAAACCCACGGCTCCAGTGGAGTCCTCAGCCGACGTCGAGGACGCGGTGGTCCAAGAGCAGGATTTCTCGCCGGAGGCAGTACCGCGCCGCGAGGGTCAGTCAGAGTTAGTGACGTCTTTCACTGAGACCGTTCCCGGATCCTTGGTGGAGTTCGACATGGTCCTCGTTCCCGCCGATGAAGATGGAGAGATCGGGCCGTTTTACATTGGCAAATACGAAGTGAGTTGGGATGAGTTTTCCTACTGGGCGCTATGCGAGGACATTTCAGAAAAGAAAGCCATTCTCCAAAGGGAGAAGGAGCTGCGACCCAGTACGCCGCACGACACGGCGAGGATCTATCGTGGTTGGGGGCGTGCCAACCAGCCGGCGGTTGGCATGTCGCGGCTGTCCGCGGAGCGCTATTGCGACTGGCTAAGCAAGCAGACTGGAAAGAAGTACCGCCTGCCGACGAACGCGGAATGGGACCATGCCTTTGAGGCCGGTGGCGGGCAACTCGACGCCGCCCTGCCTGTCGATGTGCTGAATCAGGTTGCCTGGCACGCCGACAATTCGTTGGACGAAGAAACTTTTGACAATCGAGCGATGCCGATGGGCTCGCTTGCGCCTAATGGACTGGGCGTTTATGATATGCTGGGAAACGTGGCGGAATGGGTCACCGACACCGGTGAAGCGAATGTGGTGCGAGGTGGAAGTTTTCGTACGCCAGCGGCCGAGCTTGTTGGGCGTCATCGTGAAGTCGAGGACCAAAGTATTTGGAACAAGAATTACCCCCAGACACCGAAGAGTCAATGGGGCTACGTCGACGCGGACTATCCGGGAATTCGACTGATATGTGAGCCTTCCTCAATCTGATGAAAATTTCGCCATTGAATCGTCGTGCGTTGCCACCCGCGTTGGCCTGTTTGCCCGCGTTGGCCTGTTTGCCCGCGTTGGCCTGTTTGATTGTCGTTTGGACCGGCTGTTATGATCCAACCGAGGACACGGTTGCGGTTGCAAGCAAGGCGCCGAGTGAGACCCGGGTTGAAGCCGCCGAGTCCGATATTGAGCTCGAACTCAATGCTGACAACACGGACGTTAAGTGGACCGGATCCAATGCCGCCGGTCAAACACCCTATGGTTATTTCTATGAGCTATCTGGCGCGGCGGTTCTAAATGGCGATGGGCAAACACTCAAGTCCATGGATGTCCTGATCCAGATGGAAAGCGTCAAAGCTATGAATCCCAGCCTGACTGAAAAGCTGAAGTACCACGGGTTTTTCGAGGTCGATACGTTTCCGACTGCACAATTCGAGTCGACCAGCATCACGGCGGGATCACGCGATGAAGATCCGGAGGGTACCACCCACGTGATCGATGGCAATTTTCAGCTGCGAGATGTCACGCGCTCCATCACATTCCCCGTTGCGCTCCAAGTCACCGACGACAGATTTTCGTTGGTCAGTGAGTTTTCTATCAATCGTAAGGACTTTGGTGTCGTGTACTCGAATTCATTGGAGGATGCTGCCATTCGCGACGGAGTCGTACTTAATCTTGAGTTGGACGTGGAGCGTTGACACGGCGGTTTTCCAGCACCCTTGCCTCACGAAAAGGCTCTTTTTCTCGAACTGACACGCCATGATTTTCCAGATGCAACGTACTCAGTCTCGATGCCGTCGAAACGCGCGAACCAGTGCCAGCGGGGATGTCGACCAAGAACGATCGATTGCACGATCCAGTCGCCTATCGGTCATGGCGGTCGGTGATGTGTCAAGGTTCGCGACGAAGGCTGTGTTGGTGCTTTGCCTGGCACAATGGATCGACCTGGTCGGCGGCAACCAAGTGCTGGCTGAGCCGACCCCCAGCCGTCCCGAGCCCAGCCGTCAGGTCACGGCCTCCGATCTGCCACGAATCCCTTACACGGACGCTATCGATTCTTTAGAGACGTTTCGGCAAGCGCGAGGATTCGAGCTGGAGCTGGTCGCCGCCGAACCGCTGGTTGCCGATCCGGTCGCGGCATGTTTTGACGAATATGGACGAATGTATGTGGCGGAGATGCACGGGTATCCGTTCTCTCAGGAACCGACACAGCTCAACCCCGCGGGGGGCGGCAAAAAAGATGCTGGAATCATTCGGTTATTAGAGGATACCAATGGCGACGGTCGAATGGATAGAAGCGTTGTCTTCGCGGACCAGATCAGCTGGCCGACGTCGGTCGTCTCCTACAATGGCGGCGTATTCGTGATCGCGCCGCAATACCTTTACTACTTCAAGGACAGCGATGGAGATCTCCAGGCCGACGTTAGAGAGGTAATCCTTTCCGGCTTCGGGCGCGGCAATGTCCAGTCCATGAGTAATGGACTGCACTGGGGTTTAGACAACAAGGTCTATTTCGCTTCCGGACGCAATCCCAAAGAGTTGCGACATCGTGGCCAGCCATTGGAAGTGACTGGCGGCATGGACCTACGATTCGATCCAGCCACCGAGGTATTTGAGCCGGTCACCGGCGGCCTGCAATACGGACACTCGATGGATGCCTGGGGCACGCGATTCGTCTGCAGCAACAGCAACCACATTCAACAGGTCGTGTATCCTCAGTACTATCTCGACAGGAATCCATATTTTGCGGCGTCCGATCCGATCCGCTCGATTGCCGAAGATGGCGCGAGCGCCCGCGTATTCCGCATTAGCCCGCCAGAACCATGGCGGATTATTCGGCAGAAGTGGCGAGCGGCGGACAAAGGTTATGAACTGGTTGTCAACGCCGACGGGGGTTGGGAATTCCTTCCGCTCGATCCATCCAAACCCAAAGGTGCGGTGCCGACTGAATACCCGGTTGGCTTTTTCACCTCGGCTTCCGGGGTCACCATTTATCGAGGCAACGCCTATCCGGCCGAGTATCGAGGTAACGCCTTCGTCGGCGATGTTGGGGGTAATTTGGTACACCGCAAACGGCTTGATTCCAGCGGCGTGATTTACCGCGCCGAACGTGCGGACCCGGAAGAGGAGTTCGTACGTTCCACGGACAATTGGTTCCGTCCGGTGAATTTTGTAAATGCTCCGGACGGTACGCTTTGGATTCTCGATATGTATCGCGAGACGATCGAACATCCCCATTCGATTCCTGAGGAGATCAAGCAACACTTGGACTTGACCAGCGGATTTAACCGAGGGCGTATCTATCGAATGGTCAGCCCTGAAATGATTCGGACCCGGCCACTTCGGCTAGGAGATATGGACTGCGACCAGTTGGTCGCGCAGCTGGAGTCAGATAACGGCTGGAATCGTACCACGGCCCAACGATTGTTGTTCGAGCGTCAGGACCGGCAGGCGGTATCTGGACTGATCCAACTTCTGACTTCGTCGAAGAACCCGTTCGGTCGCCTGCACGCGCTGTATACACTCCAGGGATTGGGCGCACTCGAGCCGGATCACATTCGCGAGGGCTTGCGCGACGAACATCCGCGCGTTCGCGCTCAGTCGGTGGTCCTGTCAGAATCCTGGTTGCGACGTTCGGCCGAATTGAAGGACGATCTGCTGTCATTGTGTGACGACGATAGTGAACATGTCCGGTTTCGGCTGGCTCTGGCGCTGGGCGAAATGGCTGATCCCAGTGGCATTGATGGTCTGGCGCGAATGGCCGCCGCTCCGCGGAATGGCAAGGTGATTCAAACGGCATTGTTCACTTCCATGGGTGATTCGGCGGGTCAAGTCGCCGTAGCGCTCATTGGCGATCCCATGTTTCTAGATCAACCGCACGCCGTTGAGATCGTGAAGCGACTGGCGTCGATGATCGGGGCCAATTCGGATCCTGGCCAGTCACGAAGACTGCTGGTTGCCCTGACGGAGGGGTCGGTGCCAATGCGTATTGAGCAAGCCACGATCGCCGGGTTAGGAGAAGGGCTTGTCCAACGTGGTTCCACGTTTTCCGCTTTGTTGGCAACTGGGACGGATTCGTCCTTCTTGCGAAATCGTATCGAGAGCCTCTTCAAACGGGCAGCCGATGTCGCCTTAGAGGATACCCAACTGTTAGCAACACGTGAGATCGCGGTCGGTTTGCTGGCCTATGCCACTCTGGATTTCATAGAGCCGATCTTACCAGTTGTACTCTCCCCGCGAGTGCCGCAGTCACTCCAGCGTGCCGCCGTTTATGCGTTAGGCAAACATGACTCGGAGGCTATCCCCGGGATGTTGTTGGAAAGTTGGTCCGGTTTTAGTCCCGTTGTTCGACGCGCCGTGGTGGATGTGATCTCAACTCGGCCGGCTGGTATTCAGGAGCTGCTGGCGGCGATCGAAGCGGGCAAGGTCCATCGAGCTGAGATTGAGCTGGACAACAAGCAGACGCTTTTGCGTCATCCGGACGAAGAGATTCGTGCCCGCAGCCAGCAAATCCTGGGCGCGGACGTCTCCACCGACCGGGCGCGCGTTGTGACAGAGTTCCAAGAGGTACTGGAGCTGGATAGTGACGTCAACCGAGGCTTGGCAGTCTTCAAGCAACGCTGTGCGGTCTGCCATCGTGCCGGTGACATTGGACACCAGGTTGCGCCCGATTTGGCATCGGTCAAAAACAAGTCCACGGCGGATCTGTTGATTGCGATCTTGGATCCCAATCGTGAAGCCCAGCCAACTTTCAACGTCTATACGGCCGTGACGGAGGATGGACGGCTCTTCACGGGAGTGATCGCCTCGGAATCGGCCAACAGCATTACCTTGCGTCGCGCTGAAGCGAAAGAGGACGTTCTCTTGCGCAACCGAATCGAGGAGCTTTCTTCGACGGGCCTATCGCTCATGCCCGAGGGACTGGAGAAGGAGCTATCGCGGCAGGACCTGGCGGACGTGATTGCTTTTGTAAAGTCGATTTCCGCGGCCGATTCACAGAGTGGCCAAGACTAAACTAAGGGCTTGCAGTGCGTCGCGGTCCTAGTGCTGCTTCCAGTCTTGCCAGGCTCTCGTCCAACTCACGAACCTCTAGATCATTTAGCGTTTGCCCGCCGAACCGGACCCGATTGAAAGTGTCCGTGATGTGCTGCGTGGTATCACCCAGTTCGGTATTGTCGGCCAGTGGTTGGAGCTCGCGGGTCGCCAGGCGGGCAAACTCCAGCTGGGTCATGCAACGATCACGGTGGATTCCACGACGGGCCAGAATCCGTTCGAGACGATGGTAGAATTCCACGCGCCATCTTCGCATTTGTGCGCGACGCGCGCGCCAGCGACGGATCCGCCCGGTGGCTTTGGTCCAGGCCCATGTCAATGGGCTGCGCAACATTCGATGAACAAAACGCACCGCCAAACCGACTCCCACGACAAACGGGATGGCGCGCCAGTGCAACCATCGCGCGCGAAAGTTCTCCCATGAACCTAACCCAATTCGCTGGGAGAAGCTGTTCGCGAAGACCTCCCGCCATTCCGTACTCAAGAGCATGTTCCGAATTGAATTCGAGAGGCGGGCCAGTAAGGGTTGGTATATCGCCTCTCGTTGGCGACTCGGATCAAGTCCCAAAACATAGTCATCCCATAGCATCTGGAAATAGTCACGTACGTGGTTGATTCGGGCAATCCAGGTGACTCCAAAGACGGTGGCGGAGTCCGTGTCCAACGCCGGCGTGGGATCCAATCGCAACCAGGCACCCATATCCTGGCACTCGTAATCGTACAACTGACCATCCCTCAGGTCCGCGGGACGAAGATATGCCTCGACCCACGCATGGGTATTGTTTTGACGAACCTGGTAGTAGTTGCCCACTTCGTTCAGATCGCCACCCATGTACCCAACCACCAAACGAGCTGGAATATCTTGACTGCGCAGCATCATGGCCAATGCACTGGCGAAATACTCGCAGTGCCCCGTTTTGGTTGCGGACACGAAATGCTCGATCGGATCGACTTGCTCGGGCGACCGTGTCAACTCGGTTGAATACTGGTATTCGGACGAGTAGCGAAAGAACTGTTCCAAAGTGTGCGCCACGAGTATCCGATCGTCCCTGTCTAAACCGGGCTTGTCGAGTAGACTGTCGGCCAATTCGGCCAACCGCGGAAATTTGGTCGATTCAAACGCTCGGCAATTCTCAATTTCATCGAGATATACCTGTCGTCCGTCGGAGTCGGGTGATTCGAGGAGCGGCCGTAGGGAGAAGGGTACGATGTCGCGTTGCCGACCGTTGCGAAAGGCAGTTGTCTCCAGCGCGAGATACAGATGCGGCCATCGAGCATCTGTATTATTCGAACTGACTAGGGCGAGTTTGCCATTATCCACGCGACGGCGCAGCTCTCCGCGGGTGCCGTTGACCTTGTAAACAGGATAGGTGGAAAAAAGTGGCCGGAGCTGTTCCGTGACGCCCTTCATTCGAATCGTCTGGCGAATTCCATGTTTGGTTTCGGTGAATTCAGCCAAAGCGGGCACTGTTTCCCAAAGAGGCGAACTCCGTTTGGCCTTGTTCCTGGCACTCCATTTCCCATGACGCGACTCATACGTGGTCAGCAACGCGCCACGAAAGTAAGGGACACTCCTCAATGGGTATGGGTCCGACGCTTCAACTGTCGTGAATTGGACGCGCATCACCAGCTCCAAATTGTCCCGGATGCTGGTGACATCATCGAGGTCGACGCCATTCTCATTAAAACCGACAAACGTTTGACTGCCCTGGGCAGCAGAACGCCACTGGGAATTTCCCAGTCTGGGAGTGAGAAAGAAAACGACGACCGTGACGCCGAGCGTGGTGACTCCTAATCGCAGTACATGTCGCGCTAGTTGCCAATTCAACATCCGGTCGGCTGAATTCGCGTCATGGATTGCCTTCAACGCGATTTGGTCTCCGGCCATCGGATACGAGGAACCGGGCATCGCCTTAATCAAATCGAATGCCCATGAAGAGATTTTCTTACGCGTTGTCGGAGAAGCACCCGCCAGGGTTTTCTCGAAAGCAGCGGATTCGAATGCCGCTGACAAGCAACGGTGGGATTCATGCTTAAGAAACAACAGCGTCATCGATGCCAACCCGATGAACATGTAAACGATTAGCAGCGCGCCAAACTCCACATGGGGGTTTAAGGCCGCGGCGACGACGACCTGGAGCAAGCTCAAGACGCAGAGGTGCCAATAGACACGATGATTTTTCGACTGGTATAACAAGATGATCTGCAGATGAATCAGCAGATTTGCGATCGCCAACAGTTGCTCGTCGGTGCTGGGTGCCAAGAATGGGATCGCGGCCCAGGAGACTGCCAACAGCGCTACCGTATTGGCCACGACTCGGTGTAAACGGAACCAACCAAGCCAGTCAGTGAACACCACGGATGTCACCGCGGCGAACGTGGCAACGTAGCCGAGGGCGTGGTTGTTGCCGCCCATGCACAAGAGGATCGCTCCCAGTGCAGCGATGGTGGCAGTCCCGATTTGTAGCAGAAGCTGGACGGTCATAGGGGCTGTCAATTCGACGGAAAATCGCTTGTTTTTACCTCGTGAAGGTGGAAGCATTCGTCAAAAACATCCGTGCCGACTTGGAGAGTGACCATGCGGCTGAGCATCCCACGCCGCTGAGTGTCCTCCCAAATGGTGGCGAATCGCTCCGTGTTCGAAAAGTCGACAGGCTGGGTACTGACATAGACCAATTTGGCTTGACGCGGAGCTTCGTGAAGAAACTGCACCAGTCCATCGGGGGCGACATCTTTTCGAGTCGTGTGTGCCACCGTCAATCGATGCATCATCTCTCGTGACAATCCCATGGAAGTGGATCCAGAAAGGATGTTGCTCGCCTGGCCAGCGATCGCCAACGTGAGCCGACTGCTCCCGACTCGACACTGCCTGGTCACTGCCGTGGCAACGAAGCTGACGGCCAGTTCGGCCTGACCGGCCGCGACTTCATCTCTCCAGTCGACTTGTCCGAGATCCAACAGAACCGCAAAGTCCTGATTCTGCTGTTGCTCGAATTCTCTCACGGTCAGTGCATTCCGGCGAGCCGAGGTTCTCCAGTGGATCCAGCACCGGCTGTCACCGATACGCCAGTCGCGCAAGCCGTGAAACTCCCCTTCAGTCACACCGCGTTTTGGTCGAGATCGCTGATGGCCAACGCGATCCGGCGCGACCAATTGGTTCCAACTCGGCGTCAGTTCGCCCAACTGGGGGTAGACCAGCAATTGCTGTTGATCGCCGAGCGTAACCGTATGCCGAATCAGTCCCATCGGGAAACCACTGGAAAGAGTCATGGGCCCGAAATGATACTCGCCACGTTGATAGAATCGCCCTTCGTACGTCCGTGTTTCGCTCTCACTCGCCCTGGTAAACGGGAAGAAAAGTCGCGGTTGCCTCCGTTGCGGT
>Ga0310120_10003596_pt1 | contig 11046 bp, 5 predicted proteins | sample CB27_AW_983_MG_FD_203506 | JGI IMG/M metagenome (GOLD analysis project Ga0310120, IMG submission 203506) | Marine microbial communities from Western Arctic Ocean, Canada - CB27_AW_983 | ecosystem: Environmental > Aquatic > Marine > Oceanic | place: Canada: Western Arctic Ocean | collected... | reverse complement strand
CCGACAAGATCGGTGCCGCTCCGCACGATCGCCCGGTGCTGCCACCGGAAGTGGTGGCGTCGGTCTACACGGCGATGGGCATCGACCTGGAAACCACGATGATGCCCGGTCCGGGAAGTCGACCGGTGCGGTTCATCGACGCCGACCCGATCCAGGAGCTCTTTGGATAGTCACCGGGACCTTGCCCGCCCGCTCGCCTACCCGCCCGCCCGAGATCCCGCCTCATGCTCCGGCCTCCGACCCGTTTCCTGGCGTGCCTGCTGGCGTGTGCCTGGTCGACCCAGTTGGTGGCCGCACTGCCGACGATCAGCAGCCTGTCGGTTCGTGGCCTGCAAGTGGGTGGTACGACGCGAGTCGTGATCGGCGGCACCAACCTGCTGCCCGCTCCACGCGTCGTCGCGGGAATTGAGATTGCCAGGCAGGTGATCGTGGGCAAGCCGGCAGCCAATGCGGTGACGCTGGACATCACGCTGGCCGACGGCGTAGAGCCGGGGGTGTATCACCTGCGAGTGGCCAGCGGACAGGGTGTCTCGATTCCTCAACTGGTCACCGTGGACCGGTTGCCTCAGCAACCGCTTGAGGCCGAGGTCCGCATCGAGAAGCTGCCGGTGGCCCTGCACGGCCGGTTGGCCGGTTCGCAGGTCGGCACGGTTGAGTTTGCTGGAACCCGGGGCCAGTCGGTGGTGATCGACCTGCTGGCCCGCCGCGTGGGTTCGACCCTGAGACCGGTGCTGCACCTGCACCGCCCCGACGGTCGCCGAGTGGCCCTGGGGATGCCACGAGTCGACCTGGCCGGTGACGCCCGCATCGCGGCAACCCTGCCCGCTGACGGCCTGTACACGCTCAGGTGGCACGACCTGCAGTACGCCGCCGTCAACCCCGGAAATTACCGCCTGTCGATCGGCCGCTTCGACGCCGCGGATCTCGTCTTCCCCTCGGCGGTGACCCAGGGCCAGACCAGCCGGGTCACTTTGCTGGGGACCGGTACGAAGGAAGCCTCTGTCGAGGTCACTGTCCCCCGCGGAGCTCGCGGACTGGTGGCGACTCGATGGCCCTCCGCAGGCCTGCCCGTGGGGCTGCGGCCTCGCGTGCAAGTGTCTCGCTGGCCCGAGGTGGTTGAGACCTCAGCCGAGTCGCGAAAGCTCGACTCGGTTCCCTCGGCCGGCAATGGCCGGTTGATGGCGACCGGAGAATCCGACGGCTGGAAGGTGCCGGTCAAGCCGGGTGAGAAGTTGCGGTTCGAGGTGTTTGCCGATCGCCTGGGATCGCCACTGGATTCGATGCTAGAGATCCGAAAGCCTGACGGAGCGGTGCTGGCGTCCAACGACGACGCCGCCCGGTCCGACTCGCGGCTCGACTTCACGGTCCCCGCCGGCCTCTCGCACGTCGTGGCCAGCCTCAACGATCGCCACGGCCGTGGCGGGCGACGGTTTGTCTACCGCCTGGTGGTGACCCGGACCACCGACCCGGCCCCACCCGACTTCGACCTGGTCGTGGCGGCCAACTCGTACAACGTGCTGCCCGGTGGCTGGCACGTCTTCCGCGTGGACGTGACGCGACGAGGATACACCGGTGCCATCCGGCTGGAAGCCGTCGGGGCCTCAGGGCGTTTCCGGCTGGTGACCCCCTCGATCCCAGCCGGTGCACCCGGCGCCCTGGTGATGGTGGTCAGTCCTCCGGGAGTGGGCGGTGACGGCACCAACCGGCCCGACCAGTTCCGACTGGTGGGGGTCTCGGAAGCTGAGGGCACTTCGATCAGGCGTCCCGTGCGGGTCGCCTCGCATCCCCTGGCCGCTACGCAGCCGTGGCTGAGCGAGGACCTGGCGGTGGGTCACATGGCAGCATCGTCACCCATCGTGTTTGTGACCATGAAACCGATGCCGGGTCGCGCACTGTGGCAGGGGCAGGAGATTGCCGTACCGCTGCAACTGACCCGAGCACCGGACGCGATGGGCCCGGTGCGATTGAGCCTGTTGACCAGTCAGAAAGTCCCCTTGGCCAAGGGCAAGCCCAACACGGCCGCCGCGATACGCGGCACCGCGGCCACGATAGACATTCCGGTGCCCGCCCCGGTCAAGGCTGCCCAGGCGGCCGTGACGAAGGCCCAGGCAGCCCTGTCGGCGCTCAAGAAGAAGGCCGCTGCGGCGGGGCAGCCGGATGAGGCGTTGAAGAAGCAACTCGAGAAGGCCGGAGCTGATCGAGCCGCGAAGCTCAAGACGCTCGAGGCTGCCGTGGCGGCTCAGCCACGAGAGGCCATCTACAGGATCAGCGTGCCGCCGGGATTGCCACTGGTCGATTACGACCTGGCCGTGGTCGCGGAACTTCGCTCGGCCGACAACAAGACTGCGCTGGCGAGGTCGTTCAGCACGGTGTTGAGACTGAAGGCTCGGCGGTCACTGGAGATCGCACCGCGGGCGGATCGCGTGGTGCGGGCGTCGCGGACTCCCAAGTCGGACGTGACGGTGAGGTTGAGGGGCGAGCTCTTTCGGCGGGGAGGGTTTTCTGGAGAGATCACCGTGACCGTTGCGGGACAACCCAAGGGGGTCCCCGCCGCCAAGGTCGTGGTCAAGCCGGGTCAGACCCGTTTCGAGTTGCCGCTTGTGGTGCCGGCCAAGGTGACCACCGCCCGCTTCGACAAGCTGAAGCTGGTGGCCAGCGGGCCACCCAATTCCAAGACGCCCAAGATCCAGGTCTCGGCCAGCCAGGAATTTTCGCTGGAATTCGCCAACAACGGACCTTCGGAACCGCCAGCTCCGCCGGTCGCCAGGAGTCTCGAGTGATGAGACCCCAGCCCGAACACAAGACGGAACACAAGACGATGAGCATGCCAGCCAGACGGTCTCGGAGATCTCTCGCGCCGGGTACCGGCTACCTGGCCCTGGCCGTCGTGATGCTGCTGAGCCCGGCCGGGGCGCTGCGGGCCGAATCGCCGGGCCTGATCGGTCAACTGCATGTCTGGCCCTCGGAGTTGGTCCTGACTCACAACCGTCGTCCGCACTCGCTGGTCGTCACGGCCCGGACGCCTCTGGGCCGGACCGTCGACCTGACGTCACGGGCGTCGTTTCAAACGTCGAACCCGAAGGTGGTGCGTGTGACGCCGCTGGGCTGGGTCGAGCCGGTGGCCAGCGGGACGGCCCAGGTCCGTGTCGAAGCACTGGGGTTGATTGCGGTGGTGGACGTCGAGGTCAAGCTGCCGCCTGCGATGGCTCCGCACAGTTTCCGCGACGACGTGATGCCGGTGCTCTCGAGGACCGGCTGCAATTCGGGGGCCTGCCACGGGTACTCGTTGGGGAAGAACGGCTTCAAGCTGTCGCTGCGGGGCGCCGACCCGAAGGCGGACTTCGAATCGCTGACCGACGAGTTCCTCGGCCGCCGCATCAACCGGCACAATCCCGCCGTCAGCCTGATGCTGAGCAAGCCGTTGGGCCAGGTGGCCCACAAGGGCGGCATCCGGCTGGAACCCGAAAGCCTCGAACACCGGCTCATCAGGGGCTGGATCCGCGAGGGGGCCAAGTCCGATCCCGCCGGGGCCGCAACATTTCAGTCGCTGTCGATCCTGCCGCAGAAGATCGTCGTGGGGCCTGGCTGGGAACAGCAACTGCAGGTCGTGGCGGCCTACTCGGACGGATCGCTGCGAGACGTGACCCGGCTGAGTGTCTTTACGGTCAACACCGAACGGATCGCCGCGGTCAGCCGCGATGGGCTGGTGCAGGCGTTGCTGTTGGGCGAGACGGCCGTGTCGGCCCGGTTTGAACGGACGTTTGCCACGTCCGAGTTCCTGGTGCTTGAGCCTCGAGGCGACTTCGAACCGACACCGGTGCCAAAGGACAACATCGTCGATCGCTTCGTGATCGAAAAACTCAACCTGATGAATGTCCGCCCGTCGGAATTGATCGACGACGCGGGGTTCCTGCGTCGCGTGTCGATCGACATGGGGGGCATCCAGCCGACCCCCGAACAGCTGCAGGCCTTTGAGGCGGACAAGGATCCGGCCAGGCGTCGCAAGCTGGTCGAGGCGTTGTTCGAGCGTGAGGACTTTGTCGATCAGTGGTCTCTGAAATGGGGCGACCTGCTGCAGAACAGCCGCACGCGGCTCAGTGATCCGGCGGTGTTCTCGTTCCGCGAATGGCTGCGCGAGGCGGTGGCGACCAACAAGCCGCTGGATCAGTTCGCCCGCGATGTGCTGATTGGCCGGGGCGGGGTTTCGGAGAGCCCGACCGCGGCCTTCTACGCGGTCAGCAACGACACGCATGACACTCTGCAGCGAGCCACCCAGGTCTTCTGCGGCATCCGCATGCTGTGTGCACGTTGCCACCCGCATCCGTTCGAGAACTGGACGCAGGCGGACTATTACGGGTTGTACAGTTTCTTCAACCAGGTCGGGACCAAGACCGACCCGCGGCTGCCGGGCGTGAAGAATGCCAAGGCGGTGGTGATCAACCTGGGGACCGGCTTCGGCACCAACCCCCGCAGCGGCAAGGCTCAGCCGCCCCGCTTCCTGGGCGGCGGCGAACCGAAGCTGGCCACCAGCGGCGTCGATCGACGAGACGCCTACATCGGCTGGCTGACGTCACCCCAGAACCCGTTCTTTGCCCGCAGCCTGGTCAACCGCATCTGGAGCTACTTCTTCCATCGCGGGATCATCGATCCGGTCGATGACCTGAGGTCGACCAACCCGGCGATCAACCCCGCTCTGCTGGACGCCCTGACGGCCGACTTCATCAAGAGCGGTTTTGACATGCGTCACCTGATGCGGACGATCGTGAATTCCCAAACCTATCAGCGCAGCAGCGTGGCCAACGATTCGAACCGTCACGACGACATGAACTTCTCGAGGTTCGTGCCTCGCCGGTTGCCGGCCGAGACGCTGCTCGATTGCCTGGTGCAGGCGACCGGAGTGCCGGAACGCTTCAACGGGGCTCCGGCCGGTTTCACGGCCAAGCAGTTGCCCGATGCCAACATCCAGAGCGATTTCCTGAAGCTGTTCGGCAAGCCGCAGCGGATGGAGGCCTGCGAGTGCGAGCGGGACTCGGGGGCCAACATGCTGCAGGCGCTGCACTTCATCAACGGCCAGTCGATCCTCAGCCGGGTCAACAGCGGCACAGGCCGCGTGGTTCAGCTGGCGAAGTCCGAAAAGGACACGAGCAAGCTGGTCGAGACTCTTTACCTGTGGTCGCTGTGCCGGCGTCCGTTGGCCAGGGAACAGGAAGTCGCCGCGAAGTTCTTTGCCAGCTACGGCGACAAGCGGCAGGAGGCGGCCGGGGACTTCATGTGGGCATTGCTCAACAGCCGCGAATTCATGTTGGTGCACTGATGAGCCGCATGCGGATTTCCGTGTCGTTGCTGGCCGTAGGGGTGACCGCCGTCGCGGTGGCCTCACCGGCGTCGGCCGATGATGGGATCAGCTATCGGAGGCAGGTCTGGCCGATTCTCAGGCGGCACTGCTACGCGTGCCACAGCGGAGAAAAACCCAAGGGCAAGTTGTCGCTGGCCTCGGCCGCGTCGATCCGCTCGGGGGGCGAATCGGGCAAGCTGCTGGTTGCGGGCAAGCCGGCGGCCAGCCTGCTGATCAAGATGGTCAGTGGTCGGGAACCGGCGATGCCTCCGAAGGGGACTCCGCTGTCTGCGGCCAAGGTCGAGATCCTCAGGCGATGGATTGCCCAGGGCGGCAAGATCGATTCGGTGGCCAGGGTGGCCGAGCCGCCGGTGGTGATCCCCAGCCAGTACACGCACCAGCCGGCCATCACCTCGGTGGCCTATTCACTCGACGGAAAGTGGGTGGCCTGTGCCTGTCGCAGCGAGGTGGTGCTGGTCTCAGGCGACGGCAAACAGGGCCAACAAATGCCGGTGCGATTGGCGACCGGGGCCGACCTGATCACTCATGTGGAGTTCAGCCCCGACGGCAAGCTGCTGGTCGCCGCGGGCGGTTCACCGGCCCGGTTCGGGTTGCTGACGGTCTTCGACATGTCCACTCGCAAGGTGGTTTCGACCCGTCGTGTGAGCGGCGACACGTTCTTTCGCGGTGCGTTTTCTCCGGACGGCAAGTCGATTGCCCTGGGCGGCGCCGACGGGGCGATTCACATCGTGCCCCTGGAACCGAAAGCGAAGCTGCGGAGATTCGAGTTGCACAGCGACTGGGTGGTCGACGTGGCCTGGACACCCAACGGCAAGTACCTGGTGACGGCCGGCCGCGACAAGGCGACCAAGGTGGCCGACGTGGCCACCGGCAAACTGTTGCGAACCGTCGATGCGTCGTCGGAGCGGACGATGAGCGTGGTTTGCGACGACATGTTTGCCGTCTCGGCCGGCAAGTCCAAGGCGATGACATCGTTTCAGCTTGGCGTCGCGTTGCAGAACATCGGCGTGACAGGAGCCGGCAACGGGGCCAAGCCGATCTCGCGTCGCAACCAGTACGCCAAGGGGTTCGAGGCTCAGCCGGGCGAGGTGCTCGACATGGCACTCAGCGGCGATCGCAAGCGGGTGGCGGTGGCGGGGCGGTTCGGTGAGGTACGGGTCTACACGCTGGCCGATCGCAAGCGGGTTGCTGCTGTGGGTGGCGTGCGGTCGCCGGTCTACGGAGTCGCTCTGAACCGTGACGGCACGCGAGTGGCGGTGGCTGGCCGGGAGGGTGTGCTGGAGGTGTTCGGCCTGCCCGACGGCAAGAAGCTGCAGTCGGTGGTGCCCGTGCCAATCAGGCCAATCAGGCCAATCAGGCCAATCAGGCCGGTCGTGCCGGTGAAGTCGGCTGCGGCAGCCCGCTGAGAGCTACTGGGACCGAGTCCGTCGCCGGCGGCGGGTCTTCTTGCTCGGCGGCAGGTCGTTGTCGTCTTCGTCGAAGCCGACCGGTCCGCCGTTCATCTCGGCCAGGAAACGCGACGCCTTGGTCTTTTGCCGCTTGCCCCACTTGGTGCGGTGCTTGGCCCAGGAGAGCGTGAGGAAGTCCATGGCGCGGGTGACTCCGACATAGGCCAGTCGCCGCTCCTCACAGATCGCCTGGTGCCCGTCCTGGATCGATCGCTCGTGAGGCAGCAGGCCTTCCTCCATACCGACCAGGAACACGACGGGGAATTCGAGTCCCTTGGCGCTGTGCAGGGTGATCAAGGCGACGGCGTTTTTCTTGAGCTGTTCGTCTTTGTCCTGTTCGTCCTCGGCGTTTTCCAGGGCGATCTCTTCGAGGAACCCTTCCACTGTCGGGTGATCGGTTCGCTGTTCGTACTGCGAGGTGGCGTTGACAAGTTCTTCGAGGGATCTCCATCGCGAGACTCGTTCCAGCGGCGTCTTGTACTGCCGGTCGATCTCCTGCTTGTAGCCGATCTCGGAGATCAGTCGTCCGAGGCTTTCGCTGAGCCGCCCTTCGTTCATCGGCTTGCGGTACTCGTCGACCATCTTGCGAAAGCGTTCGATGTTTTCGGCCGAGCGGGCGGGGATGTCACCGTCGGCGGTGGCCTGGGGCAGCGCATGCCACAGGCTCTTGCCCGACTCGACGGCCCGTTCCAGCAGCTTGGCAACGCTGCCGTCGCCGATGCCTCGCGTGGGGCGGTTGATGATTCTCAGCAGCGAGAGTTCGTCGTCGGGGTTGGCGATGACCTTGAGATAGCCGACCAGGTCACGCACCTCGCGGCGATCAAAGAAGGACTGGCCTCCGATCAGCACATAGGGCACCTTGTTGGCTCGGAGTTCCTGTTCGAACAGACGAGGCTGTTCGTTGGTGCGGAACAGGATGGCCACGTCCTTGTACCGAAAGCGGTTGCCGTCGACCGCGGCCCGGATTTCCCGTGCGATGTAGGTCGCCTCGTCGACCTCGTCATCGATCTCGAGAAACCGCGGCGGCTTGCCGGGCCCGCGAGCCGGACGCAGCGTCTTGTCGCGGCGTTCGGTGTTGTGAGCGATCAGGCGGTTGGACAGTTCCAGGATTTCCGGTCGGCAGCGGTAGTTCTCTTCCAGTTGCACGATCGTCGCGTCGGGGAACTCGCGATCGAATTCCAGGATGTTCTCCATCCGCGCCCCTCGCCAGCCATAGATCGACTGGTCATCGTCGCCGACGACGCAGAGGTTGCCGTGCACGGCGACCAGCGCGGAGATGATCCGGTACTGGGTGGCATTGGTGTCCTGGTACTCGTCGACCATCACGTAGTCGAAGCGTTTCTGGTGTCGTGCCAGCGCATCGGGGTGTTCGTCAAAGAGTTCCTCGGTACACAGCAGCAGGTCATCGAAGTCGACAGCGTTGGCGGCCTTCAGTGCCAGTTCGTAGCGTTTGTAGGCCAACGCGGCCAGGGTGTCCTTTTCGTCGACCACCGTATCGCCGGCCGCCTCGGCCCGCAGGCCGTCGCGTTTCCAGTTGCTGATTCGCCACAGCAGCTCAGCGGGCCGCAGCGCGGTCGTGGGGCAGTGGATGTCACGGAGTGCCTTGCGGGCGGCTCCGTCCTGGTCGGAGCGGTCGTAGATCGTGAACCGGCGGCGGTAGCCCAGGGCCTCGATGTCCTGCCTCAGGATGCGGACGCACAGGGAGTGGAAGGTCGAGATCACCGGCTGCAGCGGCTTGTTGTCGTCGCCACGATTTGCAGCAGGCTGCTTGACCACTCGTTTCAGCAGGTCCTCGGTCCGCTGTCGCATCTCGCGGGCCGCCTTGTTGGTGAAGGTGACGGCGAGAATGCGATCGGGGCGGACTCCCTGGCGGATCAGGTGAGCGATCCGAAAGGTGATCACCCGGGTCTTGCCGCTGCCGGCTCCGGCCAGGACCAGGACCGGTCCCGAGGTGGCGTGGACTGCCTGGATTTGCGAGGAGTTCAGTCCGTGAGCCATGCTCTGTCCGTGGAGCGACTTTTGAAGCGAGGCGGGTCGTCCGCTGACCTGGCCGGGTGGGAAGTCGACAGGTTAACGGCTGGCATCGGTGGCGAACAGGCGTGCCGTTCGCATTTGCAACCGGCCGCGACAGACGGCATAGTCGAGTCCGCCTTGTTGCACCGGCACCCGGAGATTCCCAGATGTCCCGATTCTCACCGCGTCTTCTCATGCTCACCGCGTCGTTCTTGACGGCGGTGTGTCTTGTCGGGTCCGAGCGGGTCCAGGCCCGGGGATTTGTGCCCAACTACGACGAGGCCAAGGTGCCCGGCTTCAAGCTGCCGGATCCTCTGGTGCTGCTCTCGGGCAAGCCGGTCAAGACGGCCAGGCAGTGGACCGGAACACGGAGACCACAGGTGCTGGCGCTGTTCCAGGAACACGTCTACGGCAAGGCTCCGGGTCGTCCCGCGAAGATGGTGTTCCGGCTGGTCGAATCGTCGAAGCAGGCCCTGGGCGGCAGGGCGGTTCGCAAGCAGGTGCGGGTGCTGTTTGACGGCACCGAGACGGGGCCGCAGATGGACCTGCTGGTCTATCTGCCCACGTCCGCTCAGTCTGCGGTGCCGATCTTCCTGGGGCTGAACTTCAATGGCAACCACGCGATTCACTCGGACAAGGCGATCCTCCTGGCCCGGTCGTGGCATCGCAACAACCCGCGGGACGGGTACGAGAACAACCGGGCCAACGAGAAATCCAGGGCCCTGTCTGCGAGTCGATGGTCGGTTGAGCGGATCGTGGCGGCGGGGTTTGGCGTGGCGACCATCTATTGCGGAGACATCGATCCGGATTACCACGATGAGTTCCAGAACGGTGTGCATCCTCTGTCCTACAAGGATGGCCAGAAGGCTCCCAGGGCCAACCAGTGGGGGACAATCTCGGCGTGGGCGTGGGGCTTGAGCCGTGCGGTGGACTATTTCGAGACCGACAAGCAGATCGACCACAAGCGAGTGATCGTGCTGGGCCACAGCCGATTGGGAAAGACGTCGCTGTGGGCCGGAGCCCGGGATCAGCGATTCGCCATCGTGATCTCGAACAACTCCGGCTGCGGCGGAGCGGCTCTGTCGCGGCGGGCGTTTGGCGAGACCGTGGGGAGGATCAACAATTCGTTCCCGCACTGGTTCTGTGGCAACTTCAAGAAGTACAACAACAAGGAGGCGAGCCTGCCGGTCGACCAGCACATGCTGCTGGCGTTGATCGCCCCGCGTCCGGTCTACATTGCCAGTGCCACCGGTGACCGCTGGGCCGATCCTCGCGGTGAGTTCCTGTCGGCGGTACACGCCGACGGTGTCTACAAGCTGTTGGGGACCGAGGGCCTGGGCACCGACAAGATGCCGGGGGCTGATGCGCCCGTGCATGGGCGGATCGGCTACCACCTGCGGACCGGCAAGCACGACGTGACCGACTACGACTGGCGGCAGTACATCAAGTTCGCCCGCAAGCACCTGGGGAAGTAGGGGTCCGCCTCTCCGCGCAACCGCCTCTCACTTCGGAAACGCATGCCCGTCGTCGATCGTGGCGATGGCCTGCTTGAGCAGCTTGATGTCGGCGGCGGCCGAGGCGGGTGCCCGCGTGACCGGTGACTTCTCGTTCACGTCAACGCTGACGTGAAACAGCCGGCCGTTGTTGTAGAGCTTCCAGTTCTGGGTGCGGACAAAGAACCGTTTGAGGCCTCGTTCGGCGTAGGCCCATCGCCGCGGGTCCTTCAGCCGCCCCGACCCATCGAGCAGCCCGGCGAAGCTGTGTCCGTCGATCCGGGGTGCCCCTCGAGCAGGCTGATGTCCTCCGGCCAGTTCCCTCAGCGTCGGCAGAAAGTCGCTCATGTCGACCAGCTGATCGGTCGTGGTGCCCGGCTTGATTCGCCCCGGCCAACTGGCCAGCAGGGGGACGTGTGTGCCATCGTCGCTGAGGTTGCCCTTGCCGCCGGGGACCAGCTTGCCTCTGAAACGGCTCGAGACCGGTCGGCGGAGGAACTTGCCGTCGCTGGCCTGGTGCAGCGACCTCTTGGCCGTGCCGTTGTCGGTCGTGAACAGCACCAGGGTGTTCTCTTCCAGGCCCAGCCTGCGGATGGCGGTGGTGATCTGCCCGACGTGGATGTCCATCTGGGCCATCATCTCGGCGTAGCTGTCGTAGTGGTCCTTGCCCGCGGCGTAGGGGACCGGTGTTTCGAGGTCGTCGGTGACGTCGTGGCAGAGTGCCATCGAGAAGAAG
>Ga0310120_10003592_pt1 | contig 11049 bp, 7 predicted proteins | sample CB27_AW_983_MG_FD_203506 | JGI IMG/M metagenome (GOLD analysis project Ga0310120, IMG submission 203506) | Marine microbial communities from Western Arctic Ocean, Canada - CB27_AW_983 | ecosystem: Environmental > Aquatic > Marine > Oceanic | place: Canada: Western Arctic Ocean | collected... | reverse complement strand
CACACGTCTAGTATTAGCGGCGGTCAGCCGGATGGTCAAGCCTCCGCATCACGCCATGTCACATGCTGGTTCTGATCACGTGGCTTCTATGAGCTGGTCGCGTTCGCGGACGTCTGTCATCACGCGCTGGTAGATCTCGCGAGCGAGAAAGCGTTTGCGCGTGTTTGGCAGACTAGACCTGGCGGGAGCGGCGAGGTCGACGAACCATTGGGGCCATCGAGACCGAAAAACTGGCTGATCCGGCGCGTGTGTGGTTGAGCAAATAACTAGGCGAGGTCGTGTCCCCAAGGGGACGCGATGAGAGCCTGCGATCCTGAATAACGAAACGCCTGGCGCAAATCTCTTGTCCGACGTGAACGAACGAGAATGGAGGGTCGAGCGGGTCGTTCCGTTGCACGCGGTCGCCCGCGTGCGAAGCGGAGGGGTCACCAGCCCGGTCGCGTGACGGCTAGGCCATCGTGGGTCGGCGCCGACTGATCGACCACTGCTCCCGGCGGCCCGGGCGTTGGGCGCGGAAGGCGCCCAGGCAGTCGCGGCAAAGATGACAGGGCTGCTGGCGGGTAGTGAGCAATGGCTGGTTCGTTACTTGCCCGATCTCAGCTTTGGACCGGACATGCCGGTGGAATCACCCGAACCGAACTAGTAAACCGTCGCTCATTCGGTCGCTTTGGGCGTCGGCGCGTCGAGCGATTGCCGATTGGTGAACCACGTCCGTCGCGTTCCCATTCGTTTGCATTGGCGAGATTCCTCATCCGGCCAACGGCTGCGTCTTGCCAGCGTTCTTCGTCACGGCTCGTCTCGATTGCTATTGTCACGGGTATCGCGACGAGTGACTCGTCAGTCGCCACGCAGCTCTCGGGCGAGCGGCCCGGCGTCATAGAGCTCCTCGAGCGCCTCGAGGATATACGCCGGATGCACCGCGATGGCGCGTGAAACACGCTCGTCGTACGCAAAGCGCCCGACAAGGCTCTCGATGTTGCCGTCGAAGATGAGCCCCACCAGATCGCCATCGACGTCGATCACCGGCGAGCCCGAGTTCCCGCCGATAATGTCCGCGTTCGACACGAAGTTGACGGGCGTGGACAGGTCGAGGCGGTCGAGCCGATCCCAGTAGCGGGCCGGGAGGGCGTGCTCTCCTGCGCGTCCGAAGCTATGGGCTCGGTCGAACAGTCCGAACAGGGTCGTCTGGTGCGGGGCCCGGGTGCCGTTCATCGGATAGCCGCTGACCGTGCCGTACGCGAGTCGCGGCGTGAACGTCGCGTCCGGGTGCACGCTCCGGCCGTAGACTTCGAACCGCGCCGTGGCGAGCGTGGCTCCGGCGTCTTGGAGGACGCTTTCGACCTGAGTGCGGAACGCCTCCTCCGCGGCCCTCAGCTGGGGGTCGAGCCGCCGCATGAGCACGATGAGCGGGTCTTCGGACACCGAGACTGCGGCCGACCCGCCCGCGACGAGTGCCCGTCGTGTCTCGACATCGGCGAGGGTCGTTCCCTCGATCAAGGCCCTCGCAACCGCCGTCGCTGATCGACCGTCGAGGACCGCGCTCACAAACGGGTCGTCGGGGCCGAGCACGTCCGTGGCCGCCTGGAGGAACCCGCCGACGAGGTACTCCTCCAGGTTCGGGTAGATCGGGGCCGGAGAAAACAGCCGAAACTCTAGCGACTCCAGCTCCGCGTCATGGAAGCCAGGGAGCCGCTGGGCGTCAGGTTTCGTCGTCTCCTCGACGTGGCGCACGATGGTGCGAGCCATCTGCGCCAGGGTCGACCCAACGAGGTTACCGTAGACGCGCTGCCTGAATGTCCGTGCCGCCTCGTCCGTCGCGCGTCCGATTGCCTCCCAGGCGTCGTCGACGTCACCGGCCAACGCCGTGGTGGCGATACCCTGGCGCAGGTCGGCTTCCCGACGCTCTAGGCCGTCCCACACCTCGGGATCTTCGAGCCCCCGCAGCTGGCCGCTGAACGCCTTGCGAGAGTTGGTGATTCCGAGGAGTTGCCGGCTGACCTGTCGCGCCTGCTCGGGGCCCCGGTCGGCGTATTCGCGCAGCAGTCGCTCGTAGGTGCCGAAATACTCCAAATAGGCCGGGTGTCGGATATCCCGTTCGTAGCGGAACTCGTCGACGGTGCGCAGGCGATCGGTCGATCCGGGATTGCCCACCACGAAGATCAGCTCGTCCTCGGCCGGACCGTCCGGCTGTACCCTCAGGAAGTGTTCAGTCGCGGCCGGTTCCCCGTCCTCGTAGACCCGGAAGAACGCGGCGTCCAGGCAGAATCGGGGATAGGTGAAGTTGTCCGAGTCGCCGCCAAAGAAGGCCGCTTGGCTCTCCGGGGCGAAGACCAGCCGGACGTCGGTGTACTGCTTGTAGCGATACAACCAGTACTCGCCCCCCCGGTAGAGGCTGACGACTCTCGATCGCAAGCCGGTGGTCTCCTGGCTCTCCTGTTCGATCGCGGCGATTTCGGCGCGCCGTGCGGTGAGCGCCGCGGCGTTCGGCGCCCCCTCCGCGACCGCCGCGGTGACCCGAGGCGTGACATTCTCCATCGAGACGAGGACGTCGATCTCCAGGTCGGGCGCCCTGAGCTCGGCGGACGGCGTGGGAGCATAGAAGCCGTGGGTCACATAGTCGGCGTCGGCCGTCGACAGATTTTGCACCTGGTTGAGCGCGACGTGATGGTTGGTCATCACGAGCCCGCGCGCGCTCACGAACGAGCCCGACCCGCCGTCGTTGAGACGCACGCTCGAGAGTCGGACGTGCTCGAGCCAGGCCTCGGTGGGCTCGAAGCCGTAGCGTTCCTCGAGCTGCTCGAGGGGAGGATTGTCGAACGTCCACATGCCCTCGTCGGCGGTGACGAACGCACCGGCGGTCAGACTGGAGAGGACGATCGCGAGCCAGATTGAGCGATTACGAAGCATGCCGTATTCTCCCACGACCGCGTCCAAGCGCCCGCGGTGAAAGTGGTGTGCCGTCACTACAATGTCTCGCATGGCTACGATCGCTGTTGGGGACATTCACGGACACAGCCCCCCGGTCGCGCGCGGGACATCACGCAAAAACGCCAATCGAGGTAAGGGCAAAAACGGGGAGGGCGGCGCTGATTCCGGTTTGCTAGAATGCGTCGCAGCCATGTACCAAGGCACCTCGTCTATTACCGGGGTGGGTACAGTCTTGTGTGCATTCTGCTTCACGACATACCGCCTGACGCTCCGAGTCTTCTAGTCAGGGTCCGGGATCGATCCGCGTGCGGCCCACCAATTACTCGCCTATTCACACCGACCGACGCATAGAGCGTCAACTAGAATGGAGCTCCGCTAAGCCTCTCGGGTAACGCCGAGGTGACCCCATCGCCGCGGCCTCAGCAAGGGCGACCGCGGGCGTGGGCGCCGTCCTCCGTGCGTGAGATTCTCCACCGCGAGCAATATCGTGGGCGGCGGGTGTGGAACAAGACACGCAAGCGGGATCGGTGGGGCCAGAAGCATCAAACAGACCGGCCGCAGGAGGAATGGCTGACCGTGGAGTGCGAGTCGCTGCGCATCGTGTCCGATGTGGAGTGGCGTGCGGCCCACGAGCGGATCGCAGCGCGGCGGGAGTCCTACGACCGGTGGAAACGGGGCGAGTCGGACGCGGCGCCGGACGGTCGAGGGGTCCGAAGGCGCTATTTCCTGACCGGATTCGCGCGCTGCGCGCGGTGCGGCGGGTCGATGCAGGCCGTGTCTCGCGCCTCAAGTGGTGGGCGGAACTTCCGCTACTGCTGCGCGACGTATTGGAACCGGGGTACCTCCGTGTGTTCGAACGGCCGCATGGTGGCGATGCCCGTGGCCGATCAGGCCGTTCAGGAGCTGCTCCGTGGGGAAGTCCTCAAGCCAGCGGTGGTCGAACGGGCGCTCGACACGGCGCTTGCACTGCTCACTGTCGACCAGGAAACTGGGGGACAACGTCGCGGGCTTGAAGGTCAGCTTGAGCGGGTGGAGCGGGAGTTGACGAATCTGTCGGAGACGGCGGCCACGGGCGGGGGAGTGCCTGCCGTCCTCGACGCGCTCAAGATGAGGGACGCTGAGCGAAAACGCCTCGTTGCGGATATGGCCGCGCTCGACCGAGAGGGCGCGAGGCCGATCGTTTCGCCGTCTACCGCGAGGGCCGAGCTGCGACGCGTCCTGGACGACTGGAACGCGCTACTCGGTGGCCATGTCGCCGAAGCTCGAGAATTGCTCGGCCTCGTCCTGGCGGGGCAGCGGATCGGCTTCGAGACGATGGCGGGCGGCGGGTATCAACTCACTGTGCCAGTCGCATTTGACCGACTGATGACAGCCGCGGTTCCGGACTTGGCTCGGCTACAAGATATGGTGGCGTCCCACACGATTCCAAGTTGGAACCAGCTGGCGGACTGGTTTCAACAGGTGGAAAACCTTGTGCAATCAGGCCTGTTGGCGTCGGAGAGCGCCTAAAAAAAAGGGTTTTGGTGTGGTGTCTCTACATCCCAGTCAGTAATGCAAATGCGTTATGCGCCTAACACATAGGCTATTTATGGCCTGACGGTGGTCAGTAGACCAGCGTCTGCCTGTAAAGAGCAAGGGGGTTACAGTGGGGTTCGAACCCGGCGTGTCTGGGAATCCCCGAGGCCGACCTCGGGGGGCACGGAACAAGGCGACGCGGGCGGTCGCGGAGTGGACCGCCGCAATTCTTGAGGACCCACAAGTTCAAGCACGCCTGCTGAGCGACGCGCGCGAGGGTCGGTTACATCATGCGGTGTTGAGTCAACTGCTGCTGTACGCGTATGGGCGTCCGGCCGCCTCACCACAAGGCGAGCCGACGCTTCCCCTCTCAACGCTGGCTAAGGCGCGGGAAAGCTTGAACTTCCTATAGTTCAAGGGCCAGCATCAGTGTTCGTTTCATGGAGTCCTCCGACAGAGTTCCGGCCGCGCCGGCTCGTACGACAACTACCCATAAGTAGGGTACGCCCATCTCCGCTCCGAATCAAATTCGCGCTCTGGATCAATCGAGGCGGATCGACGGCCCGTGCCAGAAGTGGCGAAGCGGCATAGCGTGAGTGCGCAGACGATCTACAGCTGGCGGAAACACATCGGGACGCTGGAGCCCGCGGACGTGAAACGGCTACGGCAGCTGGAACACGAGAACGGGCGCCTGAAAGTGCGACGGACCCGAGGAGCACACACGCCAGTACCGAGTGGTGCATCCACTAGCAAGAATAGGGATAGACTTCGCAGAGGGACGTCTCTCAGGCTGTCGGCGAGTTACGATCTGTCGCCGACGGTCATGGGCCTCGCGAGGACGAAATGGAACGATCAACGCCTGCAAGAGTCGCCGGGCTTGCCCTCGCAGCCCGTGGTGAAAGTCCCAATGCGGACGACCGATGCAGAATCCGGCCGACCTCGGTTGTTCGTCGGTCAAATGCTACCGGCAACTTCTCGCTTCTTGTCTTGTTCAGCCGGCCCTGCGTCGGTCTTGTTGCGTCGCGACGCTTTCACCTCGGGCTGCTGGTCTTGAGTCTGGCGGCAACGAGCAATCCGGCGACGCTTGCGCAGTCATCCACCGACCCGCGGGACAATGTCGCCCGGGCTCAGGCAATCGTTGAAGAGACGTGCCAACGGTGTCACAACGACCGTGTGCGCAACGGCAACATGTCGCTCGAGTCGTTTGAGGTCGCGAAAGCTCACGAGAACGGTGAGCTCGCGGAGCAGATGATCCGCAAGTTGCGAGCAGGACTCATGCCTCCCGCAGGTGTCCGACGCCCGGATGAAGCCGCGCTCGAAGGTCTCGTGATGTTGTTGGAAACGCGTATCGACGAGGAGGCTGCGGCCAACCCTAACCCTGGTCGGCGGACCTTTCAACGACTCAACCGCGCCGAGTACGAACGCGCGGTTCGCGACCTTTTGGCCCTTGGCGTCGACGCTGGTGAGTATCTGCCTCCGGATACGAAGAGCGCAAATTTCGACAACATCGCGGACGTCCAGCTACTGTCGCCGACACTGATGAACGGATACCTGCGGGCGGCCAGTGAGGTCAGTCGATTGGCGGTCGGCGACCAAGATGCCGCGCCGAGCGAAACGACATACACGGTGACCCGATGGGTCTCGCAGACCGAACAGGTCGACGGTGCGCCCTATGGCACACGCGGCGGCCTGGCGGTAGTGCACACCTTTCCTGCGGATGGGGAGTATGCCTTCCGGGTGTCGTTCCATCACGAGACGACCGGGTCGCTCTTTGGAAACGGCCGGGGGGCCCTGCATACGAACGAAAGCCCGGAGCAGATCGAGATCTCGGTGGATGGCGAGCGGGTCGCGCTCCTCGACATCCCGAGGTGGATGCACGTGTCCGATCCGGACGGTGTGAACATCTGGACCGACCCCATTCCCGTGGAGGCGGGCCCGCGGCAGGTGGCGGCGGTGTTTGTCAGAAAGCTCGAGGGACCGGTCCAGGATGTCATCTCACCGCATGAGTGGTCGATGGCCAGCACGAGCATCGCCGATGCGTACGGGTTTACGACGCTGCCTCATTTGCGCGATTTTGCGATCCGGGGGCCGCAGCGGACGACCGGCGTGTCCGACACTCCCAGTCGCCAGCAGATTTTCACCTGCCGCCCGGATACGCCTGACACGGCGTTGGAGTGTGCCGCCGAGATCATCGGGCGGCTCGGCCGCTTGGCGTACCGGAGACCACTTGCCACGGCGAACGTTGACGCCCTCATGTCGTTATATGAGGCCGGGGCCGCGGAGGAGGGATTCGAGTCAGGAATCAGATTGGCCTTGGAAGGCATTCTGGCGAGCCCCCACTTCGTGTTTCGCTTTGAGGAGGCGCCGGTTGACGCCGAATCGGGCGTCAGCTTTCCGATCAGTGACCTGTCTCTGGCCTCGCGCCTGTCGTTCTTCCTCTGGGCCACAGGACCGGACAATGAGCTCATCCAGGTCGCGACCGAAGGTCGGCTCGCAGACACTGCCGAGCTCGGGCGCCAGGTGCGGCGGATGCTGGCCGACCCGCGGGCGGAGGCATTGGCCACGCGGTTCGCCGCTCAGTGGCTCCGACTGCAGGATCTCGAAGGGATGCATCCCGACGTACGGACCTATCCCGATTTCGACGAGCAACTCAAAGCGGCGATGCGGCACGAAACAGAGCTGTTCTTTCATACCCTGGTCCAAGACGACCGCAGCGTCCTCGAGCTTCTGACGGCCGACTACACGTTCGTCAATGAGCGACTCGCGAAACACTACGGTCTGCCGAATGTCGCAGGAAGCGGATTTCGCCGGGTGCAAACGGCCGACGACGAGCGGCTCGGCATCCTCGGACACAGCAGCATCTTGACGCTGACGTCGCATGCCGAGCGGACCTCGCCGGTGCTCCGGGGGAAATGGGTGATGGAGGTCTTGTTGGGGAGCTCGCCGCCGCCACCGCCGCCAAACGTGCCCGAGCTGGAAGCGACGTCGGCGGCAGAAGATGGTCGACTCCTCACAGCGCGCGAGCAGTTGGAGCACCATCGGGCGAGCCCCGCATGCAGCTCGTGTCATCGCATGATGGATCCGATCGGCCTGGCCCTCGAGAATTTTGACGCAACCGGAGTCTGGCGGACCAACGACAACGGGACTCCGGTCGATGCGACGGGCGAGTTGTACGATGGGACACCAGTGACCAGCCCGAGCGACCTTCGAGAGGCGCTGCTGACTCGTCCCACGCCATTGCTCCGAACGTTTACCGAGAACCTCATGGCGTATGGTCTCGGTCGAAGGCTCGAGTATTACGATATGCCCGCGGTGCGCGCAATCGTGCGGGAGGCAGAAGCCAGCGACAACCGCCTCTCGGCGTTCATCCTGGGTGTCGTCAACAGTCCGGCATTCAAGATGACGCGAGCGGAATAGGAGAGTGCGAGATGACGTTTATTACCGGTAAGCATCTTCCCCGGCGGACCGTGCTCCGCGGCGTGGGCGCAACGATAGCGCTTCCGTTTCTGGACGCGTTCTTGCCCGCTGGTGGGCGGTCGGCTCGGAGCGTGCGAGGCATGTCACTCGACCCGACCCGCCTGGTCTGCATTGAAATGGTGCACGGCGCGGCAGGGAGCACCGAGTATGGGGCCTCCAAGCATCTCTGGTCACCGCAGGGCGAGGGCCGCGATTTCGACCTCAGTCCGGGCGCCTTGAGTCCACTCGAGCCGTTCCGTGACTATCTGACCATCATCAGCGATACCGACGTGGCGCCCGCCGAAGCGGTCATTCCCAGGGAGATCGGCGGAGATCACTTCCGCTCCAGCGCGACATTCCTGACGCAGGCCCATCCAAAACAGACTGAGAGCTCGGACGTCCAGTCGGGCACGTCGCTCGACCAGATGTACGCGCAGCGCTTCGGACAGGACACGCCGATCCCCTCGATGCAGCTCTGCATCGAAACCGTGGATCAAGCCGGGGGCTGCGCCTACGGGTACTCCTGCGTATATACCGACACCATCAGCTGGGCATCCCCCACAGAACCTCTGCCGATGATCCGGAACCCTCGACTCGCGTTCGATCAGCTCTTTGGCGCGGGCGGAACCTCCGAGGAGCGAGCCAAGCGTCAACGATCGCGCAAGAGCATTCTTGATTTCCTCACCGACGAGGTGACCCAGCTAAAAGCAGACCTGGCTCCAACCGACCGCCGGCGCATGGACCGCTATCTGCAGGATGTTCGCGAGATCGAACGGCGCATCCAGCGAGTCGAAGAGCGAAATCGCGGCGGTGTGGCGAGGGAGCTGCCGGGTTCGCCGGCGGGCGTACCAGACTCGTATGATGAGCACGCCAAGCTCATGTTCGACCTGCAGGCGCTGGCGCTCGAAACGGACATGACCCGTGTCTTCTCGTTCAAGATGTCGCGTGATTCGTCGGGCCGTGTCTATCCAGAGTCCGGCGTAACCAAGGGGTTCCATTCCGCGTCGCATCATGGCGATCGTGAGTCGAGTATCGAGGACTTCGTGCGAGTTAATCGCTACCACGTGGGGCTCGTCGCCTACTTCCTGAAGAAGCTCGAAAGCATCGAGGAAGGTGACGCCAACCTGCTTGACAAGACCATGGTCATCTATGGATCCCCGATGGGGAACCCCAACGTCCACAACCACAAGCGCTGCCCGCTGTTCGTGGCCGGTCACGCCAACGGAGAGCTCGACGGCAATCTCCACCGTAGAGCCACCCCCGGCACGCCGATGGCGAACGCGATGCTGAGCCTGGTCCACAAGCTCGGGCTTGATGACACGAAGCGGTTGGGCGATAGCACCGGCCCACTGTCGTTGTCAGTGTGATTCTGATGGAGAACAAGATGCGACTGGCATGTGTGGTCGGCGCCGTGGGGGTGATGGCCATCACGGTGGCGGCGGCCGTGGACTCCCCAGTAGCCAACGCAGCCATGGGTCGAGATATCGCGTCTCTCCGTACGTTACTCGACGAAGGCGGCGACGCAAACGCGGGACGCGGGGACGGCATGACGGGGCTGCACTGGGCTGCGAAGCACGGCAACTCCGAGATGGCGAGGCTGTTGCTCGATGCTGGGGCCAACTTAGAGGCACTGACTCGAATCGGCGACCACACGCCGCTTCATGTAGCCAGCACGGCGGGCCATGCCTCGGTGATGATGGTCCTGGTCGAAGCTGGGGCCGACGTGAACGCGTCCACGACGACCGGCGCGACGCCGCTGCACTTCGCCGCGGCCTCGGGCAGCCGTCAGGCGGTGGAGGTGCTCCTCGCCCGCAACGCACAGCCGAACGCCCGTGAGCCTCAGTGGGGACAGACCCCGCTGCTGTTTGCGGCGGAGGCCGGTCGAGCTAATGTCATCACCGCGCTCCTGGCGGCCGGGGCCGATCCGCGAATCACCGCGAAGGTTGTCAACATATCCGCCCGCAGCAAAATCGACCAGGCGGACAGCCGGCGAAGACGAGAACGCATGGAGGCGCTTCAAGAGCGTCTGGCTAACCGCGAGCCGGCGGAGCAGGCCGAACCAGCACCACAGCCAGCTCGACCTTCCGAAGAGAAGCAGCGCAGCACGGAGCGGCAATCTGAGAGGGGCGCGGCGGCAATCGAGGTTGACCTGCAGGAAGAGCCAGAACCGCTGGGATTCTCCGACCTCGTGGGGACGTATGGCGGTCTCACCGCGCTGCTGCTGGCGGCCCGCGAGGGTCATATCGAAGCAGCGCTTGCGCTTCTCGATGGCGGCGCCGACATCAACCAGGTCAGCGCGGCCGACAAGAGCAGCCCGTTGCTCATGGCGGCGATCAACGGACACTTCGACCTGGCCATGCTCCTGCTCGAGCGGGGAGCCGACCCGACGCTGGTGAGCGATGCTGGGGCCACGCCGCTCTACGCCGCCCTGAACATGCAATGGGCGCCCGAAGCCCGACATCCCCAGCCAAGGGACCACCTCCGGCAGGAGGTGTCGTACTTGGAGTTGATGGAGTCGCTGTTAGACGCCGGAGCGGACTCGAATGTCCGGCTAACAAAATCACTGTGGTTCACGACGTACAACCGTGACTTGCTGGGCGTGGACCGCGCCGGCGCGACGCCCTTCTGGCGGGCCGCGTATGCCCTGGACCTTAATGCCATGCGCCTGCTGCTTGCCCATGGCGCTGACCCCAACGTGCCGACCCTCAAAACGCCCCAGCGCCGGCGACGTGACGATGACACGGATCACTCCGGGCTCCCGCCAGTGCCAATGGGTGGGCCCGGGGTGTATCCGATCCACGCGGCATCCGGGGTCGGCTACGGTCAGGGGTTTGCCGGCAACACTCACGCACACGTCCCGGACGGCTGGCTGCCGGCGATCAAATTCCTGGTGGAGGGGCTCGGCGCGGACGTGAACGCCCGGGACCACAACGGGTACACTGCCGTCCATCACGCAGCGTCACGCGGCGACAACGAGCTCATTCTCTATCTGGTGGAGAAGGGGGCCGAAGTGACTGCGGTGAGCCGTCGGGGGCAGACCACGACTGACTTGGCGAACGGCCCTGTCCAACGCGTGCAACCGTTTCCCGAAACCGTCGCGTTGCTCGAGAGCCTGGGTGCGAGAAACAACCACAACTGCGTAAGCTGCTA
>Ga0310120_10003587_pt1 | contig 11053 bp, 10 predicted proteins | sample CB27_AW_983_MG_FD_203506 | JGI IMG/M metagenome (GOLD analysis project Ga0310120, IMG submission 203506) | Marine microbial communities from Western Arctic Ocean, Canada - CB27_AW_983 | ecosystem: Environmental > Aquatic > Marine > Oceanic | place: Canada: Western Arctic Ocean | collected... | reverse complement strand
CACCATTGGGGGATTCGGTGGGTACATATGCTTCCCCTACTGGTGGTGCCATGCCTCTGTTTGGCATGGTGACTTCAAAATGATAGATTAAGCCTTCGATAGAATTATATACTTCATCCTTGGGCGGAAGGCTATATCCCAAGCCCGGGTCTACAATCACATCGCCTGCAGGCATTTTCTCCAAAGATTGCCGACATATTTTTATACTTTGTCGAATCTCTTCCATCCGTACCAGATAGCGGTCAAATACATCACCATTTAAAGCAATGGCCACATCAAAATCAAACTCCTCATAACTGGAATAGGGTTCGTTTACCCTGATGTCCCATTCGATTCCTGATGCCCTTGCCATGGGTCCAGAGATACCGTATGAAATTGCATCATCTTTGGAGATGATACCAATTTTTTTAGTCCGATCCTGCCATATTCGATTCTTATTCAATAAAGTCTCGATATCATTAGTTACTTCATCAACTTCATCAAGAACTTTTAAAACAGCTCTGTCATATCCATCCGGAATATCCCTCATCAAACCACCCACAAGGGTGTAACTGGTAGTAAGCCGGGTTCCGGTGGCTATTTCAAAAAGATCATATATATCCTCTCTCAATTTGAAGCCATAAAGGAATGCCGTCATTGCACCCAAATCCACAGCCAGCATGCCTACATTCAAGAGATGGTCAGCAATGCGGCTCAATTCACACATCAATACACGGATATATTCCGTACGTTTGGAGACTTCTATGCCAATTAATTTCTCAGCAGCTAAGGCATATGCAACATTATTACAGAGTGGTGACAAATAGTTCATACGGTCTGTGATGGTAATATACTGGTTGAAATCCAGGTCTTCTCCCAGCTTTTCAAATCCGGAATGGAGATAACCGATTTCCGGTGTTGCCTTGGTCACCATTTCACCATCCAACTCCATGATTATCCGCAGGGTTCCATGGGTCGATGGGTGTTGGGGTCCAAAATTGAGAACCATTTTATCCGTTTCAAGTGGCTGTTCGGTGACTCGGGTCATTCTGTCCGTTTCTCCTTTTTGAAGGGCCGCTTAATCACGGGAAAATCGCTTCTTTCTTTACGCCCCAACCTTGGATAGTCTTTTCTCAAGGGATAGCCATCAAAGTCATGGGGATTCATGATCCGGATCAAATTGGGATGTCCTTCAAATTTTATGCCGTATAAATCAAAGACCTCCCGCTCTTGCCAGTCTGCAGTTTTCCATAAGGATTCCACAGAGGGCAGTGATAACTCTTTTTCAGGAACATAGGCTTTAACAGTCAGCCTCTGCGCCGATGCATGGCATAATAAATGGTAGGCCACAGCAAAGCGCTCGTAACCACCCAGGGTCAGATTATCAATTGCGGTGAGATCGGCCAGGAAATTGTAACCATCGCTTTTTAAAGCAGTCAAGACCGTCAAGTTATGCTGGCCTTTTACATGGATGATTGGCTCAGCGGCAAATTCTGTCACCTCCAAAATAGCGTCGGGAAATCTTTCTTTTATTTTGGAGTGTGGCATTGCAGGAGGGATTTATTTGGCAGATGGCAGGGTGTAGTCGGAAAATTTTTCCTTGCCCACCAAATCCTGGAGTTTCATAAATCCTTCAACGACGGCTTCCGGTCGCGGCGGACATCCCGGCACATAGACATCCACTGGAATAAATTGATCAACACCCTGGATCACGCTATATGTGTCAAATACACCGCCAGTGGAAGCACAGGCACCCATGGACATAACCCATTTCGGTTCCGGCATCTGTTCGTAAATTCGGATCAGGACCGGCATCATTTTGATAGATATCCGACCGGCAACAATCAGTAGATCTGACTGGCGCGGTGAAAATCGGATCGCTTCAGCACCAAAGCGGGATATGTCGGTGCGGGCAGCCAATACAGCCATAAACTCAATTCCGCAGCAAGCCGTACCAAAGGGCATGGGCCAAAGTGAGTTTTTCCGACCCCAATTCACGGCGCTTTCCAGGGTTGTAGTTAACACATTTGATTTAACATCATCGCTATTCATAGAAATACCTGAGGTTGATTAAAATTTTTGAGACAGGATAATTCATCTTCATTATCAATGGACATTTTTTTCTATCCCCGGTTGTACTTATTCCCATTCCAGGGCTCCGTTTCGCCAAACATAAACAAAACCAAAGACAAGGATGGCCAGAAAAACAACCATCTCAAAAAAGATGAAGGGGCCGGCTGCAAGAAAATCTTCAAACACGACCGCCCAGGGATAGAGAAAAATAATCTCAATATCAAAAATAATAAAGAGCAGAGCAATCATAAAAAAACGGATTGAAAATCGAATTCTCGTTTCGCCAACCTGATCTACACCAGATTCATAAGGCATCATTTTTACCGGGTTATAAATCCGCGGACCTATAAGATGCGTCATAATGAGACTTACGAAAGTAAAGCCCGCTGCAACAATAAAGACAACGAAAATAGGTAAATAATTTTCAATCATGATAAAAACTTAAGTAGGAATAAAGAACATTAACAAATAAATAGAACCCGATTTTTCTTTTATTTTAAAATAAATCGGTAAAATGGAATCGGGTATCCAAATTGACCACCGTTTATTAAAGATTTCCAGCCTGAATCCTGTTCATTTTCAGAATAAAAAAGCCCTCCCGCAATTTGCGATAGGGCTTTTACTCAATTTTATATGGGGATTTATTTACCCAAAACTATCATAAGCAATCATTTCAGGATCAACCCCGAGATTTTCTAACATACCGTCACAGGCATTAATCATGAGCGGCGGACCGCACATGTAATATTCCACTTCTGTTGGATCTTCGTGGTTTTCCAGATATTGGTCATGCAAAACCTGGTGAATAAATCCAGTGGATCCCGTCCAATTATCTTCTTCCATTGGTTCAGATAACGCCACCGTATAACTGAAATTGGGGAATTGTTCTGTGATCTGTTTAAATTGCTCATCATAGAACATTTCACGAACAGATCGGGCGCCATACCAAAATGAAACTTTCCGTCCTGTTTTCAGTGTTTGAAATAAATGAAATAAGTGAGACCGCATGGGTGCCATCCCGGCACCACCACCAATGTAAACCATTTCCCGATCTGATTCCTTGATAAAAAATTCACCATAAGGGCCGGAAATGGTAACTTTGTCCCCCGGTTTCAAATTAAAGATATAGGATGATGCCAGTCCCGGAGGCACATCATTCCACAAGGGTGGCGGGGGGGTAGCGATGCGGACATTCAGCATCACCCTGTTCCCTTCCGCTGGATGGTTCGCCATGGAAAAGGCACGGAAAATGGGTTCATCATTATTGGCAACCAATCCCCACACATTATATTTATCCCAATCCGGATGATATTCATCTTCAACATCAAAATCCTTAAATAATAAATTCTTGTATTCTGGAATATCGATCTGGATGTATCCGCCGGCCTGGAAATCAAGGTTCTCCCCTTCCGGTAGATCCAGTACTAATTCTTTAATAAAGGTGGCCACATTCTCATTGGACTTGACAGTGCATTTCCTTTTTTTGATACTGAAGATCTCATCGGGAACATGAATATTCATATCTTCCTTCACTTTCACCTGGCAAGCAAGTCGCCAATTTTCCTTGGCTTCGCTGCGGCTGATTTGACCTGTTTCAGTAGGCAGGATCCCGCCGCCACCTTTCAAAACCTGACATTTGCACATGGCACAAGTACCACCGCCACCGCAGGCTGATGGGAGATAAATTGTTTGCTTTGCTAACGCAGCTAATAGTGTCCCGCCGGGACGAACCTTAAATTTTTTATCCTCATCATCATTCACAATGATTGTCATTTCACCCTGAGGCAGGAGTTTACTTTCTGCAAAATTAAGGATGAGAACCAATACCAGGATCACACCAGTGAAAACGGTAATGCCTAAAAGAATCGATTCCATTAGAGATCAATCCCGGAAAAAGCCATAAATGCCATGGACAAAAGCCCGGTTAGGAGCATGGTGATTCCCAATCCGCGAAGTTTGGCCGGTACATTGGAATAGCGCAAGCGATAACGAATGGATGCCATGGATACGATGGCGAGAAACCAGCCCATACCAGAGCCAAAACCAAATACGGTTGATTCCAACAAAGTATAGTCTCTTTCAACCAGGAAAAGTGACCCGCCCAGGATTGAACAATTCACCGCGATCAATGGCAGGAAAATGCCAAGATTATAATAGAGGGTTGGCGAAAATTTATCCAAGATCATTTCCACCAATTGAACCATGGCAGCAATGACGGCAATAAATACAATAAAATTCAGAAAGCTCAAATCCACATCGGGGAATCCAGCCCAGGCCAAAGCACCATCCTGCAGAAAATAATTGTGTATAGCCCAGTTGGCCGGTGCTGTTATGGTTAAAACAAATACAACGGCGAAACCAAGGCCAATGGATGTATCTATTTTTTTAGAAATCGCCAGAAACGAACACATGCCAAGAAAATAGGCTAAAAGGATGTTCTCAACGAACATGGCTTTAGTGGCCAGACTAATATAATGTTCCATGCCTATTCCTCTTCGATGTCCGCTGATATCCGATGGACCCAGACAATTAATCCTAAAATAATGAAGGCCCCCGGTGACAGCACCATGAGTCCCATATTCTCATATCCGGCTGCATAGGCAGAATCCGGGATGATTTGAAATCCGTATAGTGTTCCACTACCCAGTATTTCCCTGAAAAAGGAAACAACAATCAAAATACCGCCATAACCCAGGGCATTTCCCAAACCATCTAAAAATGATTTTCCGGGAGAATTCTGCATGGCAAATGCTTCGGCCCGACCCATGACTATACAATTGGTTATGATCAAGCCCACAAAAACGGAAAGTTGTTTGCTGATATCATACATGTATGCTTGAAGAACTTGATCGGTTATAATGACAAGCGAGGCGATGACAGAAAGTTGAACAATGATCCGAACTTTTCCTGGGATCAGATTACGAAGTAAAGAAATCAACGTATTGGAAATAGATAAAACGGCAACTACAGCCAATGTCATAACCACTGCCGTATCCATTTTTACAGTTACAGCTAATGCTGAACAGATTCCTAATACCTGGAGTGTAATGGGATTATTAGCACTTAATGGATCTGTGAAAGCCTGTTTGGATTTTTTATCAAGAAAAGCCATTAACTTTGTCTGCCCCGCATTTGTTTAAAAAAGGGTTCATATTTTGCAAGATCGTCTTTCAGGAAATACTCCAATCCTTTTCCCGTCATAGTTGCACCGGAAATACCATCTACTTTATGATAGGCTTCCTGATCATCTGATAGGACCTTCCCTTTTATAACATGAATACCAAGCAATTGATCATTCTCATCCACAAATCTTTTGCCAATAAAATTTTGCTGAAACCAGGCTTTGTCCACTTCGCCGCCCAATCCAGGCGTTTCACCATGTTTATAAAATGTGATGCCCTTGACCGTTCGTCCGTCCGGCTCGATTGCAAAATATCCATAAAGTGTTGACCACAACCCTTTTCCAGCAATAGGAATTGCATATCCGCCCACCTCGTCACCAATTTTTTTCAAATAAATAGGCAGAAATTCGAGGTCCTTTTCAGTGTCAATCTCCTTTGGATCTTTTTCTGTCCTCTGACCGGAAGCATCTAAAACAAGCGCTTCAATATTCTCTTCGAATAATTTTTGAATATCGTCAGAAGTCCAGGGTGTTTCAGCTTCCGGTTTGAACCCAAGGGACAAGAGTATATTCTTCCTCATATCATTTTCTACATTTAGATCCTGCAGGTCTCTCAACCCATCTGCGGCGAGAGCGAGAAAAAAGCCCAAAACGATGGTTACGATGGATGTGAAAATCAGGGTGTAGGTGTTACTGCGCATAGCGAACCATCCGTCGTTTTATATTGCCCCGAATCACAAAATAATCGATAAGCGATGCGAATGCATTCATGAGCAAGATTGCCAGCATAGCGCCTTCAGGATAAGCAGGATTGATGGAGCGAATGATCACGGTTAAGCCGCCAATAAAAATCCCGTAGATCCAGCGTCCTTTATCCGTATGAGCCCCGGTGACAGGTTCCGTGGCCATAAAAACCACACCAAAGGCAAAGCCACCCATGACTAAATGATAATGGGCAGGAAGTGTAAGCATGGTATTGGTAGAACCTGTTATTTCAGCCATGAAATTTGTAAGGGCGGCCATGCCTGTAAGTCCCAAAATTGCACCTACCATTACTCGCCAGGAAGCAATACCGGTAAGAGCAAGAAACACTGCACCAACCATGATCCATACCGTACTGGTTTCTCCAATAGAACCCGGGATCCAACCCATAAACAAATTGATCCAAGAGAAATCAAATTGGGTCACAGACTCAAGAAGGGTAACCGCATCCTGGCTCAATTCTGCTGCTGGTACGGCTAACGCTGTGGCGCCGGAATATCCATCCGGTCCCGATACCCAAACTTTATCGCCGGAAATTCGTCCCGGATATGTAAAAAATAAAAACGCACGAGCCACCAATGCAGGATTAAATATATTCATGCCCACTCCGCCAAAGATCTCTTTGCCGATGACGATACCGAAAGTGGTAGCCACCGCAACCTGCCAGAGTGGAATGGTGGGCGGCATGACCAGTGGAATCAAGGCACAGGTAACTAAAAATCCTTCGGAAACAGGATGACGCCGAATGACGGCAAACAGGAGTTCCCAGAATGCTCCGGATGCAAAAGCCACAGCAATGATGGGCAAAATCTTCAAAGCGCCACTCAGGAGATTTTCCCACCATGTGGATGATTGTCCCAAGGCCATTGCCATTTGATAACCGACATTCATGGCGCCAAAAATATAACAGGGGATCAAGGCAATTACTACTAAGATCATGACCCGTTTTATATCAACACTATCACGAATGTGGGGACCGGAATGGGTCCGTTCATCTGTGCTGAAAAGAATGGTATCCGTGGCTTCAAAAATCGGGTATAATTTTTCAAGCTTACCATCCGCTTTAAATGTGGGAGCAACTTTATCTAATATATCTCGGAGCCACTTCATTGTCTATCCTTCCGCTTCCAGCATATCCAACCCATCTCGGATCACTGAGCCCACATCGATCTTGCTGGGACAGGCAAAAGAACAAAGGGCAAAATCTTCATCATCACATTCCCACATGCCTAACTGTTCCATCTCTTCGATATCCTGGGCCAAAATAGCCCGATACAAGGCGTTGGGATGGACGTCCATGGGCAGTACTTTTTCCCAGGCATTGATGGGCACCATGGCCCGGAGTTCACCATTTTGGGCTGTATTAAAATTAAAAAACTTTTCGCCAAAAGTTAGAAAGGTGTTGGTGAGACTGTATTTTGATTCGCTGTTCCCAACCGCCAACATACCCATAAAGGGTCGGTCAACAGAATCAAGGACAATACTTACAGATGAATCATAAAATCCCAAGAAATTATCTACTTCAACGGTTTGTCCAGTTAGAACATTTCCAGAAATCAATCTTGTCGGTTCACTTATCTCTTGTTTTGCTATCAGGGAGCCAATACTTGCACCGACTTTTGCAAAAACAGTCTGGGGATTTGTTGCCCCAGGGCCGGCAATGGTTACAAGAATATCTGGGCTATACGATCCATTTAAAAAAAGTTTTCCAAGTGTAATAACATGCTGAGCATTTACACTCCAAATTATTTCACCAGGCTTGATAGATTTTGAATGATGGATCTGGATGCCCACATTTCCTGCAGGATGGGGACCGGATATGGTCTGAACTTCAGCATGCTGAAGTTCCATCGCTTTCTTTGATGTAACCACAACACTTCCGTCCGTCAGTTTTGATAAAGCTGTTACGCCGGCCTGGAATGCCATCTTTTCAGATTCAAGTACAGATTCCAGGTCAACGGATAAGGGCGCCGTATTTACGGCTGAAATAAAAATATCCCGCGGAGAATCTTTTGGATTCGCAACTTTATTGAAGGGACGCTGGCGAATCAAGGGAAAAAGATTCGCTTCTAAAATTCTATTTAATATGGTTTGGTGATCTGCAGACTCTAATTGTTCCATTAAAAAGGTTTGTCCTGAAATAGAATCAGTCCCTTCTATCTTGATCTCAATTTTTTCAATGACATGGCGAGCACCAAATTGGATGGTTTGAACCGTTCCATTGGCTGGGGAAGCCCATTTGACTTCCGGTTTGGTTTTATCAAAAAATAAAGGTGAGCCGATCTGGACCCGATCACCTTCACTTACCATTCGCTTCGGCTTTACACCCCGAAAGGTTTTGGGAGAAATGGCAACAGTGTCTGAACCGGGAATGGATACGACATCCTTTGAAGGAATACCAGCAATCCGTATATCGTGTCCTTTTTTTATGAAGATATGGTTCATGTTGAACTAATTATGTAAATATGTAAAACCTAAACGGTACCCGTTACATAATTACGTTTTAAATAATTATTAAAGTGTTTGAATGAAAAAGGTCAGAGAATTTTGGATCCAATCTGCAACAGGTGTCCAATAGATTCCCAGAATAACCGTTGGAATGGCGGTGGCGAGAAGCATACTGGCCATAATAGTTGGGGGTTGAAGGATTGTTTCACTTCTTTCACCTTCCAGGAACATGACTTTCACAACACGGAAATAATAATAAAGTGAAACCACACTGTTGATACCACCGGCAACAACTAACCAATAAAACTGGTTGCCCCCTTTGATCAAAGAAGCAAAAATATAAAATTTTCCAATGAAGCCGGCTGATGGAGGCAATCCGGTCAGAGAAACCATAAAAATGGTCATGGCCACTCCGACCATGGGCATTTCCCAGCCCAGACCCCTATAATCATCAAAGGTTTCACCGCCGGTTTTATTCTTCACAATGATCACGACAAAAAATGCGCCCAAATTCATAAAAAGGTACATGACCAAATAGATCATTATTGCATAAATACTATCGCCGGACATGACCGGCATGGCCAGCAACATATACCCGGCATGGGCTATACTGGAGTAGGCTAACATCCGTTTAATATTATTTTGCTGGATGGCAACAATATTTCCAAGGGTCATGGTGATCACAGCCAACAGGCTCATAATGTTTGCCCAAGGCAATGATGCAAGCGAGGAAGCATCCAAGCCGCCCATGGCACCACCGTCTGCCAAAACCTGGTTAAAGAAGCGAATCATCATTGCAAAAGCACCGGCCTTGGGTGCAATAGATAAATAAGCCGTAATGGTTGTGGGGGCGCCTTCATAAACGTCCGGTGTCCAAAAATGAAAAGGAACGGCAGAAACCTTATATCCAAACCCGGCCAATACCATGAGCGTAGCCATCATCAATGCGGTATTTGCACTGGCATCCATGGTCGCAATAGCTTGCTGGATCTGGAAATAATTGGTGCTGCCTGTGAGTCCATAAATATAACTTAAGCCAAACAACATGATCCCCGATGAGAATGCTCCATAAACCACGTATTTTAATCCCGCTTCGTTGGAACGGGTATTCTGTTTTAAATATCCCGCCAGAACAAAGGACATGATGGATACAATTTCAATAGATATATAAACCATGATCAGGTCCACTGTAGAAACCATGAGAAATAATCCAAATACAATAATTCCCAGCAAAGTAAAATATTCACCTTTCCGGTAATCTTTTAATTCCCCAGATTGTAAACTGACGATAGAGACGAAGATCGTTGCCAAGATTATAAGCAGTTTGAAAAAGGATGCAAATGGATCCAGAACAATGGAATCGGTGAAAAGGGTTGTGACCCGATCATCCTGAAGACAAATCGCCCCGGCAACTGCAATGAGTCCTGCAATCAAGACCCAGCCCACCTTTCCTGATTCTGATTGATGGATGGTCAGATCATAAATGATCGCACCCAGAATCACAACCGTCAGGATCAGTTCCGGATAATAAAAAGAAAGACTTTGCAGATTGGTCATTCTGAAGCCCTACATGCTGGCAAAAGTTGCCAAGGTAACAACATGATCTATGATCACATCCATGGTGCTGGCAATGATATCCAGATAGGGTGCAGGATAAATTCCAAAGAAAATGGTGATCACCAGTAAGGGTACAACCGTAAAGAGTTCCAGACGATTGATTTCAGGTAGGTCCGTATATTTCTCGTTGAGTTCTCCGAAGAAGATCCGTTGGAAGGCCCAGAGGAAATAGGCTGCATTCAGTAATATTCCGATAGTAGAGGCAATCACGATTCCTTTATAAACCGGGAAGGCTCCAATGAAACACATGGCTTCGCTAATAAATCCGGAGAATCCCGGAAGTCCAAGTCCTGCGAAAAAAGCTACTGCTGTGATTCCAGTATAGATGGGCATTTGTGCCGCCAATCCACCAAAACCTTCAATATCTCTATGATGTGCACGATCATAGATGACCCCGACTAAAATAAAGAGCATGGCTGAAATCGTTCCGTGATTGAACATTTGGAATACAGCGCCACCGAGTCCGGCTTGGGCAGCTTTTAAATTCATACCATTGGCTTCGCCCGCTGCTACAATTGCCGCCATTCCGATCAGTGAATAGCCCATATGATTCACACTGGAATAAGCCACCAGTTTTTTTAAGTCTGTTTGGGCCAGGGCACAGAGTCCGCCCCAAATCACATTAATGAGTCCCAGGACAGCTAAAGCACCGGAGAACCAATACACCCCGTCGGGCATCAATCCATAATTGATTCGCAGAATTCCATAGACACCGAGTTTCAGCAGGATTCCTGCCAGCAATACAGAAATAGCTGTGGGCGCTTCCACGTGTGCAAGAGGAAGCCAGGTGTGGAAGGGGAAGACAGGAACTTTTATAGCAAAACCTATAAATAAAAGAATCCAAATCACCTTAATGGCACTCATACCCCACCACGTAACACCTTGAAGCGCATCCGGTGCGACTCGCATGAGTTCTAAAATATCAAATGTTTTTCCACAGGTAAAGTAAAGACCCAGGATTCCAATCAACATCAACACAGAGCCAAACAACGTGTAAAGAAAGAATTTAATGGCTGCATATTCGCGTTGGGGACCGCCCCAAATTCCGATCAG
>Ga0310120_10003584_pt1 | contig 11057 bp, 9 predicted proteins | sample CB27_AW_983_MG_FD_203506 | JGI IMG/M metagenome (GOLD analysis project Ga0310120, IMG submission 203506) | Marine microbial communities from Western Arctic Ocean, Canada - CB27_AW_983 | ecosystem: Environmental > Aquatic > Marine > Oceanic | place: Canada: Western Arctic Ocean | collected... | reverse complement strand
AGAATTTGTCCGCCCCAAAAAACCTTTTTGTACAGACCGTTGTAGGTGAAACCCGGCCGGAGGGAGAGGGTCCCCGATCCGAGTTGCATGGGATAGGGCAGACGTTGCAGGCTTCCCGCTTCGACAACTTCGACACCATCAACACCACCGAGCCCGGCGGGCGCTTCGGCGGTTTCGTTGGTGGATCCCGAGGGCAAGCTGAGCCCGAGGTTGAGATGGACGCGATGAACTTCGTCGGCAAACACCCGATAGAGGCCGTTCAAGATCACGTCCCCGAAACCCCGGACAGAAACGCTGTAAGGCTGGCCCGTGGATTCAACAAATTGATCCAGGGTTCGCTCATAGAAGGGAAGCGTCACAAAGAGAGTCACGCTCTCCACAGGTTTCCAGGTCAGTTCGATCACGTGGGCATACGAGCGGAGAGAGAGCGGAATACTACCGCCGGGATAGCTGTTCGCGATCTGGCTTGGCTGGATCTGGGTCCGGCCCTCCTGAAGACCTTGCTGGTTCCCGATTTGCAACCGATAGGACAGCTTGACCTCACCGCTCTGGTGCACGGCCTCGCCGAACACGCCGATGGGAGGATGGGCATCTTCCGCAGCCAAGGGCTCCCCGGCTACGGCCTGACCCGCGAATACACCCGCCAAAATGCCAACCCACAACCCACGAGTCTTCGGGATCCGAACTCGACTCATGTCTCTGAACCCCTTGTTGTTCTTCTCGTCCCATGAAGGCCTGAGCCGGGAAAAAGAACCCGACCCTGCATCGGACTCACTGCTTTCCCCGGAAAATCCAGGGCCTGAACACCCAGGCCAGAAATGCCCGGGCCCGGAAAACTTAGACGAACCTCGGGCCCACGACCACGCGGCGGGCTCATCCATCGGTTTCCACGATCTCCCAGCGTGGCGACCCCCCGCCTGCAACGGCCACCGCTAGGTAATGGGCCTGGGTGGGGCGGAGTCGCAGATGATGCCAACTGCTCTCGACGGAATGTTCCGGTGACTCGAGCCGGCATAGCGCTCCGCTTTCGCCCAACAAGCGGAATTCCAACGCGTCGAGACGGGAACGAATACCGGTTCCCCGAGCTTTCAAGTGCGCTTCCTTGAGCGTCCAATATTCGAGAAAGCGCGCCTTCCACTGGGAGGGAGGAAGGGCCTTGAGAACCTTGTGTTCGCTCGGGGAGAGGACGCGCTCCGCAAGTGCGTCGTAGCCTCGAGAGAGTTCGCTGGATTCCACATCGATGCCCACCGGCCACTCCCGAGAAACGACGCACGCAACCAGCCCCTGGGTATGTGACAGGTTGAAGCGGAATTGCTCATTCCGCCCAGGCCCCACGATCTCGGGCTTCCCCATTCCGTCGGGCGCGAACCTCCAGGCCGAGGGATCCGTCGCGGAATAACGCGAGAGGGTTCGACGCAACAGCGCGTAAGCGCCTAGAAATTCGGCCCCGGCGCGCCCCTGGCGCCGGGCGTACCGCGCACGCTCCTGGGCGGAGAGAACTGTCAGGTTTTCCTGGGTTCGGCACTCGGATGACGCATCCACCCGGGCGTACCCCACCGCGACACAGCCGGGTTCCAGAGTTTTTTTTGGGGGAGCAGGCATCCGGGCAGGGTAGCTTGGGCCTCGCCTGGCCAGCTACTCCCGAATACCCCCGAACGACTCGGCGCCCGGGCTGGAGCCGCCCGCGGCGAGCCCGCCCCGCAACCAACCGGTTTCGGGGCGGAAGAATTGTGAGATACCCGCCCGCGAAGGCGACTTCGCCCGCACCCCCGCCAAGCAGAAAACCCCGGGCTCAGCCTGCCCTTGGCGGTTTCGCCGGGATCCTGCCCATTCGGAAACCCCGGGTCGACCTAGGCGATCACTCGGGGCAAAGGGCGGAAAGATTCGAATCGGTAAGCGGCTGGTTCGGCTAGTCTCCCGCCTTCGCTTGATCGGGATGGAGAGAACGAAAGCATGGCCATGAGGTTCGCAGGAAAAACAGCTGTTGTTGGAATCGGCGCGACTGATTTCTCCAAAAACTCTGGCCGCAGCACGCTTCGCCTGGCCGTTGAATGCAGCGACGCGGCGATCCAGGATGCCGGGCTGCGCCCGGAACAGATCGATGGCATGGTGCTCTTCACCGTGGAGGACAACCACGAAATCGATGTAGCGCGTAACCTCGGCATCCCGGAACTCACACATTTCAGCCGTATCCACCACAGCGGCGGCGCCGCATGCGGAACTCTCCACCAGGCAGCCATGGCCGTTGAAAGCGGAGCTTGCAACTACTGCCTGGTGTTTCGTGCTTTCAACGAACGTTCGGAGACCCGCTTCGGTACTGGGGTTCAAAATCGAGCGCCCGCTCCCACCTCCATGGAAGTGGACTTTGGCTGGAGTTCCCCATTTGGTTTGCTCACCCCCGCCTCCTGGGTGGCCATGTTCGCCCAGCGCTACATGCACGAATTTGGCGCCACCAGTGAAGATTTCGGGCGCATCGCCGTTGCCGATCGGAAGCACGCAGCCAACAACCCCAAGGCCCACTTCTACCAGAAGCCCATCACCCTCGAAGATCACCAAGAGAGCCGCTGGATTGTCAAACCCCTGCACCTGCTCGACTGCTGCCAGGAGACCGATGGGGGCCAGGCATTTGTGGTGACCACGCTCGAACGCGCCCGTGACCTCCCCAACGCACCCGTGGTGATAGCCGGGGCCGCCCAGGGAAGCGCCCAGGATCAGCAAATGATGAAGAGCTATTACCGACAGACAATTTCGGGCATCCCCGAAATAGGGCTCTGCGCGCGACAACTGTGGGAGGATACTGGGCTCGGAGCCGACGATATCCAGACCGCGATCTTTTACGACCATTTCACTCCGCTGGTCCTGCCTCAGCTCGAAGAATTCGGTTTTTGTCCCCGGGGCGAGGCGCGTGATTTCATCCGGGACGGAAACATCGAACTCGGCGGTCGCCTGCCCATCAATACCAACGGTGGCCAGTTGGGCGAAGCCTACATCCACGGCATGAACGGAATCGCGGAAGGGGTCCGGCAGGTGCGGGGAACTTCGGTCAACCCAGTCCCCAACGTCCAGAACGTCCTCGTGACCGCTGGCACCGCGGTGCCGACCAGCGCCTTGATTCTCTCCAAAGCGGATTGAATGAAAGCGCTGCACTGGATGCTTTCCGCCCTGGTCGGCCTGCTCGCTTGGGGCGAAGTCCGAGCGGCCGACCCCAACTCTGCTCATCCGCATCAGGGCATCGTTGAACCCTTTCTAGGCCCACCCACCCCAGCGCCCCTCGACGCCGACCAGCTGCGAGCCCTGGCCAAGGGCGAAGCCATTCTCACCACCCTGGAGAGCGACCGAGGCGGTCGCGGAATAGCGATCCAAGACATCCGAGCCACCTCGGACCTGGTGTGGGACCGAATCGCTGCCTTCGACGAATATCCCGGCATGGTGGACTACGTGGTGGAATGCGAGCCCTACCTCGAGAACGAAAGCGATCTACGCGTTCGCTTTGTGTTGAAGATCCTGGGCTTCCGGTACGAATACTATATCCGGCATGATTTTCGTCCCGACCGGGGCTACGTGACTTGGACCCTCGACTATGACCGGGAGAGTGACTTGGACGATTCCGTCGGCTACTGGGCCGTACAGAGCCACCCGGAAGATCCCGGGCAGTCGCGCGTTTTCTACTCCATCGACATGCGCACCCGAGGCTGGATGCCAGGCATCGTTCGTCGCATGATTGCACGCCAGGGCCTGAGGGGCGCTACCGGTTGGGTCAAACGCGAGGCCGAGATTCTGCAACGCAACCGAGACCAGACTCTCGAAGCCGACGTTCATGAGTGAAGATCAGGGCGAAACTTCGGCCAACGATGACGACCGCTCCTACCGGCCGGGCTGGCTCCGGTACGCCCCCTTCCTCGGGCGCCCCCCCGCGCTCTCCCGACGCCAGTGGCGAGTCCTCGGCTTGATTGCGCTGGTCAACCTCTTCGATCAATACGATCTCCAACTCTTTGGCCTCGCGCTCAAGCAGATCCAGGCCGAGCTGCTTATTCCCGAGGAACAGTTAGGCGAGTTCGGCGCCATTGTCCGGCTCGGCGCCCTGCCCGCCTTTCTCTTCGGTGTCTTCGCCGACCGGATCGGACGGCGCCAGGTGCTTCTCTTTACCATCGTCGCCTACACGGTGCTCACCGGAGCAACCGCCTTTGCCCAGGACGCGTGGACCTTCGTCGTGCTTCAATTTTTCGCGCGATGTTTCGCCGTGGCCGAGGTCATGCTCGCCTACGTGGTGATCACCGAAGAACTCGACCCCGAGCATCGAGGCTGGGGGGTGGGCGCCCTGGCGGCGCTGGGGGCCTGCGGAAACGGTCTGGCCTTGGGGCTCTTTGCCTTTGTCGATGTCTTGCCCATGGGTTGGCGCTCCCTCTATCTCGTCGGGCTGTTCCCATTGCTGATCATTGCCTGGCTGCGACGGAGCCTTCCCGAGACCCAACGGTTCGCCCAGCGCCAGCCCCAGTCCCCCTCAACCTCAACCTCAACCCTGGCAAGCGCCTTTCGCCCCATCGTAGACCTCGTCCGGATGTACCCCGGCCGGCTGCTGGCCATCGGGTCGGTGATCTTTCTGCTCAATTTCGCCGAAAACTCCGCGGGCTTCTTCGGCCCTAAATACCTGCAGGAAGTCCACGGCTGGCTGCCCTGGCACTACTCCATGCTGGGGCTCGGGGGCGGATTCGTAGGCATCTTCGGCGCAACCTTCGCAGGACGACTCTCGGACCGACTCGGGCGCAAGCCCGTGGCCGCTGGCTTTCTCCTCGTACACACGATCCTGGTTCTCGCCTTCTACCAAGGGTTCGGCATACTGCTGGCCGTGGTCTGGATCGGCATGGTGTTTTCCGGCATGGCGGCAGGGGTTGTGCTGGGCGCAACGGGGAATGAACTCTTCCCCACCTCCTACCGGTCCACCGCTTCGGGCGCCCGGGTAATCATCGCAACCCTGGGAGGCGTGGGCGGGCTGATCACCGAGTCCTTTCTCTTTGGGGTCTATGGCTCGCACTGGACCGCAATCTCGATTCTTGCATTGGGCGCATTCATTGCCCCATTGATCGTTTTGGCTTCGTTCCCAGAGACGAGCGGGCGCGAACTCGAGGAGATCTCTCCCGAAGTCGACTGATGCGGGAAGAAAAGAGACGGCGTTGACTCCCGAGCGAATCGCGGGACCCACCGCCCCGATCGCTCAGCTGCTTCCGCTTCGCCTCCAATCCCGGCGCTCGGAAGCCTCCCCACCGGTTGTGAAGCGCGGCCTTCGCTGCGACACTCGCCGCGGATCGACTCTTCGAGAACCCTTGGGGCCCGGTCCGGCCCCGGCGGAGCCAGCCATGAACTGGAAAATGGAGCAGCATCCGAGCTTTCCCGGAGTCAAGGGTCCAGTTCTCGTTTGCGTCATGGACGGCGTGGGGATCGGCCGACAAGACGAATCCGACGCGGTCTGGCTGGCGCGAACCCCTCATCTCGACGGTCTGCGCGCAACCCCGCTCAGCACGCAACTCGCGGCCCATGGCACGGCGGTGGGCATGCCCAGCGACGGCGATATGGGGAACAGTGAAGTCGGCCACAACGCCCTGGGCGCCGGGCGCACATTCGATCAGGGCGCCAAACTCGTAGCTGGGGCCATCGCTTCGGGAAGCCTCTTTGAAGGCGATACCTGGAAGGCCCTCGGCCAGCGGGTGCGCACCTCGGGAGAGCCCATGCACTTCATCGGACTGCTCTCCGATGGAAACGTGCACAGCCATATCGACCACCTCTTCGCCCTTCTTCGCCGCTGCCACCAAGAGGAAATCACGAGCGTGCGGGTGCATATCCTGCTGGATGGCCGTGACGTCGCCGAAACGAGCGCCCTTGAATACGTCGACGCTCTCGAGGATCTGCTCGCCGAAACCAGTACCAGACCCGATCGGGATTACCGCATCGCGTCCGGGGGCGGGCGCATGGTGATCACCATGGACCGCTATCAGGCCGATTGGTCCATGGTCGAACGAGGCTGGAAGACACATGTCCACGGCGAGGCCCGGGGCTTCGCCAACGCGCGCCAGGCCATCGAGACCCTGCGCGGTGAGGATCCGGGGCTCGGCGACCAGTGGCTGCCCCCCTTCACCGTCGTAACCGGCGATGGCTCTCCCATAGGGCCCATTCGCGACCATGCGTCGGTGATTCTGTGTAATTTTCGCGGGGATCGGGCCATCGAGATCAGCCAGGCATTCGAGGACGAGAACTTTCCGCATTTCTCCCGAGGCCAAAGGCCAGACGTCCTATTCGCGGGAATGATGCAATACGACGGCGACATCCCGGTTCCCAAGCGCTTTCTTGTGGATCCACCCGCCATCGACCGGACCCTGGGCGAACACCTCGCCCGAAACAAGATTTCCCAACTGGCCATCAGCGAAACCCAAAAATTCGGCCATGTCACTTTTTTCTGGAATGGCAATCGAAGTGGTCGTTTCGATAAAAATCTCGAGAAGTACATCGAGATCCCCGGCGATACTCGACCCTTCGAGGAGCATCCGGCGATGAAGGCCGCCGAGATCACGGACCAGTTGATCACCGAACTCAGAACGGGCCGCTATCGCCATGCACGAATCAACTATGCCAATGGCGACATGGTCGGACATACAGGTCACCGGGACGCAGCGGTCGCCGCGGTGGAAAGCGTCGATCGAGAAGTCGGCCGCCTCCTCCCGGTCATTCAACAACTTGGGGGTGCTCTTCTTCTCACGGCGGATCACGGCAACGCCGACTGCATGTTCGACCTGGACGGCGAGACCGGAAACCCGCTCCGCGATGAAAGCGGGAGGACTATCGCCAAAACCAGCCATACCCTGAACCCCGTCCCCCTATGCCTGTTCGCCCCAGGCTATCCGCTGCAACTCGCCCCCCACGCGAGCGGCGCCCCGCTCGCCCATATTTCCGCCACGGTGCTCCACCTATTGGGCCTACAGGCCCCCGAGGACTACGCGGGCTCACTCATCGCCAGCTAAGGAAATGGTCCTGCGCCATTCGGCGTGATCGAAGCACCGATTCGGGGCTAGAGTCCCGTCCCTGCCCACGTCGAGGACCGCAAAGCCCATGTCCAATCGCGCCGCCCTGATCGCCGTAATCACCGCGTTCGCCGTGGGCTTATTGGGCTCCCTTGCCGTTCGCCCGGCGCCCGAGCAAAGCATCGGGACTTCTGCCCAAGGCCTCCGCGAAGTGCGGTGGCGGTTGCCGGTGGCGTTCGGAACGAACTTGCCCGCCCTGGGCGACAATGCCCTCTACGTCGGCGAGCGCATCGAGGCGATCTCCGGCGGCCGCTTTCGGGTAGAAATTTTTGAGCCCGGGAAATTGGTGCCCCCTTTGAGCATCGTTGACGCGGTGCGAGAGAAAAAAGTACCCGCTGGCTACACCTGGCTCGGTTACGACCAGGGCAAATTGCCGGTCTCCGTACTCTTTGGCGCGGTCCCCTTCGGACTCGAGCCGTGGGCCTACACGGCCTGGTGGTACGAGAGCGGCGGCCAGGAACTGGCCGAGGAAATTTATGCGCCATTGGGCGTACATCCGGTTCTCTGCGGTTTGATCGGACCCGAGACAGCGGGTTGGTTTCGGACACCCGTACGTTCGCCCGAGGATTTTTCCGGGCTCAAAATTCGCTTCGCGGGCCTGGGCGGAAAAGTCATGCAGCGCCTGGGCGCATCGGTCACGATCCTACCCGGGGGCGAAATCTTCCAGGCCCTGGAGCGTGGCGCCATCGACGCCACCGAATTTTCCCTGCCCGTGGTCGACGCCCAACTCGGTTTCAACCGGGTGGCCCCCTTCAACTATTTTCCGGGATGGCACCAACCCTTCACGGCATTCCATCTAGTCGTGGGTATGGATGTCTGGAATGAACTGCAGAGCCCGAACCGGGCCAGCATCGAAACAGCCTGCACCGCCGGAGTAACACGAAACCTGGCCAGGGCCGAAGCCCTTCAGGCGCCGATCCTTCGCGGCTACCAGGAGACCGGCGTCACCACCGAAATCCTCAGCGACGAAATCCTGGCCGCCCTGGCCCGGGAAAGCAAAGCCGTGCTCGCCGAGGAGGCGGAGAAGGATCCGGACTTTGCCCGGGTTCTGGCTTCCCAGCAGAGCTTTCAACGGGAATACGCTCGCTGGAAGAACATCGCCTACCCTCGCTCCCGATGACCCCGGGCAAGGCCAGCGAAGAGGAAAGTACCGGGACGCCGGAGCGGCCTGGCGAGCTCCCCCATACCCGTCTCTCCCGGCGCATTGGCCGTTTTGTCGAAGCCAGCGGTGAGTTTCTGTCCTGGGTCTGGCTGATTCTCCTCGCCGTGGTCGTGATCAACGTCCTGCTCCGCTACGCGTTCGGGTCGGGACGCATCGAACTCGAGGAAGCCCAATGGCACCTCTATGCCATCGGCTTCCTGGGTGCCCTGGCCTATGGGGTCCAAACCGACAGCCACGTGCGAGTCGACGTCTTCCACGAAAAACTTTCGCCGAGAATGCAGGCCTGGATCGACCTGTACGGCATCCTGCTCCTGGGCTTGCCCTTCTGCGCCCTGGTTCTGGTCTTTGCCGTTCCCTTCGTGGGCGAATCCTTCGCCCAGGGCGAGGTCTCCCCCTCCCCGGGAGGCCTTCCCGGGCGATATCTCATCAAGGCCGCCCTGCCCCTGGGCTTCGCCCTGCTGGTGCTGGCTTTCTTGGCCCGGCTTCTTCGCGTGGGCCGCCGGCTCTTCGGCCCCGACGCCGAAAACGGACCCGAGTAGACCATGGAAGCCCGGGAATTCCTGGCCATCGCAATGTTTCTGCTTTTCATCGTCCTGATCTTGACTGGCTTTCCCGTCGCCTGGGTGCTCGGCGGCCTGGCCGTCTTTTTCACGGCTCTCGCCATTGTCTTCGAACAGGACTTGGGGATTTATACCGGCGTTGACTGGTCCTACAGCTCCCTCGTGGTCGAGCGCATCTGGGATCTAATGGACAACTGGGTCCTGGTCGCCCTCCCCCTCTTCATCCTCATGGGGCTGCTCCTCGACCGCTCGGGCATCGCCGGCGAGCTGATGAAGAACATCGCGCGCCTCTTTGGTCGCGTACGCGGCGGACTCGCGGTCACCGTGGCCCTGATCGGAATCCTGCTCGCCGCGACCACAGGTATCATCGGCGCCTCGGTGGTGCTCCTCGCCCTGCTCGGCCTGCCCGCCATGCTCGACCAGGGCTATCGGCCCGAACTCGCCACGGGGACGGTGTGCGCCGTGGGAACCCTGGGCATCCTGATTCCCCCGAGCATCATGCTCGTCTTGATGGCCGACCGGCTCGCCATGTCGGTGGGGGATCTCTTTATGGGGGCCTTGCTTCCGGGCGGCCTGCTCGGCGCCCTCTACATCGCCTACATCTTGATCTACGCGGCCTTCCGTCCGGAGGTGGCCCCCGCCCCAGAGGACGCCCCGCCGCCGGACTGGCGCATGGTGGCCGACGTTGCGCGCATCGTCCTGCCCGCATTGGGGCTGATCACCTTGGTACTCGGCAGCATCTTCTTCGGTGTGGCCACGCCCACCGAAGCCGCCGGAGTAGGCGCATTCGGCGCCCTGGTGCTCGCGGGCTGTAAAAGGAAACTCTCGCGTCCGGTTCTCCGGACGGTCCTCACCGAAACCACTCGCACCACGGGCTATGTGTTCGCGATCTTCCTGGGAGCCACGGCGTATTCCCTGGTACTCCGGGGACTGGGCGGTGACGACATGATCCACCGCGCTCTGCTTGACCTTCCGTTGGGCCCCCATGCCACTGTGGCGGTCATCCTGTTCTTCACATTTCTCCTGGGGTTCTTTCTCGACTGGATCGAGATCACCCTCATCGTTCTCCCCCTGGTGGCCCCCGCCGTTCAGGCGCTCGGTTTCGACCTGGTCTGGTTCACGGTGCTCTTTGCCGTCTGCCTCCAGACCTCGTTTCTCACGCCCCCGGTCGGCTTCGCCCTCTTCTATCTCAAGGGCGTCGCTCCGCCGGGCATCGACGCCCCGGTCCTCTACCGCGGGGTCATGCCCTTCATCGCCCTTCAATTGCTGGGAATCGGGATCCTCTTTTCCTGGCCCGCTCTGGTCACCTGGCTCCCCAGCATGGCGTACCGCTAAACAGGGACCCCACGACTCCCCCTTCTGCGCACCCGAGGAATCCGTGGGATTCTCGAGGAACTTGCATGATCGAATCACCATGATCGAATCGCGAAGACTCCTTCTGCGCGAGTGGAGGGAATCCGACCTTGAGGTCTTCGCCGCCATGGGCGCCGATGAGAAGGTCATGGAGCACTTTCCTTCAACCTTGACCCCGGCCCAGAGTGCAGAATTTGTCGCCCGCATTCGCCAGCACTTCGTCAAATGCGGCTACGGTCTTTGGGCCGTCGAGTGCAGGAACGGCCCTCCGTTCATCGGCTTCGTGGGCCTCATGCAAGTCGGCTTCGACGCCCCCTTTACGCCGGCGGTGGAAATCGGCTGGCGACTCGCCCGGGAAGCCTGGGGCCGTGGCTATGCGAGCGAAGCCGCATCGGCGGCTCTTCGCTGGGCCTTTGAATCCCTTGAACTCGACGAAGTGGTCTCGTTCACGGTCCCGGCCAACACCCGCTCATGGAAAGTCATGGAACGGATCGGAATGCGGCGCAGCCCGGCCGGCGATTTCGACCACCCCAGGCTGCCCGAGGGCGACCCGCTTCGCCGCCACGTCCTCTACCGCATGCGGGCTCTCGACTGGAGCCTAGCCAGCGAGCCGGTCAGGGACTGATCAGGCGCCCAGCCAGGCGCCCGCGGCCAGGTCAACGATCATGGCGGCGAAGAGCCCGAGCAGTTGCACCAGGGACATCAGAAAAAGACCGCGCGCCGCTTCGTTATTTCGGCGTACCCGTAGCTGCCAGGCGCGCTGGAGAAAAAATCCGTCGAGAACGACGGCCGCTGCCAAATAGAAGTACCCGAGATCCAGGAATACATAGGGAGCTAGGGTGAAGGGAATCAGCACAAGGGACCACAGAATGATTCGATCGTAGGTCGCGTCCTCCCCGATGCTGTCGGGCA
>Ga0310120_10003579_pt1 | contig 11074 bp, 5 predicted proteins | sample CB27_AW_983_MG_FD_203506 | JGI IMG/M metagenome (GOLD analysis project Ga0310120, IMG submission 203506) | Marine microbial communities from Western Arctic Ocean, Canada - CB27_AW_983 | ecosystem: Environmental > Aquatic > Marine > Oceanic | place: Canada: Western Arctic Ocean | collected... | reverse complement strand
TTCTTGTCGTCGGCCTTCTTGTCGTCGGCCTTCTTGTCGTCAGCCTTCTTGTCGTCGGCGTCCTCGGGCAACTCGCGAAAGTTCCGGTTTCGGAATTCGGTTTCGCGGTGGGTGTTGTAGTAGTCGGTGACCTGTTGCCTGGTGACGGGGTTGGAGTCTTCGACACGTGCTTCGAACTCATTGAAGTCGATCGTAAACACGCCGACATTGACTCGACGAGCCTGCCAGAACCCCGGGCTGCCCTCTTCGATCCGGTTGGGGAGGTTGTGTTTGTGGAGGACTCCGCCGGTCCTGTCCTTGAAGGCCTGGCTGACGGCTCCACCGCCGGGCTCGGCGTCGTCGAGAAACGCCTCAACCGGCAGCATGGCCACGTCGAGGGTCTGTTTGACCTGCTGTCGTCTGAGTTGCTGCCAGGCTTCAGCGGGAGCAAACGGCAGGGTGGTCGAATTGCCGAACATCGCTTCCTGTTCGGGTCTCAGTGCGAGTGTGGGTCCGAGGATATCGATTGCCGTGCGGATCCGGATCTCTTCGCGGAGTGCATCAAACGCTTCGGCTTGGGTGGCTCCGATGCGTCTGAGTGTGCGGCGGTAGAGATCTCCTCCGAGTCGGTTGCCGTCGGAGATCGAGTCGGCCAGCGTCGTCAACCGATCGAGTTCGCTCCTGAACAGTACGGTATTCTGGAACCGGTTCGGGTTGGTCGGATCGGTGAGCATTCTGTTGATCTGGTTGGCCTGGTTCCGGTACCTGATCTTGGCTTCGCGACCTCCGGTGAACTGTTCGATGTAGGCCTTGACGGTTTTGTCGTCGACAGAAATTCCCAGCCGGTCTGCTTCGCGGTGAAACAGTTCGCCGAGCACGACGTCCTGTTCGATGCTCAGGGGCTGTCCGAAGCGGGGTCCGATGGTGAAGTGGTTCTGGGCCCGGAATCCGGATTGCTGGTCGACGGCTGATGCGAGCGAAGCGAGGAAGCTGGTGGCCAACTGTCGTCTCTGCTTGAGCCGGTCGATCTGGTTCATCGAGATCGGTTGTCCGTCGATTTCCGCGGGTGCTGATTGTCGTCCGAGCGTGTTGCCGACGATTCCGGCGACGACCCCGAAGAGGCAGCCGGTGACGACCGCGGTGCCCGCGGCGTTGACCATCAGTCCTTTTCCTCTTCGGAGTCCGACCTCGGTGAGGTCCGAGCGTCGGGAGGACCAGCTGCGAGCGGCTCCGGTGGAGTCCTGGCTGGCGGCGATATTCCAAAACCCGAAAGCTGCGACACCCAGACCACCGATAAGGACCGCGTAGGAAACCAGTTCGGGTGTGGCTCGCCATCCGACCGCCACCACGGCGCCTGCGACGGCACCCCAGAGAGCGTATTCCATCGCGCGGCCGCTAGCGGCCTTGATCGTCCAGGCCAGGATCCCACCCAGCAATGGCAGCAGGAACACCGAGAGTTGTTGGATTTGGCCGGGGTTCTGGGCCAGTTGCATCAACGGGTCAAGAAGGATGAAGGCCGCCATCGAGAGTCCGATGACAACGACCATCATCACCGCGGTATGCTTGCGGAAAAACTGAAACGGTGAAGCCATCAGGGTCCTCGATCCGAAGATGATTTCGCGGCCCTCGGCCGGCCGACCACTTGACAGGAGCATTGGCAATTGTTTAACGGTCGCCGTAAACCCTTGGGCGACGGCGGGCCATTGTAGTGATCCTGAAAAAAACGTGACAAGCCCAGCAGCCGATTCCCGAGTCGGCTCGCTGCCCCTGCTCCCCTCCCATACCGGCTCTTTCCTCCAAGACGTCTCATGGCGAAAACACCGACCACGACCCGACGGCACCTGGTGATCGTCGAATCGCCGGCCAAGGCGAAGACGATCAACAAGTACCTGGGCCCGGAGTACCAGGTCGAGGCGTCGGTCGGTCACGTCCGCGATCTGCCGCGTCGCAATCCCAAGGGGATGGACCTGCCGGTCCCCGGCATCGATCTCGACAACGACTTCCGCCCGATCTATGTCCCGATCGACGGCAAGCAGAAGATGATTCGGGAACTCAAGCGAGTGGCCAAGCAGTGCGACAGCGTGTGGCTGGCGACGGACCTGGACCGCGAGGGCGAGGCGATTGCCTGGCACCTGGCCGAGGAGCTGGATCTGCCGCCGGATCGATTCAAGCGGGTGGTCTTCAACGCGGTGACCCAGCAGGCGATTGAGCGTGCCTTCCAGAACCCACGCTCGATCGACATGGACATGGTCAACGCCCAGCAGGCCCGCCGCATCCTCGACCGCATCGTCGGCTACCAGGTCTCGCCGCTGTTGTGGAAAAAGGTCGCCGGAGGACTCTCGGCCGGGCGCGTCCAGAGCGTGACGGTGATGCTGATCGTCGACCGCGAGCTGCTGATCCGGGCCCACGTGCCCGACGAGTCGTGGGAAGTCACCGCGATGCTCTCGCAGGATCCCGCCGCCGCTTTTGGGCTGGTGGATGGCTATGCCGAGTTCCAGGCCAGGCGGGATGAGAAGGGCAAGGGGCCGACTCGGAAGCAGCGGCTGGCCTGGGTTTCGGAGCACCGCGGGCTGCCGACCCAGTTGGCTCTGGTTGCCGCGGGCCCCTTCAGGCTCGAGTGTCCCGGCGACGCGCCCCGGGATTTCAGTGACCAGGTCAAGTCGGCGGCCGAGGCGGTGGGGCTGCTCGATGTCGAGGTCAGCGAGAGCAGCGACCCTGAGGCGAAGGGTCCGGCTCGAGTCCGCCGCGAGGTCAGCGGTCGGATCGACCCCGACGCCCGCTTCCGTGTCTCGGACATCTCGACCAAGCCCTCCAACTCCAAGCCGCAAACGCCGTTCCGCACCAGCACTCTGCAGCGTGCCGCGGCGACCTACCTCGGCTTCACCGCCGACCGCACCATGCGGGCCGCTCAGCGGCTGTACCAGGGGGACGCCCTGGCCGGCAGCGACATCGGCGGACTGATCACCTACATGAGAACCGACTCGACGCACCTGGCGCCCGAGGCGATCGAGGCGGCTCGGGAGATGATCGAGCGGGAATTCGGCCCCGAGTACCGTCCCGAGTCGGCTCGGATCTACGAAACCGACCGCTCCGATGCCCAGGAGGCCCACGAGGCGATCCGCCCGACCGATGTCAGCCGCACCCCCGCGAGTCTGAAGAGCAAACTCGGCGAGGACCAGTTCCGGCTGTATGAGTTGATCTGGAAGCGGTTCGTGTCCTGCCAGATGACTGATGCGAAATGGGAATCGACCACGGTGTTGCTGGAACGGGACGACCAGCCCTCTGGTGCGGTGCTCAAGGCCAGTGGCCGCGTGCAGGTCTTCGACGGCTTCCAGCGGGTGGCCGGGGTCCCCGAGTCGATCGAGCCGGTGCTGCCGGCGCTGTCAGTCGGCGACCTGCTGGCCCCGTTTGACATCTCACCCCTGCAGAAATTCTCGAATCCTCCGGCACGCTTCAACGAGGCCTCGTTGATCAAGCAGCTCGAGCAGGAGGGCATTGGCCGCCCCTCGACCTACGCCCAGATTCTCAAGACCGTCCAGGACCGTCGCTACGTCGAGAAGCGGGGCGCGGCGGCCCTGCACCCGACCGACCTCGGGGAAGTCGTCACCGAGAAGCTCAGGGAGGGTTTCCCTCACATCATGGAGGTCGGGTACACGCGTTGGATGGAGGAGCAGTTGGACCGGGTCGAGGAGGGCAAGACCGACTGGGTCGACTTCCTCAGGGAATTCTACGTACCTTTCAGCAAGAGTCTCGATGCGGCCCACGAGGCGATGAAGCACGCGAAGTCCGAGCGTCAACCGGCTCCCGAGGAGTACCGTTGCCCGGAGTGCGACAGGCCGACCGAGTACCGCTTCGGCAAGAACGGCAAGTTTCTCAGTTGCACGGGCTTCAACCTGCCGACGATCCCGACCGAGTACGACTGTCCGGAGTGCGGTGAGCATCCCCTGGCGGTCAACCGTCGCAAGACGATCAAGGGCCGCCCGTTTCTGACCTGCCCCGGCTGCCTGCACAAGCAGAGTTGGCGGAAGCTGACGCCGGAGCAGAAGGAGGTGGTGGAAGAGATCGAGGAGACCCAGATCGACGAGCCGTGCAAGTACGCGGCTCCGATCGATCACCAGGGCCGTCCGATCGAGCCGTCTTCTACCAACGTCGCCTGTCCGAAGTGCCAGGAGGCGATGATCCAGCGGACCGGCCGCTTCGGCATGTTCCTCAGCTGTGCCCACTACCCCGAGTGCGACGGGGTGGTCAACCTCGACAAGAAGACCGGCAACGTCAAGCTGCCGACTCCGCCTCCGCTGGAGACCGACATCGAGTGTCCCAAGTGCGGGCAGCCACTGTTCCTGAGAACGGGCAAGCGGGGCCCGTGGCTGGGCTGCTCGACGTTTCCCAAGTGCAAGGGACGTGGCGGCTGGGCGAAGCTCGAGAAGGGTCTGAAGGGTCGCTGGAGCGAGTCGCTTCAGAAGTGGGAGGCCGACAATCGGCCTGCAGTGCTCGTGACCGTCGACGGGGATCGGATCGAGGAGGGGTTCCATCCGGTCGTCGAGGGTGACGAGGACGAGTCGCAGGATGAGGCGGTTTTGGAGTCCGACGACTAGCCCGTCTGCGGCGGGTTGAAGGACTCCAAGAGCCGGGGTCAGACGCCGCCCACCCAGAGTTCTGCTCCACCCAAGGCGGTCCCAAGGCGGGGCCTGACCCCTTTTCAACCAGCACACGCTGTAACACGAAGAAGGGGTCAGGCCCCGCCGGCGGAACGTGGCAGGTGGAGCAGAACTCTGGGTGGGCGGCGTCAGACGCCGGCCGGATCCCGAGCCTGTATTTTTCAACGGGCTGCTAGAGGTGGGATTCGGAGTGTTCCTCAGGAACGCCCCACCTGCTGGTCAACTCGGCCTCGACGCCTAACTGGTCGCAGATGCGAGCGACCACGAAGTCGACCAGTTCCTCGATCGTCTGGGGACGGTGATAAAACCCCGGTGCCGCCGGCAGGATCACCGCTCCGGCCATCGCCGCGGTCTTCATGTTCTCCAGCCCGATGATTCCCAGTGGCGTCTCGCGCGGCACCAGCACCAGCGGGCGTCGTTCCTTGAGGTGCACGTGGGCGGCACGGTGGATGAGGTTGTTGGAGAGTCCGCCGGCGATCGCGGCGAGCGTGCCCATCGAGCAGGGACACACGGCCATGCCCGAGGTGGGAAAACTGCCGCTGGCGATCCCCGCCGTGAAGTCGTCGTGGTCGTGCACGATCAACTCGCCCTGCGAATCGTCGTGCCCGAACAGGTCCCGCGGCTTCAGGTGCTGTGTCGAGACGGCCCGGTTGAGCTCGTGGGCGAGCACCTGGCTGCCGGCGGAACTGATGATCAGGTGCACCCGTCGAGGCACCCTCAGCAACACCTCCAGCAGCCGGACCCCGTAGATCGACCCGCTCGCTCCGGTGATCGCCACCACCAGGTCGCTCGACACAGGCTCATCTCCACCTCTGGGTCCACTCGAGACGCCCAGTCTATCAGCCTGTCTAATCACGCCAAGTGCTGGGCTCAGCAGCCCTTTGAAGAACGCCAGGTTCAGGGGTCAGATCCGCCTGCGGCGGACCCACCCAGAGTCCTGATCCACCCAAGGCGGTCCCAAGGCGGGGCCTGACCCCTTTTCAACCAGCACACGCTGCAACACGAAGAAGGGGGTCAGGCCCCGCCGGCGGAACGTGGCAGGTGGAGCAGACCTCTTTGCGGGCGGCGTCAGACCCCGGACTGGGGGTCTGTTGTCCCCGTCACGGCTGCTGGGTTAGTCTGGTCGCGGGGACGGGACACGAGGTGGCGGGCGGATGCCGGTTGACAAGTCGCAACAGCGGATCCGTCGGATGTTCGGCGCGATCGCTCCGCGCTACGACCTGATGAACCGCCTGATGACGCTCGGCCTGGACCGCTGGTGGCGGCGCCTTACCGTACGCAGCGTGGTGCTGGAGCCGGGCCTGCCGGTGCTGGATGTCTGCTGCGGAACCGGAGACCTGACGCTGGCGTGGGTCGGCCGCCTGGGACCGGGTGCCACCGTGGTCGGCTCGGACTTCACGCACCCCATGCTGTTGCGGGCACAGCAAAAGGCCCGGAAACGGCTCGAGGCCCCGCAACAGGCCCCTCGGGTCGTCTATCTCGGAGCCGACACGCTGAAGCTGCCGTGTGGCTCGGACCGCTTCCAGGTCGTCTCGGTCGGATTCGGCATCCGCAACGTCGGCGACACGATCGGGGGGTTGGCCGAGATGACCCGGGTCTGCCGTCCGGGAGGCCACGTGGTCGTGCTCGAGACCTCCGTGCCGCGGCTCCCGGTCGTCGCTGCGGTGTTTCGCTTCTACTTCAACCGCGTGGTGCCTCGCATCGGTCGCTGGTTGTCACCGGACCCCGACGGGGCCTACACGTACCTGCCCGCCTCGACGGCCGAGTTTCCTCAGGGCGAAGCCTTTGCCGAGTTGATGCGGGACGCGGGGCTCGAGGCGGTATCGATCCGGCCGTTGACGCTGGGATCGGTGACGCTTTATGTCGGCCGCAAGCCGGTCTGAGACGTCGGTCTTGGCCGAAACCCGGTCTTGGCCGAAACCCGGTCCTGGCCTAGACTCCCGGTTCCCTCGACCGGTTCCCCCGACCGGTTCCCCCGACCCCGACACGCGGCCTGCTGCCCCCCAGGAATGGACTCCTCCCCCTTGTCCGAGCAGCTCGAATTCCGGCCTGAACGCGGTCTGCCACGTTGTCGCTGGCTGCTGTTGGCAGCGGTCTCGGCAGTGTTCGTCTCTGGGGTGTCGTCGCTTTTACCGGCGGCGGAGCGATTCACCGAGAGTTTTGATGGCCGCGAGTTGACATCGCGGGTTGAGGTATCCGCGACGACCCTCGAGGTGATTCTACACCGCCGCGAACCTTCCGGTGGTGTGGATTCGACGGGATGTGAGCGGGTGATGGTCCGCACCCGTCGCCTGGGGGAATCGGTGTCGTGGGAGCAGCCGATCCGGGCGGCTCGTGTGATCGATGAGCTGGCGGTGGGGGTTTCGCTGTGGAGTCGTTCGCGGGGATTGCAGCTGTGTGTCCGCGTGGTGTTTCCTCACCAGGTTGATCCTCGCACCGGGGACGTCCTGACCGACCTGATCCCCGGCCCGCGAGTGACCCGAAGTGGTCGCTGGCAGCGATTGACTCTCGACAAATTCCCCGCTCGGCTCCGCGAACGCCTGGTGCTACTGCGGGCTCGCTTGAAGCGTCCGCAGCTTGAGGGTCGCGACGCCTACATCGATCGCGTGGTGCTACGTCTGGATCCGGACCCGGGATCGACCGAGTGGTTGGTCGATGATCTGGTTGCCGGTCCGATCGTCGCTCCGCCGGGTGGAGTCGTGACGGTGGGATCGGAGGCTGATCGCGAGCCACGTCGCGGCGGGCCGGCCGAGGTCCGTCTCGACCGCTTCCACGTCAACAATCTCCCGTTCCTGCCACGGGTGGTGGTGTACCGCGGCGAGCCGCCCGAGGTGCTCAAGGCGTCGGGTGTCAACCTGGTGCAGGTCCCCGATCACCGGGATGTGGCGTTGATCGCGCGATTGCGGTCGGCGGGGTTGTGGGCGATGGCGTCACCCCCGCGGCCACCTCTGGTCGACGGCGTGGTGGCCGACTCGGGGACCGCAGCGCTGGTGCCGATCGGGTCCGAGGCCGACGGGATCCTCTGCTGGTTCCTCGATCCCAACGCCACCTACTCCGGCCTGCTCGGCCCCGGCGGAGACACTCGGCTGGCGTGGAACTCGCTGATCCGCTGGGTCAACCAGTTGCGGGTGGCCGACCGCCGGATGCGGCGACCGATCGTGGCGGACATGGACGGGATCGAGCAGGTGGTGTCTCGCCACCGGCTGCTGCCGTTGATCGGTCGCGAGGTGATTGGGACGGGTTTGCCGTTGAAGCTGCACCAGGAGTGGCTCGTGGAGCATCGCGGTCGCGGTCGGCCGGGATCACTGGCATTCAGCTGGGTCCGGACCGATTCGGAATCGCTGGTGGTCGAGCCCGAGCAGATCGAGTTGCAGGTCCGCTCGGCGCTGGCGGCGGGCTACCGCGGCATCGGCTTTCGCACCACCGCCCGGCTCGACTCGGACCGTCCCGTCGCGGCCGAGCGGCTGTTGATGCTCGGACTGCTCAACCTCGAACTCGACCTGCTCGAAGCGTTCCTGGCCACCTCGACACGGGTCGGCCTCTTGCCGGTGACCGTTGGCCGTCGCAGCGACCCGGGTGATCCCCGCGCAGCCCGAAGAGCGACCGACGAGGGTTCCGCGTCCCACGACACACGCGTACGGCGTCGACGACGGGTGGTGGCGAGCCACGCGGCGGGGGTGAAGGCACCGGTCGGCGGGCGCGTGGACCGCAGGGTCCAGGCGGTGCTGTTCCGCAGCGACTACGGGCGGTTGCTGATGACGAACTGGATTGGCGAAAACGTACAATACGTCCCCGGCCAGATGGCCTTGGCCGACGTGTCGGTGGTGGTGCCCGGAGGAGACGAGACGGCGACGGCGTGGGAGGTGACGACGACGGGTCTGCGGAGCGTCCACACACGCCGGGTGGCCGGCGGGGTGGTGCTGGAGATCGGACGATTCGACCGCCGCTCCAACATCGTGCTCACGTCCAACCCCAGGCTGGTCAGCGCACTGCGTCGTCGAGTCGCCGCGGGTTCCGTACGAGCCGCGCGGATGGCGCTCAAGCTGGCCCAGGCCCGGTTCGATCGTGTCCGTGACGTCGACCGGCGACTGGTCGAACTGGGTCACGCTCAGCCCGACGCACCGCGGCTGATGACTCGAGCCGCCAGCTTCCTCTCGCGGGCCGCCGCCACGCTCGACCAGGCCGCCGCCAATACCTCCCGCATCTACAGCGACGCCACGTTGCAGACGCTGAGGATCCTGCAGAGGGCTCACTGGGAGCAGGCTGTCGGTGAATCGACGTCGCCGGTGGCCAGCACACTCTCGCGGTGCTTTCAGACTCTGCCGGATCACTGGGAACTGGTCGCCGCGGTCCGGTCGCGGGGCGTCGTCGCCGAACCCCGCCTGGTCGGCGGCGACTTCGAGGATCTCGAGCAGATGATCCGAGCCGGCTGGAGCAGCCAGAGGGTGGCGGTGGCCGGGATGACGACGACGGCGGAGGTGTACCGGGGCGGTCCGGGCCGGGACGGGGAGACCGGGAGTTGCCTGAGGCTGCTGGCTCAATCGGACCTGCTCGCGACGGTCCCGTCCCGACTTCCGCAGCACACCGTGATCGTGGATTCGCCCCCGGTTCCCGTGCAGGCCGGCGACCTGGTCCGGATCACCGGTCGGATTCGCCTGGTCTCGGCCCGACCCGGCTCGCTCGACGGCGGAGTGCTCGAAGATACCCTCGGTGGTCCCGAAGCCCGCCTGCACTGCCGTCGGATCGGAGGCTGGCGGCGATTCGAGTTGATCCGGCGAGCCCAGCGAAGCGGGGAGATTCAATTGAGGGTCGCGCTGGAAGGCCTGGGTGAGTTGCGGGTCGATGACCTGCAGGTCGAGGTACTTTCCGGCGGGTTGGCAGTGCCGAGGAGATTGCCTACAGTCGAAGTGGGCAGCGATTCGGTCCCTGGGCCCCTCCTGCCGGTCTCTCGAACTGGCCGCTGACCTGGCCGCTGACCTGACCCAGCCGGCACGAACCCTCGACTTCCGCACCCCGGAGCGACTCCGATGCCCGTCGCCACACCCGCACAGTATGCCGCGATGATCGATGCGGCCCAGTCGGGTGATTACGCCTACCCGGCGATCAATGTCACGTCGCTGGTCACGATCAACGCGGCGCTGCAGGCATTTTCCGATCAGCGATCCGACGGCATCATCCAGGTCTCGCTGGGAGCCGGGGCCTTCGCCTCGGGACTGGGAGTCGCTGACAACGTGCTGGGGGCGATCGTGCTCGCCGAGGCGACTCATCGGCTCGCCGAGCGACACGAGGTCCTCGTCGGACTCCACACCGACCACTGCCAGCCGGGCAAGGTCGATTCCTTCCTGAGGCCGTTGATCGCCGCCACGGCCAGGCGGCGGGCCGCCGGAGCGGGCAACCTGTTCCAGTCGCACATGCTCGACGCCTCGGAGCTGCCGTTGGAAGAGAACATGAGCCTGTCTCGTGAGCTGCTGGGGGAGTGTGCCGCCGAGGAGATCATTCTCGAGGTGGAAGCCGGGGTGGTGGGTGGCGAGGAGGACGGGATCGACAACACCGAGACCCCCGCCGAAAAGCTCTACACCTCGCCCGAGGACATGCTCTACGTGCACGAGCAGCTCGAGGGGATCGGCCGCTACCTGTTCGCCGCGACCTTCGGCAACGTCCACGGCCACTACAAGCCGGGAGTGGTTCAGCTGCAGCCGGAGATCCTCCGCGACGGCCAGGCGGCGGTGATCGCCGAGCATGGCGAGTCGGCACGGTTCGACCTGGTCTTCCACGGAGGATCGGGGACGCCGGTCGAACAGATCCGTGAGACGCTGGGGTACGGCGTGGTGAAGATGAACATCGACACCGACACCCAGTACGCTTTCACCCGACCGATCGTGGATCACATGATGAAGAACTACGACGGCGTGCTGAAGGTCGACGGTGAGATCGGCGTCAAGGGGGCCTACGATCCCCGCAGCTACCTGAAGGCGGCCGAGGCGGGTGTGGCAAAGCGGCTGGCAAAGGCCTGCGACGACCTGTGCTCCAGCGGCCACTCGATCGCCGGATCGGTCTAGTCGAACGAGGTGCAGGGACTGGCTCACCCGCCCGTGGCGGGGTACCTGTCCCGTGGCGGGGTACCTGTCCCGTTCCCTGACGCGCTGTTGGCAACCGGGACAGGCACCCCCACCACGGGCGGGTGAGCCAGTCCCTTAACAGCCCGCTCGCGGCGATCAGTCCCGGTCTTCAGCGGTGCGAGTGGGGAGCGGATCGGTGCGGGGCACTCCGGCCAGTCGCACGACCAACAGCTGTGTGCGGCCGTCGGCGGTGGTGAAGAAGCGGTGTCCGATCGAGTCGCGTTCGGCGATCGGGGTGGAGGTCACAACCGTCATTTCGCCCTCGGTCAGGTCGACCGTGAATCTCAGGTCGTACAGCGGGACGACGTCCTGCCGGGT
>Ga0310120_10003576_pt1 | contig 11086 bp, 11 predicted proteins | sample CB27_AW_983_MG_FD_203506 | JGI IMG/M metagenome (GOLD analysis project Ga0310120, IMG submission 203506) | Marine microbial communities from Western Arctic Ocean, Canada - CB27_AW_983 | ecosystem: Environmental > Aquatic > Marine > Oceanic | place: Canada: Western Arctic Ocean | collected... | reverse complement strand
TTTTAGTGAAAAACTAACTTTTGAAAAATATTTAGATCCAATATCAGAACTCCAGTAATCTATAGTTCTTATAACATCTAGCTCATCTGTAATCTCATAAATAAGAGGAATATAATTACCAACATAAGCTGAATTATCATCAAGTTTTAATGTTACCTTTTTAATTTTTGGATAATTAACAAATACTTCGAACGTTCTGCTATGTCTTTTTCCTCCTTCTCCAATACAAATTGCAACTACTTCGTGTGTTCCTGGCTCATTTGCTTTTATAGATCCATTTTCAACATCAACTGAAATTGAATTTGCAGAACTAAACACTCCCTTTTTGTTGTAATAAATAATATTACTACAATTAGACTTCAATCCATCAGAATTAGAAACATACGTGTTTGGAGTAAATGTTTCACCTATGTTTAATGTAAGTCCATCAAGATCAGAAATTATTGTCTTGTTTTGAGAATATAATGTTATAATAAAACAAGAAAAAACTAGAGTTAAAAATTTTTTTTTCATAATAAGTTAGTTAGAACTACTCAATTTAATAAAAAAAAAGGAATTTGCTATTATACAATAAGATGAATCAAAAAATCTGTAGTTGTTAATGACAGTCAACAAATGGATGTTCATGAACCTAAAGAAGCAGCTCCAACATGGATAAAAAAAATTATTCTCTATTTGTAGCCTCTAGAGAGGATGCGTTAAGACTCTTAAGAATGACAGAAAATGGAGATGAACAAGTTGGAAACTCTATTGTATTTGAATAAGTGCCTAAATAAGTATATTAGTAACGCGAAAATGGATACAAAAATAGAAATGGCATACGTAATGGCATACGTATTAATAAATTTTCACTCAAAAAAACATTCTTTTTATTGAATAAAATGGGGATGTAGCTCAGCTGGCTAGAGCGCTTGACTGGCAGTCAAGAGGTCGTGGGTTCGAGTCCCATCTTCTCCACTATACTTAATCTCTTATGTTTGGTTTAAGCCAAGCTAAAACACTATCAACTATTTTATTTTCAAAATCTTCAAATAATGATGGATCTGAAAACGCTGCAATATAATAATTTTAATAAATTTAACTTTAAAATCAAAAAACCACTAACTATATTATGAAAAGAATTATACTATTAATATTAAGTGTTACCAGTGTTTTGTTTTGTTCTTGCAATCTAGATTCAGACAATGAAACACCAATTATTGAAAAAGTTACCATAGGCGATATTACACTGCCAAAAGGGTTTGTTATATCTAAACTCTATGAGCCAACAGATCACAAGCAGGGTTCTTGGGTGAGTTTTGCTAAAGATGACAAAGGTAATTTCTTTGCTTCTGATCAATATGGGAGTATTTATAAAGCTACCCTAAAGAGATCAGGTGATAAAGATAGCCTTTATGTGCAGGAATTAAATTTGAATGTTGGTTTGGCACAAGGTTTATTATATCACAATAATGAATTATTTGCCTTGGTGAATTCGAATGACAAAAAGATTCAAAGTGGTTTGTATAAGATTATTGATGCTAATGGTGATGGAGAGTTAGATACTGTTAAAACGTTAAAGACTGTAAAAGGTGATGGTGAGCACGGGCCACACAATATTGTGCTGGCGCCAGATGGTCAATCAATGTATATGGTTTTTGGAAATCATACTGATATTCCTAGTAATGTACATGGTCGTGTTCCTGAAGTTTGGGGTGAAGACAATTTGTTGCCAGTAATTAAAGATCCAAGTGGACATGCGAATTCAAGAAAAGCTCCAGGTGGTTGGGTAGCGCAAACAGATTTTGAAGGTAAAGATTGGACGTTGATTGCTGTAGGCACAAGAAATACCTATGATATTGCTTTTAATCGCGATAATGAATTGTTTGGTTTTGATTCTGATATGGAATATGACCTGGGAATGCCTTGGTATAGACCAATTCGATTAAATCACGTGACAAGTGGTGCAGATTACGGATGGAGAACAGGAACTGGAAAATTTAGAGATTTTTATCCCGACAACCTTTCAGGTATTGCAAATTTAGGACAAGGATCTCCAACTGGATTATTAGATGGAAAAGGATTAAATTTTCCAGCATACTATCAAAAAGGGTTGTATTTATTTGATTGGAGTTATGGAACAATGTATCATGCAAAGTTGACTCCTAACGGAAGTTCTTTTGATGCTGAGGTAACTCAGTTTATTTCTGGTGTTCCATTGCCATTAACAAATGGGTTAGTGGGTGATGACGGAGCATTGTATTTCTTAACAGGCGGTAGACGTCTTGAGTCAGGATTATACAGAGTAACCTATGAAGGCGAATTACCGTCTGAAGCATTAGAATTAAAAGAACGTTCAAAAGGAAAAAAGGAACGAAAATTAAGACAAGAACTGGAGGCATTACACACTTTACCATCTGCTGACAAGGTTTCGTTTATTGTAAAGCATTTGGATTATAAAGATCGCACGATTCGTTTTTCAGCTAGAGTGGCTTTAGAGCATCTAGATTATACACATTGGAAAGATGAAATTAAGAATGAGAATTCTTCTGAAACAACAGTAGGGTTAGCATTGGCAATTGCACGTCATGGTGATGATGCTGGTAGAGTTGAAGCGCTGAATTCTTTGGTAAATATTGATTGGCAAGGTCTAGAAGAATCTAAAAAATTGAATTTTATTAGAGGTGTAGATCTATTGATGCTAAGAATGGATGGAAGTTTGCCAAACGATATAAAAGGAAAAATTAAAGATATATTCTTACCAGCCTATTTGGCAAGTTCTGAAGCTGTGAATATGGAATTGTGTAAGATTCTAAGTTATTTACAAGTAGAAGAAATTGTTGAGTTGACATTACATGAAATGGAGACGAATACTTCTACTGAAGGTATGAAGGAAATTTACATATCTGGTGATATTTCTAATAGAAGTGAACAATATGGAAAGGATGTAGAAAATATGTTAGCAAATATGCCAAATCAACGCAATATTAGTTATGCTAAAAGTTTAAGTTACCTTCAAAAGGGTTGGTCAACTACAGCAAGGGAACGTTATTTTAAATGGTTTGGTGATGCACTTCAAAAAGCTGGTGGTAAAATGTATTTGAAATTTATTAGAGCGATCCAAAAAACAGCATTGGCAAATGTTCCAGAACAAGAAAGAGATTACCTTTCAGAATTGACAGAAATTGCTGCTGCACGCAGGCCAGATTACATGAAAGGTGTAAAACAACCACAAGGTCCTGGTATTAATTGGACAGTTGAGTTGCTAATGTCTGCTTATGAAAAGAATTATAAAAATGCCAATTTTGAAAGAGGCAAGAACATGTTTAAAGCCTCATTGTGTATTTCATGTCATAGTATGAATGCAGAAGGAGGAAGTTCGGGGCCTGAGTTGACTCAAATTGGTTCGAGGTTTTCGGTTGGAGCGATAGGTGAAGCAATTATCAATCCGTCCGGAACAATAAGTGACAGGTATCAGTACTCAAACTATCATATGAAAAATGGTTCTGTCATTACAGGTATCGAGATGAATGAAGATGAAAAAAATATTGAAGTGAGTATAAGTGCTTTTGCTCCCGATGTTACGGTAAATGTTAGAAAAGATAGGTTAGAGAATATTGAATTGTCTAAAATATCGTCAATGCCTGCAGGCTTGGTTAATAGATTGAATGAACAAGAAATTACAGATTTGATTATGTATATGCTATCAGGTGGAAACAAAAACAATATGAAAAAATGAAACATATTGAACCATTAAGCAAGCAGAAAAAGATTACTAATTTTATTCTATGTATTGTCTTTATCATTTTTGCCCTATTACAATTAAATGATCCCGATGGTGTTTTATGGTTTTCTATATATTTCATTGTGACACTTATATGTCTATATAACAACTTCAAACCTGTTCCTAAACAGCTCTTAATTTTAGCAATAATAGCCTTATTAGCTTACTCAGCATTTCATTTCTCATTATTTATTGCCTATTTAGAAACAGAAAACAAGGAAGAAATTTTTAGCGAAATGGTTTATGACAAACCCTATTTAGAAGGAACTAGAGAATTTATTGGGCTTTTAATAGCTGCTTTTGGTGTCATATATCAATTAAAGATTAGGAAAAACAGTAATTAATACGCATTTTTCAAGAGTCAGACGGCTTTGTTTTTCAAAGAATAGGAATTTTAAATTAAGATGATTTAGTTCTGTTTTTTAACAATAAATAATCCTGAATTAATATCACTTATAATTATATTGTCACTTTTAAAATATGGATAAACACTCCAAGCACCATTAAATTCAGCTGCATCTCCTTTTTTAGGATTATCATGATCATCGTCGTTGGAATGACTAGATTTGTTTAAATCAGAAGAAAAAGAGGACCCCGATTCTTTTTCGTTATATGTGTCAAAAAAACCCATTTCAATCATAGATTTCTGACTTATGTTTAATACATCTATAATTCTTAATCCAGCAGTATAACTTGCTAAGTAAAATTTATTTTTATGAATATATCCGTTGTGATCAATTGCGTCTGTCGAATTTACAAATTCATAATGTACTAAAGGATTATCTAAATCAGTAAAATCAAAAACTATAGATCTTGTATTACTAACCTCTTTATTGAATTCATCCAATTCATCACCAATAATAAAAAACTTTTGATCACCCGTAAACCATCCCTGGTGGGTATATTGAGTTTTGGAATATTCAACCGTGCTAATTACTTTAATATTGTTCTTATCTGTAACGTCAATTACAACCACCTTGTCTTGATTACTTCCTACATATATTTCTTTGCCTGTATAATCTGAATCTGGACCTTTGTATGTGACTACTTGAGCATCATGTGTATAACCAGCGCCAGCAAAACCACCAGCTAAAACTGGTTTTGTTGGATTAGCTAGGTCAATTGCATGAACCCCTCCAGAATAAGTATTTGTTCCAACAGTGTATGCGAATCCTGAGTCTTCGTTAATAACAATATTATGCGCTTTCCCGTGTTCTAAATATAAAAAGTCATGTGTAAATTTTTGGGGAGGATTCACTACGGCAGCTAATCTAGTTAAATCAAATACCTGTACACCATGATTTTTTTCTGAATCAGAAAGACTGCTTGGAAAATCTGCCACTATATATACATGATTCTTATAAACTTTTAAATCTCTCCAAATAGTTGAAACAGTTTGAGTTGGTAATTTGCCTAAATAAATTGGATTAGTAGGGTCAGAAATATCTATAAACCCTGTGCCATTATTTAACCCCATTAGCGCATACTCTTTGCCGCTAACAGGGTCAGTCCAACCCCAGCAATCATTACCAGCTTCAGCATCCATTTCTTCAAGTGATACATGTCCCATTAAATTATAATTAGAACAAGAATATTCATGTTCAGTGCCATCAATTTTGGCAACACCATCAATACATTCAGCTAAAGGAGTTTGGAAACTTTCATTGTCATCATAATCTTCATATTCACATGAAAATATAAATAAAAGCAAAATAAATAGATATAAATATTTTTTCATAAAATAAATTTATAAAAAAAAAAGTAAACAAAGAGAGCCAATGACTAAATTTGGACTTGTGACCTTTTCCTTACCAAGTAAACTATCGCTATCTAAAGAATAAAATAGAGGACTCTCTTGATTTATATTGAATTAAATATTTATATTTTATATTTTTTTAAATAAAAACATTCGTACATATAGTGTTCTCATGCCTATTATATCAAATAATGATTTAACTAAAGAAATCTTTTGCATAACAAAAAGCAATTATTTAGTTAATAATTTTGCTAATTCCTTTTCAGGAATATGACCCAAATCATTTATTTCTTCCATCCAGTTGTCAAGTTGTTTCCTTAAATTATTTAATTCTTTTGAATAATTATTATCTCCTATCAAATTATTTAATTCAAAGGGATCTTTTTTCAGATCGTAAAATTCCTCAGAACTTTTGGGGAATTGAAACCAAAGTTTTTGTTCTAGTGAAAGTAAATTTGAGTTATTTAATTTATTTAAATGCTGCATCAAAGCCATTTGAGTTCTATATCCAACATCCAATGCATGAGGCTTGTCGATATTATAATTCCTTATATATTTAAATCTTTTATTTTTTACAGCTCTAATTCTGTCTGGATGCTCATCAAATCTATCACTAGCAGTAAACAAATATTGTCTTTTATTTTTATATTTATCTGGACCTAAAAAAGCTTTTCCTTGATAAATATCTGGAATATCAATTCCAACAATAGATAAAATGGTAGGCGCAAAATCAATGAAATTCAACATGTCTGAATTTCTTTTTTCTTTAATTTTAATTTTTTTAGGAAACTTTATAATTAAAGGAACTTTTGAGCCTGTTTCATAAATCGCCCTTTTATGCCTAGGAAAAGGGCCTCCATGATCACTATAAAAAAAGATGTAGGTATTATCATACAAGCCTTGTTCTTTTAATTTATTTATAATCTCTCCAATCTGTCTGTCCATTTCAACCAAATTAGAATAGTTTACTGCTAAAGCATGTCGAGAAATAGAATCATTCGGAAATATTGGGGGAACAGTTAAATTATTTGGATCCACTTTGAGCTCCTCTTTATCTCTCTTCCAAATTGAGGACTCATGAGTGACATTAAAATTAAAAACTGAAAAAAAAGGCTGCGTATTTTTTCTGTTTTCCCAAGAAGCATCATTACTTGACTCATCCCAAGCTTCATCTCTTAATTTAAAATTGTAGTCTCTTTTAGAGTTATTTGTACAATAATATCCTTTTTCTCTTAAGATTTGAGTAAAAGGTTTAATGTTTTCAGCTAATTTTGATGAATAATACGGAACGTTTAATGAGGCTTCTTTTTCACTTCTTTTTTTTGTTTTCCCATTGTAAGCTCTCATATTGCCAGTTCCAATAGAATTTGGGTACATTCCCGTAATAATACCGCTTCTAGCTGGGGCACATACTGGATATGGAGAATTCATATCATCATAGACAATTCCATTTTCTAATAAATTACTAATATTTAGTAAATTAACTGACTGGTCCCCATAAAATGGAAAGAAATATTGAGACTGATCTTCAGCAACAAGCCAAACTATATTAGGTTTACTTTCATTTTGAGAGCTTAATAGATTTGGCAATATTAATAATGTAACCAAAATTTGGAATAGATATTTCATTAAAATTTATTAATTACATTAACTTTTAAGTTGTTTTATTTTATAACCCATTCTTCAATGCATTTTTAAATTAACCCACAAATAATAAAAGATACATAGTAAAATCGAGTATATAATAATCTCTGGCCCAATTATTTCAAAAAGCGCAAAAGTCATTATCCCTAAAAAAGATAGTACAAATAATTCCAAACGGTTCTTTAAAAACCCCTCTTCAACCGCGGACCTAATAATTAAAACATTTACAGGAATATAAAGACATATCGCTGTTATTAACCCTGGACTAAAATCATTGTAGTAAATGCTAAAAAATATATGGAAGAAAGCATTAGCAACCTGTGTTGTCATTAAATAAAATAAAACGATGTGTGCGCTCCCCCTGTTATTCTTAATTAAATGAATAAAAATTGTTATTAGTAGTAGAGAAATGAGAGTAACCAAAATTTCTTCTGTGCTACTTGGGTTATTATCTGAAAAATACCTTAATCTCCATTCTCTAAAATTAAATACTATGTGCTCCTCAAAATGATGAAGGGCATATATTAATGGCCCAAGAACTATTAGATTTTTAAATTTTTTCACATTATTAAATATAAGAATTATCTAACCCTTGTCAATCTACACCCTTTATACAGCACTATATCTTTATATAATACTGGTGTGTTATAGCTTTTTATTATTGCTTGTCTCATTGTTACTTGATTGTAGATTGATTTTTATTATATTTAAAATGTTATTATGAAATACGAATTTGAACAAAAAGAATGGGAAAAATTGCCATTAGTTACAATTATTTTCTATGAATACATCATCAATTAGCTCCTATTTTTTTAATTATGTAATTTCATTTTCAAATTAAAAAATCATGAAACTTTTTATTTTAATTACAGGATTATTTGAGTTGTTGGTAGGCTTAGTTATGTTAATTAATCCGAAAATCATCCCTTCATATAGTAAAGCAAATGGAGCCCTAATTACTGCGGCTAGAATGTATGGTGCAGCGGCTTTTTCAATTGCTATTTTTGCCCTTTTAGTAGTGTCAGATTTTAACAACGAAACTCTTCATAAGCCCTTTTTAATAGTATATTTCATTTTTCATTTTGCTCTAACTATTTCTATATTAATTTCTTTTATTAATAAGCAAACTAGAGAAATCTATATTGGAATTATCCATGGTTTATGTGCTATAATTACTCTTTATTTTTTAATAAGGATAAGTTTTTAAAAATGAAAGAAAAAGATTTTGAAAAGTATTTAGATTTTCACAGAAGCAATGGGGGAACTGGTAAAATCTTTAATTTTAAGTTTATCGAATATAGTGCAGGCTTTCTAAAATTAGAAGCAGAATTCCCATTAGAAACACTTAATCCTAATGGAAGTGTACAAGGCGGACAGATGACCTCAATGCTAGATGATGTAACCAGTTTGCTTTTAATTTATGAATCACAAGGGGCCATCTATCCAAGTTCGATAAATCTTCATAGTCATCATCATAGGCCTTTATTTTCTGGAAAAGTTATTGCTACTGCTGAAGTTGTAACTAAAGGGAAAAATATAGCAACCTTAAAAGGTGAATTATATAATTCAGATGATAAATTAGCCACTACACTAATACATACTGTTGTTTTGATTAAAAGTGACTTTGATTTTTATAAAATCTAATCTGGTTTCCTATTTGAAATAATAGTAGAATAGAAATATTATTATATATATCAATAAATAAACTCTGTAATAATTTCTTGCTCTTATGTAGTCTTTATTGTCTGGATAAATATTGGTGAACAATCCTATTATTTCTTTTTTAAAAAATGGTTTAATATTTATTTTCCAATCATCTGTTTTATAAATAATTTTTCTGAATTTACTTCTAAAATAAGCGCTTGGTATACCCCAAATAAACAAAATGATTAGTAAATAAATATTATTTGACATATTTAGGTTTACAAAAATAACTCTCTAAATTAAAATTAATTATTAATTCATACATTTAAAACATGAAAAAAGTCATCTTTTATTTTTTTTGTGTTTTTGCTTTGGGATGTACTAGTGACGAGGAACTAATAGATGAAAAATCTCTTGACCCTATAATAGGGAAATGGCATTTCTATAGTTACAATATAGCAGATGAAGAAACGGTTTATGATGAGTGTAAACAAAAAGGCTATTTCTTGTTTTTAAAAAATGGGGCAGGTGAGTTCGTACAATATTGGAACAATCCTACCTATGGATGTCTATTAGATTCAACAAAGAATTTACAGTGGTCCTTTAATGGTTCTGAATATGATATAAAAACTTTCAGCGGAGGCAGTTATGCTGGAATTATTTCATTTGGTATAACTTACCAATATTTTGGGGAAATCTCAGATAATTTTCTTAAAATTCCTGTTGGAAGTAACGAAATAATAAATTTTATTAAAAGCGCCAATTAGACTTAAAGTAAAACAAATATTAGCGAAATTTCGTTCAATAAAATTCAATCTATATTTACTGAAAATCCATAGAAAATACCTAAATGTAATATTGCTTATAACATCTTTTCGTTAACTTTGCTTATGTTTTTACAATATGAAAAAAAATAGTTTTTTAATTTCCAACAACATTTACGGTTTAATTGTCGTAAGTATTATCGCTTTAGTTGTAGTGGCAATTCTAATTGCAGATTTTACTTATCATTAAATCATGCTTTATGTACTCAATTGATTTTAATACAGATATTATAAAAGGGTTAGAATTGATTGATGTAGATTTGATTTACCCTCACGAAAAAATTATTGAAAAGAATACCTCTACGATAAGTAATTTTCTAAAATCTTTTAATAAATACATCATTCTTTCTTCAATTTTATGCTGTTCAAAAACTATGGTAATTATAGACGGTCACCACAGGTTCTTTAGCTTAAAAAAACTAGGATTTAAAAAAATTCCAGTAACTAAAATAGATTACTTTTCTAGTGATATTAAAACTTCCATGGATCAAAAATATTCAAAAGATCAAATAATTGATCATGGCATAAATGGCACGCTATTGGAGCCTAAAAGCACAAGTCATCTGGTTTATTGTAACAAATCTAAAAAGTGGCAGCCTATAATGTTGCTTTCTAGTTTATTTAAAATAGAGGTAAATAAATAAAATTATCTTCTTTCTGGAAAATCAGTAATAATTCCATGAATGCCTAGTCTTTTCATTTTTGTAAATTGATCTTTGGTGTTTACTGTCCACGTATAAATTTTAAGACCTGCTTTATAAATAGCTGATGTATTTTGTTTGTTTAATGTTTTGTGGAAAGGATTAATAGCGCTAGCATTCAAGCTTAAAGCTGGTCCAATTGCTAAAAGAGGATCTTTTTTAGTGATTAAAGCAATTTTAATTTCGCTATCTAACTTCCTCAACTCTATTAATTCATCCCAATTAAAGCTTGAAAATAAAATATTTTTATGTAAAGCTTTATTCTTTGATAATTCATTTTTTACTATTTCTAAAGAGCCCTTAGCTGTGTTAGAGCCCTTTAACTCAATATTTAAAAAAACATTTTCGTCTATTAATTCAAAGACTTCTAATAAAGTTGGTATTTGTTCTTGAGTCCCCAAAACTTTTAATTGCTTTAGCTCTTTTAGTGTCTTTTTTTCAATCAAACCAGTTCCATCAGTCAATTTGCTTAAACTACTATCATGAAAAACTACTATTTCTCCGCTTAAACATCTAAACACATCTATCTCTATACCATCTGCTCCTAGTTCTATTGCTTTTTTAATTGAAGCTAAAGTGTTTTCGGCCACATGGCCCTTGGCTCCACGATGACCTATTATTAAAGCATTATCTGTTTTCATAAAACATCCTGAAAATATAATAAAAATAAAAAGTATTTTTTTCATAAAATATTAATTACTAAATAGATGAATTTTAAAGTAACCATTACAATTTAATTATATTTAATTAATTG
>Ga0310120_10003573_pt1 | contig 11091 bp, 7 predicted proteins | sample CB27_AW_983_MG_FD_203506 | JGI IMG/M metagenome (GOLD analysis project Ga0310120, IMG submission 203506) | Marine microbial communities from Western Arctic Ocean, Canada - CB27_AW_983 | ecosystem: Environmental > Aquatic > Marine > Oceanic | place: Canada: Western Arctic Ocean | collected... | reverse complement strand
TCGCATGGCCTTGGACAGCCCGTTCTTGCGCCGGGGCCAGAACACCATGAAGAGCACGGCAAGAATCACCGCGAAGCCGCCGCCCAACAACGGCCACAGCCAGTGCGTAGTCGGCTTTGCCAACTCGACCGGGGGTTCGATCTCATGAATCTCGAGATCGTCCGCCTCCTCGGGGAGCAACGAGCTCACCACCACCACGATCTCCTCGGTCTCCAACTCGTGCCCCTTCTCCTCGGAATCATCCGCCTTCCTGAAGCGAAAGGTCATCGCCGGGATGACGTAATCACCCGAAAGGAATGGCTCGAGCAAGTAGGTGCGCGACGAGCGCACCACTCCATGATCGTCCAACTTGGGTTGCGCTTCCGTGAAATCCGAGATTCCAAATTCTTCCAACTTCTCGCCAAACTTCGGCGGAGTGACTTCGTAATCTTCACTCACCGCCATTTCCATCACGAAGGTGATCTGGTCAGCGATCGTGGGCGTCGGGTTGTCCAGGGTGAGCACCACTTTGAGCGGTCCGCGCTCGTAGACTTTCTCCAAGGCCCCCTCGGGCAGCGCCTTCTCTTCCTCTCCGCCCTCCTCCTTGCCACAACCAGCAAGCACCAGGGCTAGGAGGACCGCGAAGAGAGCCCTGAATGCTCTCTTCGTCAATCGAGTGATGCTGTTAGGCCGCAATATCATTCCTTGGGGGCTGGGGCGGCAAAGGCATCGTGGTGAATCACGACATCGTACTCCTCTCGCAGACTCTCCAGAAGCTGGGCCTGAACTTCCCGTTCCTTGTCGCGGCGCAGTTGCGCGTGAATCTGCGAACGCACTTCCTCAAGCGACTGCTGCCGCCCGGGAGTCAGCTTGCGCAACTGGAAAACGTGAGAGCCTGTCTCCCCAATCAGCGGGCTGCCGAGGATGTCCCCCTCCTTCGCCGCAAACAAGGGAACGAGGGCCGCAGCCTCCACCTTGATTCCGGGAATCGCGCGACCGCTCACCACGCGCCCTGCGATTTCTCCGCCCTTGTCCTTGGTCGCGGCATCGGTCGACAACTCCCGGGCCAACTCCGCGAACTCTTCCCCCGCCAGGATGCGCGCGATCACTTGCTTCGCGGTCTCCTCGTCTGCGACCACGATGTGACTCAAGGCCGCCCACGCAGGTTCAAAATAGTCCTCCTTCTTCATGGCAAAGAATCCCGCCACGTCGGTCTCACTGATGAGGATTTTGCGCTTCATCTCGGAGTCCATCACCTGCCGCGCCAGCAGGCTGCGCTCGGCCTCGCGCAATTGGGCACGGACGCTCGGATTCTCGGTCAGCTTCAAGGCCCGCGCCTTGCGATAAAGTATCTCCTGCACGATGTAGCTGTTGAGAAACTGCAATCGCTGTTGGTCTCCTGAAAACTGCTGGAGCATGGCTGCCTTCTGTTGCTTGCGCTGCTCGGGAGTGAGCTGACCCGCCATCATCCCAAGCTGATTCTCAATGAGCGCTTCAATCTGACGATCGAGCTCCATGCGCGTGATCTTCTGGGCGCCAATCTCGGCGAGCACTTCCCCACTTTGCTCGCCGGCATTCTCATTCAGCCCCACTCGTTCAGTGAGTTCATGTTTCAAGGCCGCAAACTTGCCGAGGGCCTCCAACGAATCCTGCACCTTGCGACCGGTCTCGGAAGCCAGTTCCTCCTTCCCTCCCAGGCTCTCGGAACGATAGAAAGCCGCCAAAGCCAACTCGTGTTCATCAGCCGCTTGATAGAGGGTGCCGATGCGATACCAGATTGCAGAGGGCTCGGTCTCCTTCTCAGCGCTTGCGAGATACTCCTTCCAAGCTCCGGCCGCGGCCCGGCTGAGACCCTGCTTCTCCATCTTGAGCGCCAACTGCTTCAACTCCTCCGTCGCAAGACCTCCATCCTTCCCCGCTGCCTGAGGAGAGGCCTCGGGACCTCTCCAAGTCAGATAGAGGTTCCCTCCCACTAGAATGAGGAGGAGGAACAACACCAGATTGGAGCGGCCGCTATTCGGGGACGGAGTGGGTGCCCGCGCAGGCAGAGAGAAATCGAGTTTCTTATCGCTATCTTCGCTCATGAAAAAAATGGGTTGAGAACAGGGGTTCAATGTTGGGTTCGGCGTTCACGGGTGCGGAAAAACCTCACCAGGTCCCGGACATAGTCGCGCCCGGTCAGAATCTCAATCTGATCAATATCCATCCCCCGGAAGAGATCCTTGAGCTGGCCGGTGCGCTCTGCTCCGATGCCCTCGTAGTTCTTCCGAAAGGCCGCACTTCCGGTATCGATCTGAATGAGCTCCCCGGTCTCGGCGTCTTCCAACTCGACGAGACCCACATTGGGCATCTTCAATTCCACCGGATCTGCGATCGAAACTGCAATCAGATCGTGGCGTTTGCCGATGGTGCGCAGGGCCCGCTCAAAGCCGGTCTCCAGGAAATCGGAAACCAGGAAGACGACCGCTTTCTTCTGAGCCACCTTCCCGAGGAACTCGACCGCGGCCGTGATATCCGTGCGCGCCTGCCGCGGCTTGAAGCCCAGCAAATCACGAATGAGCCGCAGGACATGCGAGGTCCCTTTGGCAGGGGGAACAAAGAGCTCCACCGTATCCGTAAACACAATCAGCCCGACCTTGTCGTTGTTCTTGATCGCGGAAAAGGCAAGGAGGGCGCAAATCTCGGCCGCCACCTCGTTCTTCAACTTGTCGGTGCTGCCAAACTCGCCGGAGGCCGAGAGATCCACGGCAAAGAGAACCGTCAACTCGCGCTCTTCGCGGAAGCGCTTCACATAGGGCTCTCCCATGCGCGCGGTCACATTCCAATCGATCGAGCGCACTTCGTCGCCGATTTGGTACTCGCGCACCTCCTCAAACTCCATTCCCTGCCCCTTGAAGACACTATGATACTCCCCGGCCAGGAGGTCATTGACCGCCTTGCTGGTATAGATCTGGATATACCGGATCTTCTTGGCTAGCTCCGGGGAAATCATGGCTTCACCACGAGGGACGGGGGATTAAGGCACCGGCACGTTGGCCAGGATCTCTTCGATGATGTCCTCCGAGGTCTTCTCCTCCGCTTCCGCTTCGTAGGTAAGGATCACGCGGTGACGCAGCACATCGGGTGCGATCGTCTTCACGTCCTGCGGCGTGACATAACCCCGCCCTTCGATCAGGGCGTTGGCCCGCGACGCCATCGTGAGAAAGATCGTCGCCCGCGGCGAAGCGCCATAACGAATGAGATCGCGAATCTTCAATCCATAGGACTCCGGATTCCGGGTCGCCTCGATTAGATCCACGATGTATTCCTCAATCTTCTCATCCATGAAAATCTCGTCGGTGAGTTCGCGCAGGCGGAGGACATCCTCCGGCGTGATGATGCCATCGACGTTCAGGTTTGGTTTCGTGCGGGCCATCCGCTTGAGAATTTCACGTTCCTCCGTCTTGCTTGGATAGGTCACTTTGAGCTTCATCATGAAGCGATCCACCTGGGCTTCCGGCAGCGGATAGGTCCCCTCCTGCTCGACCGGGTTCTGCGTGGCGAGCACGAGAAAGGGATCATCGAGCAGAAAGGTCTCATCGCCGATCGTGACCTGGCGTTCCTGCATCGCTTCGAGCAGGGCACTCTGCACCTTGGCCGGCGCGCGGTTGATCTCGTCCGCGAGAATGATGTTCGAGAAGACTGGTCCCTTCTTGATGCTGAAGTCTCCCGTCTTGGGATTGTAAATCATGGTTCCCACCACGTCCGCGGGGAGAAGGTCGGGAGTAAACTGAATCCGCCGGAAACTAGCCTGAATCATCTTCGCGAGCGTGGTCACCGCGAGCGTCTTGGCTAACCCGGGAACCCCTTCGATGAGAACGTGCTGGTTGCACATGAGGGCCATGAGCAGCCGATCGAGCAAGGCATCCTGCCCCACGATCACCTTGTGTGCTTCACTCCGGATTCGGGAAAGCACTTCGCCCTCCCGCTCCACTCGTTCGCTGATCTGTTTTACGTCTACTGTCATCGTCTGGTGAGCCTGTTCTGGTCGGAAATCCTCTGATCGCTGGTTGTAGCGTCATCACCTCCCTTGCTTGTTTCGCAAAATTCACCAAAACCCTCCCAAAATCACCGGGCCCGGTCATCACTCCATCCGTAATTGATCGGGTCACGGATGAACCAACGACTCGAACCGGTCACTGGGGGGCTGCGGCAAGTCGACTTGCAATCCCCAAAGGGGGACTGAGCGGAACTATGCAAATGTCGCCGCCCCATGCAAGGGGATTTCCCTGCCAGCTTCAGGCAGCCCCGGGCCGCCGGCGAATTGCTCGCCCGCAAGGCCTCCACACCTCCTCCCGGCACCGACCCCAGGGGCCCTTCCCCCGATGAAACTGTCGATCTCGTCCTCCACCTCCACGACTCGCCTCAGCACTTCTTGCAACCTGCGGATCGGGGAGCAGCCTTGATCTGCGCTCGTCCCTCGCCTACTAAAGAGGAGGAAAACATGAGGATCCCCTGCCCAGTTTGTTCGACGGTGATCAAAGCGACGGAGCAACACGTCGGCGTGAAAAATCGCTGTGTTCAGTGCGGAACAAAATTCATCATACCCGCCAGCGAAGAAGAAGAGATTGAAATCATCGAACGGGGCGAAGATCCAGGGCCGATCAAACCCGGGGTGACCAAAGTGCAATTGGTAAAGCCGGCATCCGAGGGCCTGGGCCTGCCCAAGCCCAAACCACCGCCGGCGCCCGCGACTCCCAAGACACCCCGCCCTCCGCGAAAACTCATTACGACGAAGGAACCACTCGGTCGTGGAGTCCGGACCAATGTCCCGAGCAGAGCCCTCTTCAAACCGCCCACCCCCACTCCAGGGCGACCCGGCACCGAGACGCCCACGAACAAAATTCCGGCAAAGAAAAAGGTTCCCCGCAAGGCCGGGCCCAAGCGACCAAAGCACAGTCTCGAACATATCCCCGCCTTGGCTCCCGAAAAGGAGGGGAAGCTCCCAGAGACCGAAAAGCTCACTCCGGCCTCACTGCCCAAACGAAAAAAACCTCCCGCCCGAAAAACCGAAGCGCTTGCGGATCGAGATGAGGCAAAGCCCCGGAAGAAAACAGCCCCCGTTCTTCAGACCGGCACCGGCGCCGATCGCCCCCTCACCGGTGGTGCCCGTGGAAGCTTTCACGATCTCAAAGTCAAGCGCACCCAAAAGAGTGCCAGGCAAATCATCCCAGCCATCGTGGTGGGCGGTGTTGTCCTCATTGGCGGGCTCATCCTGATTTCAAAATTCGGAAGTGGTGTCGACCGGCCCACGCAGGTCGCCAATAACCCGGTCGGCAATCACGAAGAGATTGTTCGCCTCGGCCCGGAGCCGGCCCTCACCCCGAGCACCACCCCGGAACCCGATGTTCCCGAAACGACCGTGGTCACCAACCAATGGAAGGACGTGATCGCCCCCATGATCGAGCACTACTGTCTCGATTGTCACGACGAGGCCAACGAAGAAGGCGGGCTCGAAATGGAGCGCTTCAGCAGCGAGAGCATCGCCCTCAGCGAGCCCGAACATTGGGAGAAGGCGGCGGCCCTGATCGAGATGAGGGAGATGCCGCCGCGCGACCGCTTCGACCAACTCACCAGCGAGGAGCGCCAACAATTCCTCGCCTGGGTCAGGACCGTCAGCGAGCGCTGGGACACCGCCGAGTTTGGCCGGGACCCGGGTCGCACCACCATCCGCCGTCTCACCAAGAATGAATTCAACTACACCATCCGGGATCTCTTCGGCCTTAAGATCCGGCCTGCCGACAACTTTCCGGAGGACGGGGGCGGCGAGGACGGATTCGACAACAACGCCGGTGCCCTCTTTCTCCCGCCGCTCCTGATGGAGAACATCGTCGAAGCAGCAGGTCTCATTGTGAACGCCATCTACCGCGACCAGGCCACCTACCGCCGCTACCTCTTTGCCTTTCCTCAATCGGACGACGATTTGGATGAGGCGTCGCGCAAGGTTCTCGACTACTGGACCCCGCTCATCTATCGCCGCCCCGTCGATGCCGCCGAGGTCGACAAGTTGGTGGCACTGGTCCGATTCCAGGTGGACAAAAAAAAGAAGGGATACCGGGAGGCGATGAAGATGCCTCTTCTCGCCCTCCTCATCTCGCCCCACTTCCTCTACCGATCCGAAGACGTCAAAACTGGTGGGAAGGCCTACCGCGTGGAAGAGATCGATCTCGCCAGCCGTCTTTCCTACTTCCTCTGGTCCTCCACTCCGGACGCGAAACTTCTCAAGCTCGCCAGCGAGGGAACACTAAGCAAGCCGGAGACCTACGAATCCCAAGTGAAGCGGATGCTGACGGACAAGAAGGCAAACTCCCTCGGAATGCACTTTGCCGGCCAGTGGTTGAAATGGGAAGGACTGCGAGGAGATATCGTTCCCGACAAACGGCGATTCCCCCGCTTCGACTTCGCGCTGCGCGTCGCGATGTATCGCGAATCCTCCACCTTCTTCGATCATCTCGTGAAGGAGAACGGATCCATCCTCGACTTGATCGACTCCGACTACACCTTCGTGAACCCGCGCCTCGCCATTCACTATGACATCCCGGGAGTCACCAAGCCGGGATTTCGAAGAGTGATGCTCGACGATCCAAACCGCGGCGGAGTGATTGGGATGGGCAGCATCCTCACCGCCACTTCGCTCCCGCTTCGCTCCAGCCCCTCGATAAGAGGGGCCTATATCTTGACCGAGTTGCTGGGCACGCCGCCGCCGCCGCCGCCCATGAATGTCCCCCAGTTGCCCGAGGACGACCAGGAATTGGAATTCACCTCCTTCCGCGAGGCGCTCGTGGGGCACCGCGTCAACCCCGACTGCAAGGCCTGCCACGAGACCATCGACCCGATCGGCTTTGGCTTGGAAAACTACGACGCGATCGGCCGCTGGCGGGAATATCAGAATGACAAGCTCGTGGATTCAAGCGGGGTCTTGCCCGACGGCACCAAGTTCTCAACTCCTCAAGAGCTCAAGAAAATCTTGATGCAGCGGAAGGATATTTTCGCCCGCACCATGGTCCGCAAGACCCTCTCCTTCGCTCTCGGCCGCGATCTTTCGCGCTTCGACCGGCAGGTCGTCCGCTCCATCACGGACAAGCTGATTGCAAGTGACTACAAAATTCACACCCTCTTTGTTGAGATCGCCCGCAGCTATCCCTTTTTGAATTGCCGTGCAGACGATTTTGTCACTAAATGACGAAACCTCTTACAACGCATCGCAACCCGGACCTCCTCAAAAATCATGGCTAGCAAACCTTGGCAAATTTCCCGCCGTCACATGTTACGCGGAGTCGGAGCCACGATGGGGCTTCCTCTTCTCGAAGCGATGCTGCCCTCCAACCGCGCCTTCGCAGCGGGAGCCGCAGGAGCGGAAGGGCAACCGGTTCGCTTCGCTGCCTTCTTCATGCCGAACGGTGTGAACCACACCGAGTACGATCTCAATGGGTCCGGCACTCTCGATAGCCTCTCCCGTGTGCTCACCCCGCTGGAGGACATCAAGGATCATGTCAATGTCATCTCAGGTCTACGCAACGCCGGCGGAGGACACTGGTTTGGAACGAGCAGTTTTCTCACCGGTGGAAATCCGGTGAAGACCCCGAATGCAGCCGATGTCAATGTGGGCAATGCCAGCATCGACCAACACATCGGCGCCCTCTGTCCCGGCGCCAGCCTGCCATCCTTGGAACTCGGGATGAGCCCGCCCCGCCGAGGCACCGGTGCCAATGGCGTCACCCACGTCTACACCAGCTATACTTCGTGGAAGGATGCCCATACCCCGGTGATGCACGAACTCAATCCGAAGCGGGCCTTTGATCGTCTCTTTCGTGGCATGGGCCTGCACATCAAGGCCGCGGGCCTCGCCAAGAATCCACCACCGACTCCGGACAAGAGTGTGGTCGACCTCGTCCTAGAAGATGCCAAGAAACTGAAAAAGCAAGTCGGCCGCGCCGACCAGCAAAAGCTCGAGCAGTACCTCACTGCGGTGCGCGATATCGAAGAACGCATGCTCAACCAGAAGGAAGCCGTCAAGGAGCGCATCATCACCCGTGAAATCACCAAGGGAATTTCCGAGACCCGCCGCGCGATCCGCAATGCCTTCAAGGATTCCGGACAGGACGATCTCAGCGTGGTCCCGCGCATTCCCTACCGCGAGTACGGCCGACTCTTGATGGACGTCATGGCTCTCGCCTTCTGGACCAATTCCACCCGGGTCTCGACTCTCATGTTTGGGACCGGTTCGAATGGCACGCGCAACATGTCATTTCTTGAAGGCGTGGACGGCAACCACCACACCATTTCCCACCACGGCGGCAAGACGGAGAATCTGGAGATGTTTACCCGGGTGAACATCTTCTTCATGGAGCAATACGCCTACTTCCTGCAAAAGCTCAAGGGCTTCGAGGAAGGCGCGAGCAACGTCCTCGAAAACTCGATTGTCCTGCTTGGTTCAAACATGGGTGATGGCCAAAAACATAGCGGAACCAATATCCCGATCATTGTGGCTGGCAGAGGCGGCGGCCGGATCAGAACTGGACGACACATCCGAACCAACGGCCACACAGCCCAGATTCACCGCTCGGTGCTCGACACCATGAACCTGAAACCCGATTTCGCGGGTGGCACCGGCCAAATCGGCGCCTTCAAGAGTTAACAGCTGCTAGTCGGAATGGCGCAAGGTTAGGCGTTGCCTTCGGAGCGCCTGGACCTCCCATGGGTCAGGAATTGCAGGGCGGCCGCTCCGGCTGCCAGTCCGGCTGATCGACGACCCTGCCTATCCTTGTGCCACTCAACCGGACAGGGTGTTGAGATCCAGCCTCCCAGAGCGACTTTGGCCTTACTTCTTCTCCAGGAGTTTGATGCGAATCTTGCGGTAGCGCACTTCAAAGCCCCCGGGTGAGTGGTACTGCAGAGCAATGATTCCCTCCTTGGAGGCCTTCTTGGAGGCCTTGTCGTCGAGCTCAATCGTCACGGCCCCGTTGATCTCCTGCGAGAGTTTCGTCCCGGTGGCGGTGATTTTATAAGTATTCCAACCATTCTCTTTCTTGATCTCAGGGGTGTTCTTGTACTTCCCGACGAGGAGCCCTCGTCCCCCTTCCTCATACAACTTGCCGAACCAACCGTTGCCGATGTCGGCCTGGTAACCTTTCACGACCCACTTGTTCTCACCCCGCGCAGACTGCTTGGAACGATATTGAATGCCGCTGTTGCCCTTGCCATCAACGAGAATCCATTCCGCCTCGAGGACGTAGTTGGCGAGGGGATGCTTGTAGACGAGGAAGGTGTTCCCGCCCACGAGTTTGTCGATCTTGCCGGAGATGTAGCCATCGACCACGCTCCAGACTTCGGGGTTTCCATCCCATCCGGTGAGATCCTTTCCGTTGAAGAGGGTGATCCAGCCATCCTTGCCGGCCTTGGGCAGTCCGTGATGGTCCGCGTAGAGCGAGGTGTTACAAAGAACAGTGGCGAGGGCGAGGGTGGTGATGATTTTCATGGTATTCGATTGTCTTGCGATTCTTCAAATACGGTCGCAGGAGGCGCGGTTATTCGAGAAGATCACCGAATGTGACTAATTTCTCCCTTGGCTCTCCAAGCAGGCCCTGCCGTGGGCTTCTCCTCACCATTCTGCCCGCCAGTCATACGATCGGAAGCCCCCAGATCACTCCTCGAGCTCGCTCACGACTGCCTCTTTGATCTGCAGGTCACGATCCAGGATGTCTCGCACCCTGATCTTCACCACGAAATGGCATCCCTCAGATCTCTTTGCCGACAACTGGATCTTCGCCCTACGTTGATGAGCGCCCAAGGACTCGGTAGCCACTACCCGCTCCATTCCCGTTCGCGGCCGTTCATAGACCACGATCTCGCAACCAAACTGTGGAAGACCGGTGGGATTGTTTTCCCACTCCACCATCACTCTGTTCCCCTCTGCCAGGCGGGCCCGGAGCGATTTGATCCCGAGCGGGGCATAGCTCGGTTCCGTCTCTGTGCGCTTGATCCCATGCTTCGAGGGATTCGCGCTGGTGGGCTTTGTTTCCGCCCCACCCGCAGTCATGAAATAGAACTCACCGGTGGAATCTTTCGAGACCCCCCCATTCCAGTTCGTGTTGTAGTGAAACGAACGCTTTCCCTTCACCAGATCCCAGGAATTCACCGAGTAGCGCCCGCCCCCAAAGGGATACCATGAGCGCTCACGCCTGCGCTTCCATCCACCCCGCAGGTTGGTCACGCGCTTGTTCTTTCCGGTCTCCAGCCAGTCCTCGATGAAAGAGTCGGTTCCTCCATTGAAGTAGGCATCCTTGACCGCGACATCCATCGTCACGAGATGAGTCCACTCCTCGGTCGCTCCCGAGCGGGACCAGAACCCGTAAAACATGTGCTCTCCCACCGGCCAACAACGCGACACCAGGCTGTACCAGGTGTCCGTCTGCCACCCCAATTCGAAGTTCCAGGACTTGAGACCAGTACCTTCTCCTCCGAACTTCTCCGTCTTCGTGCCCGGTCCTCGATGCACGGCCTTGATCGGTGCGGTGTGACTCTTGTGATCCCAAATCGAAAAGATGAAGTTGTGGGCCTTGGGGTGAGCCTGGATCCCACAGTAGCCTGCGGCCTTCCCCCGCCATCCCATGGTTTCGTAGTAGGTGTAAAGAGCCTCCCCACCCTTCGGCACCCGCACTTCGTTGATGATGATGTCGCCTTCAAAATTGTCGTCAAAAACGAAATGGGACGAAGGCGCGGCATTTTCGCCAGCCCAGGCCACCTGGGTCGAGGACAGGATCAGGGAGCAAAACAGTTTCTTCATGGCATTCGCGAGGAGGACTTCAGAGCGGCATTAAACTTGACCAACTTCTCTCCAATTTCCTGCTTTGAGTCGATCGCAAACCAGCGCTTCGATCCTTCACCGAGAGAGCGCACTGAAAAATTGATTTTCTCTTTCTGAGCGACGAACGATTCCCCGAGCACGATGAAGAAGAACCCTCCCGAATCTTCATTCGACGTCCATGTCGGCAGATACCAGAGTTCGACCTCTCCATCCTTCGAGACCCATCTCGCGGGCTTGGAGGAGACCCCGAACACGAGACTCTCTTG
>Ga0310120_10003572_pt1 | contig 11091 bp, 10 predicted proteins | sample CB27_AW_983_MG_FD_203506 | JGI IMG/M metagenome (GOLD analysis project Ga0310120, IMG submission 203506) | Marine microbial communities from Western Arctic Ocean, Canada - CB27_AW_983 | ecosystem: Environmental > Aquatic > Marine > Oceanic | place: Canada: Western Arctic Ocean | collected... | reverse complement strand
AACCGGTTGCAGTGCTGGTCTCCGCCGCCGAATACTCGGCTATGACGGGTGACCGCCCTTCGTTCATTGACGCAACGGCGCAAATCCGAGAACGCCTCGACGTCGACTCACTCAATATCGGGGACTCGGATTTCGAAGGACTGCGTGAGGAATCGCCGGGGCGAGATGTTTCCCTGTGACGATCCGCTACCTGCTCGACACGAACGTACTGTCCGAGGCGATCAAGTCGCATCCGAACGAGCGAACGCTCGAACGTCTCTCTGAACACGACGGCGAACTCGCGACGTGTTCGGTCGTTTGGCATGAATTGTCGTTCGGGGCTGCTCGACTGGCCGCTTCGAAAAAGCGCCGCGCCATCGAGACCTACCTCGAGGAGGCCGTTAGAGGCATCCTGCCGATCCTTCCTTACGATCAGGAAGCAGCGACTTGGCACGCCCAGGAACGTGCGCGCCTGAGCAAACGCGGACGGCCCCCTTCTGCAGCAGACGGGCAGATTACAGCGATCGCCAGCGTCAATGAACTAACAGTCGTCACAGCGAACGTGAAGGACTTTCGGAGATTCAAGGACCTGGTCGTCGAAGACTGGTCTCGCTGAGACGAACACCTAGTCGGAAATCGAGAGCGAACCCGAACCACGGAAATGCCGACAGAGACAAACGAGCAAATCAGCCTAAATGGACCCTCAAACGGGCAATCTCTGGTTCGGAATCAAACGACCTCAACCGCCAACACCCCGCAAATTCGCGGGCTTTTCCGGATCCATCCTGTGATCCGAGCGGGAAGTCTCTGCCTATAATTGCCTGGGTGGCGGTGGAGGGAGGCGTCGGGCAACCGGTCTCTAGAGCCAAGCCGATGCATGCCGGGGCAAGGCGATCACCAACCGATTACGGCGCACGAACCCCAACCGGACTTCCAGCAGGTGGGGGGAGTCCAGCGCGAATTCATTCTTCGAACGACTCTCTGTTTGACAGAAAATACCGAGGGGCTGAGTACCATCCTGACAACCAAGCCCCATCGCGGCTACTGGAAATCTTCCGGCGCCAACGGGCTCCACAAATTTTCAGCGATGACGTCGACGATGACAACACCGACCGTGCCCATGCCTAGCTCGACAGATCCCGGTCGTTCCGGGCTTCGCGCTCGTCGAGCAGCCGACGCACCTCGGCGTGCTCCTTCTCGTTGAAGGCGAAACGCGCGAAGACGATGGCACCGATCAGGTAACACGTGGCGGGAACGATGCTGAAGAGAACTCGGATCACGAGCTTGACCTCGTCCGTCTGCTCGACGTTGGGCTCGAAATTCGCGAGGCTGAGCGCGAAGCCCGTCAGCACGGCGGTAAGTCCACCGGCGGCCTTGCGAACGAAGTTCCAGAGCGCGAGGTACGCTCCTTCCTTGCGCTCGCCGGTCTGCATCTCGTCCCAGTCGACAATGTCGGCGTTGATCGACGGCGCAACGACGGCGCCGCATCCGCCAGCGAACCCCAGCAGACCCGCCAGCAGGAACAGCCAGACGGTCACTCGATCGGGGAGGAAGAAGAATCCCGCGAACGCCAGCATCGTCACGATCATCGCGCCGAGCCAGAGCGGCTTCTTTCCGAAGCGCCGCGACAGGGCGATCCACATGGGCGTGAGGGCGAACTGCGGAACAAAGTACGAGGCAATGAGCGGGACGGTGATCTCCTTTGCCCCAAATCCGTACTCGGTCACATAGGGAACGAGCATCGCGATGCTGGCCACGCCGAAGGTCTCGATTCCATAGACGAAGAGCAGGACCCGCGCGTGCGGATTCCGGACCACGTCGGTGAACGTCGCCTTGAACGCCGTCCCGCCACGCCCCTGATAGTCGGGGCGCTCTCGCAGGCGAAGCGAGGAATAGAAGATCAGTCCGGCGACGCCGCCCCCGCAGATGATCGACATCCAGAACGCGGCGGTGCGGATGTCCTCCGCGCTTGACACCCACTGGAAGACACCGAGTCCGGCGATCAAACCGAACGCGGTCAGCAGGTGGCGATAGCCAAAGAGCCGAGTGCGCTCGTGGTAGTTCGGAGTGAGCTCGACGCCTAGCGCGCCATGGGGAACGAAGAAGGCGGTGCTCGCCGTCTCGTATAGCAACAGCGCGACTACCATCCACACTACGATGGCGACGGGTCCGAGGCTCTCGGGCGGCGACCACAGTCCGAAGATTCCGATGCCCACGGGCAGAGCCGAAGCCAGCATCCACACGCGGCGGCGACCCATGGAAGAGCGGGTGAGGTCCGACATGTACCCCACCATCGGATCCGACACGGCGTCCCAGAACCGCGACACGCCGAAGATGACCCCCATGGTGGCGGGGGCGATGAGCAGCACGTCGGTGCTGTACTTCATCAGATACATGCTGAAGAGGAGACCTGTGACGCCGATGCCCATGGTGGGCAGGCAGTACAGCCAAATCACGGAAGTCGCGAGCCGCTCAGGCTCCTCGACGGGCTGCGTCGCTGCGATCTCGGCTTCAGGACGCATTAGGTCGGTCATAGGGAGAGTCGTTACCGTCGATGAGCAGCGTATGATGAGAGCTGGCCAAAGATCGTAGCGTGCCAGAACTCAGCCATGTTCTACGCGGCCCGGCGGCGATACCGAATGAGCGCGCCCAAACTCGTAGGTCGTTCGAAATTATCGAGCAAGAATCGCTCTTCGCCAAGAGAGCGTTCTGTGGCGCGGACGGAATCCCGATGCATGCCGGGGCAAGTCGATCACCAACCGATTACGGCCCACGAACCCCAACCGGACTCCCAGCAGGTGGGGGGAGTCGAGGGGCAACTGGGCTCTCGAGCCACTTCGCGAATTTACCGGAAACTACAGCGAATCGGCTCGCAACTGAGCGTTATGCCCGGAAGCGAGCGGAACCGGGTCTGGCCGTCTCCGGTTGTTTTGGATTAGAGCTCCAGCCGGAACTCCGCCCGTTCGCGTTGCGCAAAGAGCGCCGGCAGGAAATTCTCGAAGGCGCCGACTTCCTCGACATTGTGCTGCAGCCAGCGTTCCAACATCGCCGGCGAGAAGACGACGCGATGAACGACCCGATTGATGAGCCGGCCAACCACGGGAAGCGTACTTCCCGCGATTAGCCGCGAGCGGTATTCGAGCCCCTTCTCTGTGTCGACGAACGTATGGCGCAGATCTCCCAGACGAAAGGGACCTCGCTTTAGAGTGAGGTGAACGCCATCTCGATTCATGCCGTCGATCAGGCCATTCATCTCGACCGTCTCGAGAATCGTCTCTTTCAAAATCACGCGGGCACCTTCGGAGAGACCGGGCGCGCCGGCTGGGGCCGGCCTTGTGATTCGGACCATGAAGTGATCGATCGGATGCCAGAGCCAGTACAAGGGAACGTCTATGTCGCCGACACGCGCCGTCTTCCGTGTCGAAAGATCGTCTTCGATCGCGTCGGGCCCATCGGCGAAGTTTTCGAACCACCAGACCAGCATCTCGGAGGTCACGCCGCGAAGCGGCGCATGAGCAATTCGCGCCTCGAGGCGCCCATCGACACGGCGGCCGGTGTAGACACACGCACTCTCGACTTTGCGCAGCCTGTGGCTGTACTCGTAACGTTTCGGATCACCCAACTTCAGCTCTCCTCGTCGATCGCGCGCCGTTCGGAATACCAACCCGAACCACCGAAACGGCCGACAGAGACAATCGCACTAACCGGCTCGAATCGCCCCTGAAACGAGCAGTCTCTACTTCGGAATCAAAAGACCTCAACCGCCAACACCCCGCGAATTCGCGGGCTTTTCCGGATCCACCTTCTGATCCAAGCGGGAAGTCTCTGCACCCAGAGTCGGAGTGGCGGAGGGGGAGAGGCACGAACTTCCACTTTGGTTTTGCAGAAAATCGCGAAACCAGGACGCAAAGTTGCTTGCCGATTTTTTCGCGCCATCCGCGGCACCAAACCGAACCACCGAAATGGGCCACAGAGACGAACGAGCTAGTCAGCCTAAATCGCTACTGAAACGGGCAGTCTCTGGTTCGGAATCGAAAGGCTCAGTCGCCAACACCCCGCGGAATCGCGAGCTTTTCTGGGTCGATCGTTGGATCCGCGCGGGCAGTTTTTGCTCCGCAGCCTGGGTGGCGGTGGGGGGAGTCGAGAGCGAACTCGTCTCTGGGGCCGGGGAACACCTCGCCTCAGTATCGGGCAGCCACCTCGGAATCGAGCAGCGATTTCAGCTGCCGGCGCCCGAAGCTCAGGAGCGGCTTGCCGTTCACGAAGAACTGGGGCGTCCTGCGAACGCCCAGGACTCGGCCATCCGCGAGATCCTGATGCATGACGGCCATCATGTCGGGATCCCGCATGTCTTTCCGGATCCGCTCGACGTCCACACCGGCATCGGGCAGGAACTGCCAGATGAGCTCGGGCCGCGGCTGATGATGGCTCGCCCATTGGGGCTGCGTCGCGTACATCACTTCCAGCGTCTCCCAGAATCGGCCCTGCCGCCTCGCCGCCTCGAGGATCAGCACCATCGTGTCCGAACCCTGGTGGAGCGGCGCGTAGCGAAGGACGAGGCGCACCTTGCCGGGATGGGCAGCGAGTAGCTTCTTGACATAGGGATGGAACTCGCGACAGGTCTCGCAGGCGGGATCGAAGAACTCGACCAGCACGACCCGCGCATCAGCCGGACCCTCACTCACGGAATACTCGCGCTCGAGCGGAGAATCCTCCGCCTCGGAAACGGCACGGATCGCGTCTTCGCGTTGTGCCGAATAGATATACGCGGCGAGGACGAATGCGAGGGCCATCGAGGCTGCCGCAACAATCACGATCTGCAGCCTGCTCACTGGCATCCACTCCTCGTCGAATGATAGAGCAGCCCGGCGACCGCCGAGAATACGGCAAGCGAGAGCACGGGAATCGACACGAAGCCGAAGAGCGCCAGGGAGACATCCGCGCAGGACACGCCCTGCTGGCACGGAGAGGCGCTCTCGGGAATCAAGCCGAACTGCAGCAACACGTGAAAGACCGCCGTAGCTACGCCACACAGTGCGAGCGGAAGCGCGTAACGGACGACCGAGCCATCCGGGGGGAAGAGCCCGACTAGCAGGATGATTGCCAGCGGAAACATGAAGATGCGCTGGACCCAGCACAGGGAGCAGGGAGGCAGCTCCATGATTTCGCTGAAGAAGAGGCTGCCGAGGGTCGCCCCCGTCACCAGCAGCCAGCAGATGAAAAGGATGCTCCAGGTCCGTCTTCCCGCGGTCATCGTCGAAGCCTAGCCGCCCGCAAGGGCGACTGCCTTCGGACCCGAGCATCGTCTTCAGTGACATCCAGGTCGACCCGACACTCGTCAGGGCAATCCTTCGCGGTCGCGAATGGTTCGACAATCGGAGACCGGCGGCGCTCGGAGACTCAACGAGCGATCATGGCGGGCGAGCGCCTGCGTTGCCATGAGTCGAATCGACGGCGATTCCGAACCGCCCAACTTGGCAACAGAGATAAACGCGCGACGCCGGCTCACGCGAACCGCAAACTCGCCGTCTCCGGTTCGAAATCAGAAGACCCCAATCGCCAAAACCCCGCGGAATCGCGGGAACTTCTCGCACTGAACTTGGATAGTTGGGGACGGTCTCTGCAGCCGCAGCCTGGGTGGCGGTGGGGGAAGTTCAGGGGGAACTCGTCTCTGCGGTCGAATCCCTGTCCAGCAGGGAAACAACGGGGAAGTATTCTGAATCCGGGGGCTCTCCCGGCTCCGTCAGGGTCAGCATTCCCGAGCAGTTTCGCGACCATAGACGGCGAATTCCCCATGATTAGGAACAGGCTATTCATCTCCGCGATCAGAGAAATCGTCTCGAGCGGAGTTGGTCTCCCATTCGAAATCAGATCGCGGAGATTTGGGATCCCGATGAGGAACTCTTGCCGACGGAATTGGGTATGGATGTCACCGGCGATTCTTTGATGACCTCCTCCTGGGCAATCCGCCACCGTGGTCGCCGCCGTCGTGCCCCTAGTGGCCGGCTGAGACGAGAGGCTGCGGGCGTCGTCGCTCGACGCGACACGATGCCGGCAGCGCCTCGTCCGGCGAAGGAACGGCGCCATGCACAATCCGATTGGAATGCGAGGCCGTGACTTCACTCATCCGCCAGCCATCGCGATCCGCGGCGCGTCGGTGTCGAAGCGAATTCTCTCCTCACGGGTCGCCTCTCGGATCGCGTCCTCCGCCCTCTCGAAGATCCGATTTTCTGGGATGACGCCGGGTGCCACACCCAGACTCGCGAGTATCTCCCGTGGTTCCTCGTGGAGCTCGGCGACGTAGACATTGGTGTCTACTTCGCGAAGATCCGTGATGAGATCTGCGAGCGCGTACACACCGGATTGATCCAGATACCTTACGTCGCCCATGTGGAGCACCAAGGCCTGTGCATGCTCCATGCTGCCGAGCTTCCGCTGCAGCGGGCCCGAATTGCCGAAGAACAGGGAGCCGTGGATTTCGACGATGTAGATTCCAGCGAGCGCCTCCTGGGGCTCCTCGAGATCGGGAATCCACGGGCGATGCGTCGCGATGTCGACGAGCGGTGAGTGGGTCGCGGGGTCGATGTCGCTCAGCCGCTTGAGCAGGATCATGCTCGCCATGACCATGCCTACCCCAACCGCCCACATCAGGTCCAAGAACACCGTTAGCGTGAGCACGGTGATCATCACGGCGGCATCGCCGCGTGGCGCTCGCCGCACGTGACTCAGGCCCTTCGAGTCCACGATTCCGATGCCGACCGTGATCAGAATGCCAGCAAGAACGGCCATCGGGATCTCCGACGCCAGTGGCCCGAGCGATAGCAGAATCGCGATCAGCAAGAGGCTGTGAACGACTCCCGAGAGATGCGTTCTCCCGCCCGACCGCACATTGACGACCGTTCGCATCGTGGCGCCTGCACCGGGAAGTCCACCGATCAGGCCGGCGAAGACATTGCCGATGCCCTGCCCCATCAGCTCGCGCTCGCTGTCGTGGCGTGTCTTGGTGACCGCGTCCGCCACGAGTGAGGTCAACAGCGAATCGATAGCCCCCACGATCGCGAGCATGACAGCCGGAATCAGGATGAGCTGAAACTTTGCCGCATCCCATTCCGGGATGCTCGGCGTCGGCAGCCCGCGAGGAATCTCGCCGATGCGGGGGACGTCGATCGCGAACATGACGGACCCGGCGGTCACGACGACGAGAGCGACGAGTGTGCCCGGAACCGCTTTGATGAATCGTGGCGCGATATAGATGATCGCGATCGTGCACAGTCCCAGGATCAGCGCGGATGGATTGACGTTCTGAAAGTCCTCCGGGATGCTCCGCAGGGCTGCGACCGTACCGCTCGCCGGCTTGTGACCGACCAGCTGCGCGAGTTGAAGAATGATGACGATCGCACCGATCCCGCTCATGAATCCGGATATCACCGGATAGGGCACGTAGTTGATATAGCGGCCGAGGCGCAGCAGGCCGAGCACGATCTGGAAGACGCCAGAGAGGACGACCATCGCGAACACCCAGGCGAGGTCGCCGGTCAGCGAGCCGACGATTCCCGCGACCACCACGGTCATCGGACCGGTCGGACCGGAAATCTGAGAAGGCGTGCCACCAAACAAGGCCGCGAACAAGCCCACGGCAATCGCGCCGTAGAGTCCTGCGGCGGCGCCGTTCTCGATTCCCGAGGCAACGCCGAAGCCGAGCGCCAGCGGCAGAGCGACAATGCCCGCGGTGACGCCGCCGAAGAGATCGCCCCGCAGATTGCCGGCGAATCGCTTGCTGAACCAGTTCATGGGTTTCTGCTTTCTTATGCTTGTGCGAATGGATCCTGAAGCGACGCCGGGGACGCAATCATCCGAGAAGAGTCGCCAACCCCTGCCATCTCAGGACGCGGGCAGGAACTCGACGAAACCGTTCGTCACGTCGTACATGGCGCCCACGATGTCGATGGCACCGCTCTCTTTCATCTCCGCGAGTACGCCGCTTCTCTGCGAGACTGCGTTCAACACACGCCTTACGTTCTCGTGGGCGACGGCCTCGACGAATGCTTCGTTTGCAGACGTGCGGGCATCGGGATCGGCGGGGTCCGCGACGGCTTCGACGGCCGGGCGGATCTTCGAGAGCATGCCCGTGAGGTGACCGAGCTCGACGCCGTCACACGCGCCCTTGATCGCGCCGCAGCGAGAGTGCCCGAGCACGACGACCAGCTTTGCTCCGGCAATTCGGCAGGCGAACTCGAGGCTTCCAAGGATGTCATCGTTCAGGAAATTGCCCGCGATCCGAACACTGAAGATATCGCCCAATCCCTGATCGAAGATCAGCTCGGCGGATGTACGCGAGTCGATGCAGCTCAGGACCGCCGCGAACGGAAACTGGCCGTCCCCTGTCTGGTTCACCTGCTCCACGAGATCGCTGTTCGCCCTCTGATTCGAGCGAAACCGTTCATTCCCCTTCTTGAGGATCTGAAGCGCGTCCTCTCGGGAGAGGGACTCGGTGAGTTTCTGGGTATACATGGTCCAGGTCTCCACGATCGAGCGATGGCTCGGAGGGAAATCGTTAGTCACAAACGGCGGCCGACGATCAGGCTGGGGTCGGGTCGCTCGTGTCCACCCTCGCCGCGCTCAATAAAGGAACGAACCTGATGGTCGCCGGGGCATGCCGTCGTTCGGAGATCGACTCCGTCGGAGCTCGCAGCAGACGCACGACCAGGCGCATGACACCCTGCTCGGGAATGATCAGCCCTGTCTCCGGATGTCCTCGTTCGGGTCGAATCTCCTGCACGAAGTAGGCATCGACGAGCAGCTTGCCGCCATTCACGATTGCCCCGTCTCCGTCTCGCGGATCTCCTTCTGATCCATCCAGATCCGCTACACGAAATCGAAAGCTCTGCCGCGCCCGACAGTCGTTCGTGTCTTCCTCATCGAATTCGAAAGCGTCCCGACAGTTCCTGTCCCGCCAGAGGATCGTCACCTTCACGTCGCCCTCGCCGACGGCCTGCAGCCAGCTAACACACTTGTCGATCACCGGCCGCGCATCCGGATCCTGGAGATCTCCGGCGTCGCTCGCGTTGAAGACACGGACCGCGGCGTCGGCGGCCGGCGGAGCCTCTCGCCGAACGTCCGATCCCGCCAGAAAGATTTGGGGCTGCGGACCGCCGAAGAGCCCGGAAGCACGCAGAAAGGGGTTCGTCGCGCATGCGTGCACGGCCATTGCCGAGGCCTGCACACCGGGTGTCTTGGCAGCGGCAAGGCCATTGGTCAAGAGAAAGGTGAGCACGCATGACACGGCGAGCAGCATTTTCATTGTCGATCCTCCTGAAAGAGCCTTTCGAACAGAGTTCATCGAGGCCGCATCCGGCTTCCCATCCGGCTCGGTCATCGATTTCCACTCTAGAATCCATGAAGAGCAAAGGAAATGTCATTATTCATTAATTTTTGATAGTTTTTTCCTATCAGAATCCCAGAACCGCCTCAAGGACGAGCCCATGAAAAAACGAATGCCCACGCATCGCCAACTCCAGTACTTCATCGCCGTCGTCGATACCCTGAACTTCCGAAGGGCTGCGGAGATGTTGGAAGTGAGCCAGCCGACGCTCAGCCAGCAGATCGTGGCGCTCGAGGAGGCCTTCGGTGTTCAGCTCTTCGAGCGAACCCGTGCCGGCACGACGCCCACGGTCGGAGCGCGCGAACTCCTGCCGGGCGCTCGACGAGTCCTAGAGGAAGTGCAGGGGCTGTCCAATCAGGCGGAGTCCTTGTCTCGCGGTCCTGCCGGCACCTACCGGCTCGGCGTGACGCCGACCCTTGGTCCCTACCTCCTGCCCCACGTTCTACCTGCGATTCACAAGCGATATGCCGCACTCAAGCTCTACGTGCGCGAAGACGTGCCGCGGAACCTGGAAGCAGGTCTCGCGTCGGGACATCATGACCTGATTCTCACGCCGCTACCCGTCGATCAACCCGAGCTGACGGTGCTGCCCTTGTTTCGCGAGCCCGTCGAACTCGTCATCTCCTCGGAACATCGCCTGGCGAAGAAGAAGCGGATCAGTCGCAAGGATCTTGCAGGAGAGCTCGTGCTGACGATCGAGGAGCATCACCAGCAGATCCAACAGCTCTGCGCTCGCCTCGATGCTCATATCCTCCGCGACTACGAAGGCACGAGCCTCGACACACTGCGACAGATGGTGGTCATGGGGATGGGAATCGCGTTTCTTCCCGCGCTCTACATCCGCTCCGAGATTCATCGCCCAGAAGAGCTTCGAACGACGAAGATCCACGGAGAAGGCATCCAGCGCACGCACGCCCTGGCCTGGCGGAAGTCCTCGCCCGCGCGGATGCTCTTTCGCGAGATCGGCAAGGAAATCCGCACGGTCGTATCGCGAACGTTCGCTCCGGAGATCAAACTCGCACCCACCGAACGCCGAGCCGCGACGAAATCCAGCTAGACGAGATCGGAGAATTAAAACGGCATTCTATTCTCTCCAGGCCGAGTCGAGGGCGTCGCGAAATTGCCCCCTTTCCGTTCATCGATTTCATTCTATGGTCATCCGGTCGCTGCGAACCCGACTCTCCCAGCGCGCGCATCCGCCGACGTCTCCGACGCCCAGGATCGGGGAAGACCGCGCGCAGCGGAGAGTCTACGTGTCGGCAATAGCTACATCGCTACCTCGAGGAGGGCCCGATTCGTGAGAGTGCTTGTTTCGTTTGCCGCATCAGCTTGGATTCTCGCACCCTGTCTGATGATCGCATCGACGACCGTTTCATCCGACGCGCATGCCGAGGACGAAGTCGTCGCTGCATCGACGGCTGCCGAGACCCCGAAGTCGGCGGCGGGTTCCGGAATCAAGATCACGCTCGACCGAAAGGGATTCCAGGCACAGACGAACGACGGACAGTTCAAGTTCAAGATGGGCGGACGCGTCCATGTCGATGGCACCTATCACGTCGGCGATACCCCCGAAGCAATTCCAGTCACCCCGCCCACCGCGCCCCCGACGTCGATCAATCTCGACCCGACCGACGGAGCCGAGATCCGCCGGGCGCGGCTAATCGCGAAGGCGACCGTCTACGAGGACTGGAACTGGGTCGGCGAAGTCGATTTCGCCGACAACAATACGG
>Ga0310120_10003568_pt1 | contig 11097 bp, 9 predicted proteins | sample CB27_AW_983_MG_FD_203506 | JGI IMG/M metagenome (GOLD analysis project Ga0310120, IMG submission 203506) | Marine microbial communities from Western Arctic Ocean, Canada - CB27_AW_983 | ecosystem: Environmental > Aquatic > Marine > Oceanic | place: Canada: Western Arctic Ocean | collected... | reverse complement strand
GGCGGGCCTAGAGCGAGGAGTCCTGACGGGACTGGGATGCCTGGGCCAACGGCCTACCAGTTGGCAGTCTGTTTGGTCCGCGCTAGCACCAGACAGCCAACCTGACCGCGACAGGCTGCCGTGGTATGCCGATTACGACGAGTTGATTCCGATCGACCTCGAGCCAGGACGTATCGACGCGACGGTGGAACGGCTGAACGAAGTCTTCGACGACCAGCATGTGCGACTACACGCCTTGCGAGCGACGGCTGTCTTCCCGCCCCGATTCAATGCGATGACTTCCCAGCTGGGCAACAAGAGCCATCTGCTTTCCTGGACCACGTTACGTCTGGTCCAGCAACTGTTGGAGACGATCCCCGCTGAATCGGTCAGCGTCTATTGCGACAAGCACGGTGGTCGCCACTACTATGCGGGCGTTATTCAGGGAGTTTTTCCTGAACATCTTGTTTCAGTTCGTGAGGAAGGGCGTGAAGTCAGCCGGTATGAAACGAAAATCGATTCACGCCCGGTGGAATTCTCCTTCACGGCGAAGGGTGAGCGACACTTGGCTCCGGCATGGGCGTCCATCGTAGCCAAATATCTCCGCGAACTGGCGATGCGGGCCTTCAACCGGTTCTGGACCCAGCGAGTCAGCGGACTCCGACCAACGGCCGGATATCCAGCGGATGCAGGACGGTTCTACAACGACATGTCCGACCAGCTGACGAGACTTGGTTTGGAAAAAGATGTCATCTGGCGGAGTCGGTGAAGATCGACGACACGATCGGGCGAATCCCACTGGTCGCTCGACGTTCAGACTCCTAAACTAACCAATGCAGGTAATAGAGTGTCCCCACTTGCCCGCCCCAGCGAACCCGTCGAAAACTCCAATAGAACTATGCGATGAATCAAGACGAAGAAGAAATTTACCAGGAACATGTCCTGGACCACTACGAAGACCCATACCATCGAGGGTCTTGCGATAACGCGACTCACGAGCACGAAGACGACAACCCGCTATGTGGGGATGTGATCTCGATCCAACTCAAGCTCAAGGCAGGCCGCATCAACGAGGCGTGGTTCGATGGCGACGGATGTTGCGTCAGTCAGGCATCCGCCTCGATGTTGGTCGAGGAGCTAGAAGGGAAAACCGTGGTTGAAGCGCAGCGGTTCGCTGCCGAGGACATGCTCAAGCTTTATGGTCCGCGGCTCACGCCGACTCGGCAAAAATGTTGCCTGCTGCCGTGGCGGGTGATTCAGCAGGCCCTGTTTTCGCCAATCAACGGGGACGATGATTCCGACGACAATCACTTCGCCGGCCCGAGCCTCGGCGAGGAGTCCTGATGAGCATCGCAAACTCCGAGGTGTCATTGGACGCGCAGTGCCTGCGGGCGGATTTCCCCATCCTCGGCACCAAAATCCACCAGGACAAGCCGCTGGTCTATCTCGACAACGCCGCGACCACTCAACGTCCGCGGCAGGTCATCGATTGCGTGGTCGAGATGTACCAAGAGCACTACGCCAACGTCCATCGAGGGATCCACTGGCTCAGCGACCAGAGCACCGACCGATTTGAGGACGCTCGCAAGAAGGTCCAGCAATTCATCGGGGCCGAGCGTCCACACGAGGTAATCTTCACCACCGGGACGACGGCAGCCATCAATCTCGTCGCCCGCAGCTGGGGTGATGCCAACGTTGGTCAAGGTGACGAAATCGTCGTCACCGAGATGGAGCACCATTCCAATCTTGTCCCGTGGCATCAATTGGCCGAGCGAACTGGCTGTACCATTCGCCACATTCCCATCACCGATAACGGCTTATTGGACTTGGACCCCAGTGATCGGTGGCTCGGTCAGCGCACACGACTCGTCGCCATCGCCGCCGTCTCGAATGTGCTCGGTACCGTCAATCCGCTGGAAGAGATCATCGCTCGAGCACACGCGGTCGGGGCTGTGGTGTTGGTGGACGCGGCCCAGAGTGTCCCGCACGCAGCCTCCGAAGTCACTGCCTTGGACGCCGATTTTTTCGCCTTTAGCGGTCACAAAATGCTGGGCCCCTCTGGGGTCGGAATCCTCTACGGCAAAGAGAACTTGCTGGACGCCATGCCACCCTTCATGGGAGGCGGCAGCATGATTCGGCGCGTGCGGATCGATGGATTTGAACCAGCCGGCTTGCCCGCCAAATTCGAGGCCGGCACACCACCGATTGTCCCAGCCGTGGGGTTGGGCGCGGCCGTCGATTATCTCAACCAGGTCGGAATGACGGCTATCCATGACCATGAGCGAAAGCTGACCCAGCGGGCTCACGGACTCCTGGCGAAAATCGACCGGGTGCGTATGATCGGCCCGTCACCGGATCTCAAGACGGGTATCGCCAGTTTTGTACTGGATCGCATCCATGCCCATGACGTCGCCCAGTTACTGGACCGGCACGGCATTGCCATTCGCGCTGGACACCACTGCGCCATGCCGCTGCATAAGCGGCTGAAATTATCGGCCAGTAACCGAGCGAGCTTCTATTTCTACAATACACTCGATGAAGTCGAGCGACTGGCCGAGGCGATCCAAGAAACCGTGGCGTTCTTTGCCAAGCCCCGCAAACGTGGGTAAGGATCGATCCAGAGGCGGATGCCGGACTGGACACTTTCACAGGGTCACACCGGCGTATTGATCGAATCTAGTGACTACCCGAGATGCAGAAGATTTGTCATTAGTTATTTGTCAATAGTTATTTGTCATTGAAGAAGAATGCGGGCGACCGTGGCGGATTGCGACCGGTTTTCCGTGATACACCGCGCCCAACAAATGGCCAATAACTATTGACAATTACTAATGACAAATCCCCACCGGCTTCACACCGCGAAGTCGTGCATATCCAATTTGTTTATGTGATTCATCATCCTCTCGAATCCACCGTCTCAAACGCAAGCAAGAACTCGCTTGCACCGAAAGCTCGTACACACCGGCAGCTCACTCTTTGCGGCCCACGAATTGGTAATACGGTGTCTTGAACAAAGGGATATACGGCAGCTTGGCACGATGCTCGTTCAACAGCTCCGTTTCGAAGTGGCGTTTTAGGAACGGAACGTGGTCCGGTGATGGGAAGACATTGTCCAACGCGAACCAGGTTGGCCAACCGGTGCGGGTCAGCCAACCATGGCGTCGGTCCCCGTTGTTCGGGTGCTTGCGGGAAACGTAAAAGTCGACCACGCCAATCCGCCCCCCGTCACGGAGCATGGCCAGTGCATTTTCGATGGCAGCGAACCAGTCCGGGATCATGGTCAACGAGTAGGAAAACGTGACGACGTCCGCGATTCCTTCTAGGGGTCGGAACTTTGTAGCATCGGCCTCAGTCGGAACGACGTTGGACCAACCTCGTTCCTCGGCCCGCTGTTGGGCCACGTTGAGCAACGAGCCAGCAAGATCGACGACATAAACTCGTCTCAACTTGTCGATCTGGTCTCCGAAATACTCCAAGTTGGAACCGGTGCCACCGCCCATGTCGACCCAGACACCGTCCGTGGGAACCTCCAAGGAATCCCACAGCTCTTGGCGTCCTTGCAAGAGTCGTCTGCGAAAGTCATCGTAGGCATCGGCTTGGCCGGAGTAAAAGCTCTCCATCCGCGCCGCATGGTCCTTGCCACGGACCGGTTTGGCGGCCAGATGATAGAGAATTTTAAGATCCGAAAACAGGCTCATGGCGGGCGATATCGCGGCTTTCTCACGCCGCCAGGTCGGCGATATAGAAGCTGCCGTAAGTGTGAACACGATCTTTGGCATGCAGCTCCGCGGCCAGATCCGGGTGGTAACTCAGCAATTCGCCAACCTGCCGCTGGCGCCCGTCCCAATCGACTTGCGCGGCGTCCACAAAGTCGGTCCGCAATCCGCCACTTCTCCAAAGAATGCGGCAGTTCGGTGCCGCCCGACGAAGGATCGATTGCCATTCCGCTTCCAACCAGACGTAACGGTGCGATGACAGCCAATCCATGTGGTCCAGCAATACGAAACGTGTGATCGAAACGTCGTGGCGATCCAAAAAGCCTTGGACGGAATTCGTATGAATCTCCACGCGATCCGCCAATCCGTTTTTCAGTTTCTCGAAATTGTCCGGCCTGAGGTATTCCGGGCAGCAATCTTCGGAGTATCGCCCCGTGATGTACACGCGCCAAAAGTAATTGTCATGAATGGGCAGGCCGGCAAAAACCGCCTCCATGCAATCATGAACAAACTGGACAATGCCACCTTCATAGTCCCGCTCGACCTGCTCCCGTTGTGCCCGGGGTACGCCCAACAGTGAGAGAGTGGTGTCACGACCCAGGGCAAAACGCATCGATTTGGTCCAAAAACGGTCTTTCAATTCGTGATCGTAGATCTGCTGCTGCTCGGAAACGCTCGAGGCGGACAACAGACGTTCCACGACCGGACGGACACGAATCACGCGATCCAGATAGAGGTTGATCAAGCGGGCAAAGAATCCCGAGGTGCCCCGGTAGTAAAACGGATACCGCCGATCATCGAAAAAACGGATGCGTCGATCCCAGTACCGACGCGACCAATCACCCAAGTCTTGGCGAAGGGCGCATTCGTAGATGGAACGCACGCCGTGCAAATGTCCTTCGCCAAACATCTGGAAGAAATCTTCGAACTGCAGCCGCTTAATGGCCGCGACTTTCAGTTCCAATAGCGCGTTTTGCCGCGGATTCATGTCCACCGCATAGACTCGCTGGGGTGCCGCCAATGCGTAGTCCAGCGCATTGCATCCTGCCGAGGTGATCACCATCACTCGGTCATCCGGACTCAGATCCAGCGCAACATGGTCCAGCCGTGGGTCTTCCCAGCACGTGTTGTAAACGAGGTTGTTTCCGTGGACCAGGCTAAACACCTGCCCACTGGTCCAATTGCCAATTCCCATGGCGTTTCTCCAAGGCGCGCAAATTACCAGCGTGCATTTTAGGGGGCGCAGCGCGTCCAGCAAGCCACGGGAAGGACACGAATTCGGAGTATCACGAGGTGAACGCTACCGGGCGGCAAGCTACACCGGTCGTGCCGGATATGTGTAGCACCGGCCGAACCGCTCGATTTCGAGGCGTTTGCCCCGCTAGCAACTCGCTTGATTCGCATGCCCGAATCCATCTTCTGACTGGATCATCAACCTGCTAAACTCCCGCCCCATTTCACTGGTGCCACGTCGGAAGATTGGCACGATCGGAAGGTTGGTACAGTGTTGACGGAAAGGTTCCATCACTCATCGTTGGCCAAGGAAGGCAAGCATGGTATCGATTCAGCGAGTTGGTCTGTCGGTTTTCGTGAGCATCGCATGGCTAGTGAGTTGGCCAATGGAAGTCTCGGCCCAGCAGACCCGGGCGCCGGAAAATGGCAATCTGCTGCAGCCAGGTCCCGCGGACCAGTTGCCGATCAAGCTGCAGGCGCCACGGACAGCGCCTCGAGCACCGTTTCAACTGACTCAAGAAGAACGAGTGCGACTGGATAAAATCCTCACGTTCTGGGAACTCAAGAGCGGCAAAATCAAAACGTTCAGTACACAATTCGATCGCTGGGAATACAATCCGGTATTTGGACCAAAGAATCCAAACATCCCCATTTCGCACAGCCAGGGTATCATTCGTTATGCGGCACCGGACAAAGGCGAATTCCACGTTCAACTCAACGCGCCGTTTCAGCCGCCCGATAAGCCGGGCGACCGTCCCGTTTTCAATCTGAAACCGGTCGAAAACGGCGAGCACTGGGTTTGTACCGGATCGGTAGTGTACGAGCTCAATCACAAGACCAAACAGCTGGTGGAGACTCATTTGCCCCCGCAGATGCAGGGCAAACGGATTGCCGATGGACCACTTCCGTTCATGTTCGGGGCGGAGAAGGAAAAAATGCTGACTCGGTATTGGATCCGCGAAATCATCCCGCCGAACGGTCAGTTGGGGGAGTATTGGTTGGAAGCGATACCAAAATTGCGGGCCGACGCCGCCAACTTTCAACGCGTGGTGGTCGTCCTGGACGAGAAGAAGTTTCTTGCGCTGGCCATCCAAGTCTATCCACCCAATTTCGATCCTCAGCGAAATCCAGCACGTACTTCGTACCGATTCTCCCAGCGGAAAGTCGACGATCCAATTCACCGCACCAAAGATTTCTTCGATCAGTTCATTTCGCCGAGAGTCCCCGTCGGCTGGAAGAAGATCGTGGAAAACGTAGGCGGCGCGGGTCCGGCGGAGCGGCCAGTCACTGCCGCGAATGCCAAGGCCAAACAGGCCAGGTTGCCGCGTCTAGAAACTAAGCGGTAAGACCATTCAACTCTTTTTCTCTGTCCGATCAACACTCTCACCCGACGCACGAATGTCGCGGGAGAGCGTTGTGATGCGCGGAGATGTTTAACGATTGACGAAACTTCAGCAGCTCACGTTGCATCCGTGGTGTTGGATTCCAGTTGACGATTCATCGCGTAAGTTCAGTGGATACCACGATCTCGAGGGGTGAAGCCGGGTGATTTGTCGGGACCGTCTCAATTCGGCCTAGGCCGACTTCAAGTAGTTGACAATCGAAGGGATAACCAGCCTAGCCGATCCTCTACCCGCTACCCTCCACATTCGGTCTTGGCGCGAGAATTCAACCTAATTCGCGCGCAAAGCCGCTATGGCGCAAAGTGCCAAGGCCCACGTGGAAGGTGTCAAAGCCCACGTGGAAGGTGTCAAAACCCCGTCTTGGGGTCCGAGACGGTACCGAATTGTCATTAGTAATTTGACAATAGTTATTTGTCATTGGAGAAGAAGGCCGGCGATCGAGGGGGATTGCAAATGGTTATTCATGTGAGACGATCGGCCTCCCAGCTGTTTGCCGGATCGCCGCGAATTTCTATAATCTTAGCGGAGTCCAGCCATCTTTGAATCGGAAATCGGCCCTTGGCCATGAAGCTTGTTCCACACGAAAAACGAAACCCAGTCCAGGTCGGCATTTGGCCTCCGTTCGAAAACGGACCGAGAAAATGGCTACTCAGTCTCGTGCCAGGTGGATCGGTGTTTGCGATGCTGCTAGTGTTTTTCACGGCGGCGAGTGGACTGGTTTGCAGCGCCTCTCGCTTGCAAGGCGAGGATTCGTCGGATCCCGTCGAGGCGGCGAGCGACGGGGAAAACGAAAGGGACACCGAACCGGACAACGAAGCGGAGACGCCTGTCCGGGCTCGAGTCGTCCGGGTATCCATTCCGATCATTGGCAACCAGGACAAAAGGGTCAAACGGATGATTAACCAACTGTTGGCTGATTGGCCAGCTCGCGAGGAGCGTCCGGTATTAATCTTGGAGTTTTGGCCGCCTCCCAACACGGAACAGGGCCGCGGGAGCGAATTCGAACGCTGCTTATCGCTCGCCCGATATTTGGCTGGCGACCAGCTCAGCCGGGTACGTACGGTGGCTTACCTGCCACGTTCTATCTGCGGACACGCCGTCTTGCCGGCACTGGCCTGTGAAGAGATTATCGCGCACCCGGAAGCGACTTTGGGTCGCGCGGGTATTGACGAGGCCGAGATTGACGCGACCATCCGGCAAGGGTATCGCGAAATCGCCGAGCGTCGCAGGACGGTACCCAGCGCGTTGGCACTAGGCATGTTGGACTCCCAACTCGCGGTCTATCAGGCGACAACACCCGATGGTATCCAGTTTGTGACCGAGCAAGAGCTGGCCGCATTACAAGCCGAGGGAAATGTGCTGGCCTTGGATACGTTGGTGGCCAACGGCGACTGGGGCGAGTTTACCGGGACCGAATTGCGTTTGGAACTGGGCGTGGCCAGCCGCCTGGTTGCCGACCGTCGACAGCTGTCCGAGGCCCTGCAGATTCCCGTCGATCAAGTGGACCTCGATCCCTCGCTCGATAAACATTGGAAGCCGATCCGCGCTGACTTGGTGGGACCGATCAACAAGTCTTTGGTGGACGCGACGATCAGCTTACTCGACAAGAAGATTCACTCCGATGACATCAATTTTATCTGCGTATGGATCGACAGCGGCGGCGGTTCGGCGCCTGAAAGCGGTCGATTGGCCCACTGGCTGTCGCGGCTGGATAGTACACAGGTTCGAACCGTGGCCTATGTGGACGGCAAAGCGCGTGCGGATGCGGCGATCATCGCGATGGCCTGCGATCATTTGGTCATGCGAGACGAAGCGGTGCTGGGTGGTTCCGGCGAGCACGCGTTTACAGAGGACGAAATCTCGGATCTGACCAAATTGATTGAGGATCTGGCGGACGAAAAATCAAGGCCCTGGTCACCGATGACCGCCATGATTGACGCCAAGGTGGAACTCCATCGTTGGCAAGTCGTGGGATCCTCCCTGCAAGAACTGATGTCAGCCGACGAAGTCGCCCAGATGTCGGATCCGGAAAAGTGGCGGAAAGGCCAAAGAGTCAGCCCGGCGGGCGATTTGTTGAAACTGGACGGTTTGAGAGCCGAAGAGCTCGATTTGGCCCACTTGTCAGTGGCCAACTACGAAGAATTTAGGGAGGCGTATCAGCTCGCGGACGACCCGGCGTTGGTACAGCCGAACTGGGCCCACAACGTGATTCGCTTGCTGGCTGCCCCACATGTGGCGGCGTCACTGCTTGGTCTGGCATTCTGGGCCTTGATCATTGAAATGTGGTCACCCGGGACGGGATTGGGTGGATTCGTCTCGGTGGTCTGCTTCGTGTTGTATTTCTGGGCGCAATTCCTGCACGGCACGGCTGATATGTTGGAGATTCTGTTGTTCGTCATGGGAATGGGTTGCATTGCCGCGGAGATATTCGTGCTGCCAGGTTTCGGTGTATTCGGGATCGGCGGGTTCGCTCTGTTGATGGTGTCGCTGGTATTGGCCAGCCAGACTTTCGTGGTGCCGCGTAATGACTATCAATGGTCACAATTGCCCGGGTCGATGTTGATGGTGACCGCTCCAGTCGCGGGAGTCGTCGCCGGTCTGTTCTTCGTTGGCAGGTACATGAACCGTGCGCCCGTATTCCGCCATATGATGTTGGTCCCACCCGATGGCGATTCCACGTCGGAACAGTCGCGACGCGAGTCTCTGGTGGATTATGTGCATTTGGTCAATATGGTCGGCGTGGCGACGACGCCGATCGCGCCATCCGGAAAGGCCCGTTTCGGCGATCAATTGGTGAATGTGACCAGCGACGGGGAGGTGATTGCCGCGGCACGGCCGGTCAAGGTGGTTGAAGTGCAGAGCAACCGTGTCGTCGTGACGCTGGACACAAAGGAGACCCTCTAGATGATGCCGTTGGTCTGGGCGATGGCACTATTGGCGTTGGCCTGTGCGCTGATTTTATTGGAGATGTTCATTCCCTCTGGCGGTTTGCTCAGCCTCCTGGCGGCAGTGGCAACTTGTGGCGCCATTGCCATGGCATACCACGGGTATGGATTTAGTGTGGGAACCGGGTTCTTAGTTGGTGTTGTTTTTTTGGTCCCGCTTGTATTGGGAGCCGCCATTCGCTGGTGGCCTTACACACCCATGGGGCGACAGATTCTCAATTTACCGCCCGAGCACGGGGAAACCACGGCCGCGGTCACATTGCCATTTGAAGCGCTATTGGGAAAGCGGGGCCAGGCGAAAACGAAAATGGTCCCCAGCGGCGCGATCGTTGTGGAGGGTCAATCGTATGACGCCGTCAGCGAGGCTGGGTTTGTCGATCAAGGAGCAACCGTCCAAGTGACACGGGTCGATTCGAATCGAATCGTCGTGCGGATCGTGACCGGGGACGAAATCGCGACGGTCAATCAAGAATCGGAAGAAAATGACCTCCTGTCACGCCCGGCCTCCGACGTGATACCCGGTGAGTTCGAAGACCCATTGGCTTGACATCAGGCGGACGACAGGATACACCCGTGGTTGTGTTCGCACGCCTGCCGACCCGATTTGAGGAGCCCGCCTGGAAAGGAACCAACCCATGCTGATCGCCCAAAGTCCACTATCGATCATAAGCATCGCCCTCGGCATTTTAGCCGTCTTAGTCGGGTTGGTATTGTTCGCCATGTTCGCCCGGTTCTTCCGGATGTGGATCCAATCCGTCACGACCGGCGCGGGAATTACGATTTTGGACCTGTTAGGCATGACGTTTCGCAACGTGAATCCAGCGGTCATTGTGCGCAGTAAGATCATGGCAGTGCAGGCGGGATTGGGAGAGGACACAGGCATCACCAGCAATGTACTGGAGTCACACTATCTGGCCCGCGGCAACGTGCCCCTGGTGATCCGCGCCATGATCGCGGCGGCCAAGGCAAAAACGATTAAGCTCGATTTCGAGAAGGCAAGGGCCATCGATTTGGCAGGTCGGGACGTGTTGGAAGCGGTTCAAACCAGCGTGTACCCGAAGGTCATCGACTGTCCCGCCGAGGATTCTGGCCGCCCTACGTTGGACGCCGTGGCCAAAAACGGCATCCAGCTTAAAGTCAAAGCGCGCGTTACGGTGCGGGCCAACCTGGATCGTTTAATTGGTGGGGCCGGGGAGGAAACGATCATTGCCCGAGTGGGCGAGGGAATTGTCAGCGCGATCGGCTCAGCGGATTCACATGCCAAAGTCCTCGAGAATCCTGACCTGATTTCCCAGACCGTGCTGGCACGAAAGCTGGATTCGCAAACCGCGTTTGAAATCGTCTCCATCGATATTGCGGACATCGATGTGGGTGACAACATTGGTGCCCGTTTGCAGGCGGACCAGGCTGAGGCCGACACTCGGGTCGCCCGAGCTCGGGCGGAAGGGCGTCGCGCCATGGCGGCGGCCGCCGAACAGGAAATGGTCGCTCAAATCGAACAGAGTCGAGCGCAACTGGTGGATGCCGAGGCCGAGGTGCCCATAGCCATCGCCGAGGCGTTTGGCAGTGGCAAGCTTGGGATTATGGACTACTACAAATTGAGAAACGTACAATCCGACACCGATATGCGCCAGGCCATTGCCGGCGCGGGGAATTCGAGCCAGTCTTGATCGGCCCCCCGGGCGAAGCTGTTTTTGTTATTGGCGACTGAGTTGAGTGACCCAGGCCGCGCGAGGGTGCTGATTCGGAGAATCCCGTGAATTTCAACTCAATCTTGCTGGCCGACGTCAATTGGGTCCGGATCATCATCATCCTGATCTT
>Ga0310120_10003567_pt1 | contig 11098 bp, 10 predicted proteins | sample CB27_AW_983_MG_FD_203506 | JGI IMG/M metagenome (GOLD analysis project Ga0310120, IMG submission 203506) | Marine microbial communities from Western Arctic Ocean, Canada - CB27_AW_983 | ecosystem: Environmental > Aquatic > Marine > Oceanic | place: Canada: Western Arctic Ocean | collected... | reverse complement strand
CGTAAAGGCCTGTTTCAGTCCTTTACCAAAGCCCGCATCCGAATCAACTCCAGCAAAGTTTTTAATTGCCGTTGTAACTCCTCTTTCACTACTAAGGTCATCCCTTACAGCAGACATACCAAGCAGCTTATTCATTTCCGTGCCTTGATCTGTCGTTCCCATGATTTGTTCTACTCGAGCAGCTTGTTCTCTTACTTCATCTGCTGAAACCTTCTTGCCTGCTGCATCTTTCCCACCTGCAGCCTGTATTGCCATCATCTTGGTAAGATTAGCTAATTCCTGTTGTGCTTTGGTTGCCGCTTCAGCATCTTTTTCCCTAAGATCATCCATTTGTTTCTGGACTTCTGCTGCGTTTTGTCCTAGATTTTTGCTTAAGGTTGCTGAAGCTTTCGAGGCCATGGAGGCCTTTCTCTTTCTTGTACCGCCAGCATATCCCATGCCAGCTCTAATATCTCCGGCCAGTCCTGCAACTCTACTTTCGCTTTCTTCAAACGCGAGTGCATTTGATTCCTCTCTGGTTGTTTCATCTCTAAATCCTATCCCACCTGATTTATTTGTTTCGGCTCTTACAAGGCCTTGACCGCCAATTCTGAGCTGCCGCATACCTTTTTCGTCTTCGCCTAGGCCTGCACCTCCAAAGACCCCTTCTTGAAAATCATCGGCGCCGGGATCCGCGCTTACGTCCACAGCCTCTGTGCCATATTTATCTATGGTTTGTTGTTTTGAGTCTAATATTTCTATTGGTGAAGGAGGCCCAAAGATTCTCTCATTGGGTGAACCTTTATCCATCTCCTTTTCATACCTTCCAGCCCCATGCTCACCTTTGGGCACTCTAGTGCGGGGCATGGGCCCATCAATTGTTTCGTCCCAGTTGTCTGGCCAATCTCTAGGAGCTCTTTGATTGAACTCCATTTTCCATTCTGGTTCTTCGAATAGCTTTGTTTGTCTTTCTGTAGCAGCTTTATTTTCTTTTTCTGTAGCTGCTTTTTCTGCTGCTGCTTTTTCTGCTGCTGCTTTTTCAGCATCACTGCTGAAGCCTTGTAATTGGGCAGCTAATTCTTTTTCTATATCTACTGGGCCTGTGCCACCACCTGTTGGTCCGCCACCTGTGCCACCACCTGTGCCACCACCTGTTGGTCCGCCACCTGTGCCACCACCTTTGGATAATTGGCCTTCACGCAACTCTTTAATTAATTTTAAAAGATCATTATTTTTGGCTATGATCTCATCATTTTGTTTGATGATATCTATACGAGCATCTCGTGCTCCTGCATTATGTTTGACTTGTTTAGCATAAAATGCTCTTTCTTTTCCAAATTGTATGAGTTCTTTAGCAATTTGGATTGCATTGGCTGCTTTATTTGTTTTGGCATCTGCTTTTAAAATGTCTGTATCTTTATCTAACTCATCGTGAACGTCTTCAAGGAAGCCTTCCAACCTATTGAATTCTTTTGACGTGGTGATGTCCTGGGCTTTGCCACCAAAGGTGCCACCCATTTCTTTAGGATCTTTTTTCTCGAGACGGTCTAGAATCGCTTCTAGTTGTATCTCTGTTTTCCTATCGTCTGCCATTTAACTATCCAAATGTTTTGTTAAGCTGCTTTTGCTTTTGCTCCGCCTTCTTCTTCAAATGCTGTACTAGCATTGAAACGTAAACTTCCCTCTCCCACGGCATCATGTTTTCTAGCTCCGTTAAACTATACTGATGTTCCTGCATAAGCAAGAAATTAGTCTTGTAAAAATTTCCAAGACTCTCCTGGGACAGAGTTAGCCGAAAAAATGTTCGTACCCGTTAATACTAATTGCATTAGCGGTTTCACAATGTGGACATTTATATTCCACCGTATGTTCTATACGAGGCATTTGTTGAAAAAAGGCTCTCATCTTCTCCATTACATTAATTGGAAGATCTTCTATAAAGGAACTAATCTCTTCTACAGATTCATCCTCAACACTAAATGTTTCTTCCCCATCAACGACATAATCAATACATTTAGCAACCAACTCATCATCGGTTAGTTCTTCAGCTGCTGCTGCAACTAATGCTGTTGGCCATCTTAACTTTACACCCATGTCTTCATTTATTTTAATAAAGCCATCGGGTGGATTTTCCAACCCTGAGACTTTCATGTCTTCAAGGTTTAGTTCATAAGAGATAGACTTTTCGCACTCACCACAGGTAAGTGTAAAATCAGCTATTTCTCCTACGGACTTAGCTCTTATTTTAAGAAACAAGTCTTGTAAATCAAACATTGTAAGCTCATGCCCATTGACGTCACAACAGTTTGTTACGATTTGCGCACAAGCGTTAACCATGTCTTTAAATTCATCAGACTCTGATGCCAACATAAGAATCTTTTCTTCCTTAACAAGGAAAGGCCTAAATTTAATAGGCTCTCCTGTTGAGGCTAGATTGCCTTCAAACATTGGTGTTTCTACTCTAGGTAATGTCATATATTTTCTCCATTATTATACTTAGGCCATGCCATGGCCAATTGCTAATTCATTTAAATCAATTGCAACTGTTTTAGATTCCCAGTATGCTGAGGATATAATTAAAGTAGTCCTCGCAAAGCTGGTGGCACCTGTTGCTAGTGGTACCAAGTTTAATACTTTAGGTGTAACTTCGTGCATCTTCCAGGTTGTTTGTACGTCGTCATTCATGTTCAGCATATTAATCCATACGGTTCCAAATTGATCGTCTGGAAACGCAACCTTTTTAGATTGAGGATTAACACAATGCCCTATCCAAGCCTCAAACACATGTCTTAATTTCCACTCTGCATCTGTTAGAAACGTAAAGTTGATTTCGTTTCCTAAAAAAGCAACGTTTGAATTTCTCATAAATTGCCATGTGCCTATAGAAACTTCTTTGTTTTGTAATACCATACCAGGTATCTGTACTTCTTCGCACATTATAGTTGATTCTAATCTTAAATCCATTCCGGATGGCTTATCACTATCTGCTTGGAGCTCGCTCCAAACATCTGACATAGAAGCTGGAAACTCAAAAATACACTCAAACCTTTCAGTTCGAGCTAATTGTGTTTTCTTTATATGTTCCCTAAAAGAAACTTGCGGCTCTTTATCTTTATTCTTCTCGCTATTGGTGCGGGTCGTTAAACCTGTTAGTGTCTCTACATATTCGGATCCGAATTTCTTTAATGCCATTATACTTGTCTCCTTTTGCGTTCAGGCCGTTTTTCACTTTCTCTGTATATGTGTTCAGCCTGGGCCCCAACAAATTGTTGTGTGTCTAAAAAGATTGCTGACTTCCAATGTACTGGATTTACTTTGTACATTCTACCTCCGATCTGCCTGGTTAAATATTTTTTAACCGCTCCTCTTACTTCTGGGTATCTGCTAAAATTCTTTATAAACCCCCATTGTGAACTTAATTTACTTTTTACATCTATGGTTTGATCTGATACAGGCATAAGTTTGCCTAGTAGTCTAGCCCTTACTAAGGGTGGAATATAATGTAAATTAATACCACTGAATCCTGTTGGCAATGGATCAGATATTACAACTAAAGGAAACGTATCATAATATGGTAATGTTTCCTTGTGTTTAGGATCATATTTAAAAGCATACATTTGACCTATTTCTAATCTTGTTGCATATTCTCCTAAGTCCGAACCGAACACCTCATTAGGTTGATTTAATCCGCTCGCTACATTACGAACAGTTTTCATATACCAATTAGCAGAACGTTCTGCGTCTCCTGCTTCTAGTCTAATGTCTGTGAAGGGTGTTGCCATAATAGTATTTATATTAGATGCCCAACTCTTTTTCAGTTATAATCATAAATTCCATATTTTGTTTTTTACAAAATTCCTTAGCACTTTTCCATTTAGCTTCATTAACTCCGTATTGAGCTACTTCTTGTATGTATCTTTTGGTTTTTCTCTTCTGTGTTTCGGGAGGTTTTGTAAATCTTTCGGGTTTTACTTCAATAAGATACTTTTTCTTGTCTACTTCTATATAAAAGTCCACCATATATCTGTGTACCTTGTTGTCTAGTGGGTTACGATATGGAATCGCTACTTCTTCTGATGCCCACCCTTTAACTGATTCGTTAAGATCACACCAGTTCATAAATTTTAATTCATAACTAGATCTGTAGACAATAGATTTTAAGTCCCCGAGATACTTTATTGGGTTTCGAGGAATAAATTTGCCTTTATATATTTCTTTGGCGTAAACCATATAAATAAGTGTGTAACATAACTCAGAGTATTTATATGGCACATGCATGGTATCATCCATTTGGAAATAAAGCAGCGAACGAAATTAAAGAGCAGCAAAGTCAGGTCCTCGAGACTTCTAATAGCGATGCAATCAACGCTCAACAAGAACTGAGAACGACTCTTGGACTCAGTCAGAAAGAGCCTGCGTTTGATAACGGAGAAACACTAAACTATCCTCAAGAGCTTTATACTAAGAGTCAACCACATGGGATTCATTTTTATATAAACGCTAGGCAAACTTCTGTAGCAGCAGAACAAGCTGTTGGAGCGGGCGCCGACATAGCCGCCCTTCAAGAAGCAAATGCGGAGTATAATAAAGAGTATACAGCGGAGAATAGATCAAAAGCTGAAAATTATACAGTAGCATCAGCGGGAGCAGGAGCTCTAGCAGCTGCTATGGGTACTGCAGCAGGGATTGCAAGTGGAAATATATTAGCTGCAGGCAAGACAGCGCTAGGTAGCATTGTAACTACAGCAGGATCAGCACTTATTGGAGCTGCACTAGGAGCAGCATTCGCTAGAAATACTTCTACAATTAGATTATTGAAATCAATTCAAATGCATGTACCTCAATCAATAATATCAGCATATACAGCTAATTGGGATGAAACAAGTTTAGGAGCAGCGGGCATATTAGGCTCGGGCAGATTTGATATGTCAGATTTAGCAGAACTCCCAGAATTTGCAACTAGGGGAGTGATAGGTGCCGCTGCTAATATACCTAAAGGAATAGGCGGTAACGCAGACTTTGGAGCTACATTAGAAGCAACATCCAAAAAGGTATCGAATCCATATAAAGAACAATTATTTAAGAGTGTAGGTTTTAGAAGATTTTCTTTTAGTTATAATTTTGCACCTAGAAATTTAAATGAAGCCAACATGGTTTTAGAAATAATTGATACCTTTAAATATCATATGCACCCTGAGGCCTCTGATGGAGACATGTTTTTAATTTATCCGGCAGAATTCTCAATAGCATTTGAAATTTTAGATGAGCAATCAGGCCAGGTAAAGATAAATCCTTATTTGCCTAAAGTATCATCTTGTGCATTAACAAGTGTGAAGGTAACATATGGCCCAGACGGTATGTTTAATACTTTCCAACACACAGACGGTATCCCGACAGAGATGGCTATGGAATTACAGTTTACAGAACTAGAAACATTAACAGCAGTAAGGATAGCCCAAGGGTTCTAATATGTATTTTAAAGCATTACCTAAAATATATTATCCATATGGTAACACACAAACAGTCGTTCCAGATATATTTCGTAGAGTTCATTTAGATAAGTATTTTCAGAATAGACTCCTCTTGCAAGAGTATTATATTAATGATGGTGAGAGTCCTGAAATAGTAGCAGACAAATTTTATGGCTCTGGTAAATATCATTGGTTAGTTATTTTTGCTAATAATATAGTGGACGTGAAAAGAGAGTGGCCATTAAGCTCCAACACTTTGGTTGCTTATTGTGATGACAAATATGGAGAAGGTAACAGAACAGATATCCACCATTTTGTAATGACTGAAGATAGAACAGTTATAGTAGATTGGGATGCAAGTAAAGTTGCTTCAGGAGATTATGAGGCTGTTACAAATTTAGATTATGAAACTGATCTGAATGATTCAAAGAGGCAGATACTTCTCTTACATAAACAATTTTTAAGAGATATAACAGCCCAATATCTTAGGTTAGTTAAGTAGTGATGAAATGGCAGAAGAAAAAGTAGAACAAATTATAATGCCAGGCGATGTCGCTTGTGATGAGATTTTTATAATCACACAGGATATGACAGAATATGACTTCACTAGGTATGTTATTGAATTCAATTTGTACGAAGATATTTTTTCACCGACATTAACAGGAGAAATATTAGTTGCAGATGCAGTTAATGCAATATCTAAATGGCCTATAAGGGGTGGTGAAATAATAACTTGCAAATGGCGAACAAAAACATTTGAAGATTATCCAGAGAATAGAATAGAAAAATCATTTCAGATTTACGCTATTGAAAAACGAATACTTAATAACGACAGAGAACAATTTTACACATTAAAGTTCTGTTCAATAGAAGCAATTAGTGATCAAGCAAGAAGCATCACACAAGGATATGGCACACCTGAAAGTGAGAGAAAAACAACAGACTTAATAGCAGAACAAATATATTTAGATCATATACAAGAGTATAGACGTATTGACTCACCACATCAAATAACAGACTTTATTATAGGCGACACCCCACACAGTTCTAAGATACAATATACTTCTAACTTTTGGACACCAATGCAAAACATGCAATTTATAAGCAGGAAGTGTCAAGGCGCAAAATACATAGGTTCAGACTTTTTATTCTATGAATCTAATAAAGCATTTTATTTAACATCACTTCAAAATTTAATAGGAACACAATTAGACATAGGGTTGTGGGAAGAATTTATTTATGCCCCACCTGGGCTAGAGGTTCCACACAGAGGAGGTGGCGAAACCTTTTTAGCCAATTCATTACCAACCTCTTTTAGTAAAATAGAAGCTATAAATGTGCCTAGAACAATTGATATACTAGACGGACAAGATAGTGGATATTATTCAGCATCTACAAGAGCTTATGATTTGTTTACAAAAGAACAAGCCGAAGTTACATTAGATGGAAGAGATCAATTTGCTAATTTTGTTCATACAGATACAGGAATTCCAATACCAGGAGGGATTCAACGTAATCCGTATTCATTTGTAAATATTAAATACTTAAACAAAGTCATGTTCACAGGAATGCAAGGTGGTTTAGTAGATGGTGTTGGTGGAGAGGCAGCTAACCCAGCATTGTTAGCTAACAATTTATTTAGACAACAATATTTTGCCTCGTTTAATGATAACACATTTGAAATAGATTTACCTGGTAGAACAGACATAGAAGTTGGAAAACTTATTAAACTGGTTTATCCTAATGCAGGAGACAAACCAACAGACGCAACGTATGATGATCTTATTGATCCTTTATTAACAGGTGCCTATTTAATAACAGCTATTAAACATAAATTTGATAGTCAAAGACATTCAATGAAATTAGAAATAGTTAAAAACGGATTAGCAGCAACGTTAGGTGAAATAGATGATAAAGTAGTAGGAGCAAATTTAGCATGAGCGAAGGAATGAAAAATTACGGTAAATTAAATATACCAGATTTTATTTGGTGGTTAGGCATTGTTGAAGATAATAATGATCCTACGTATGCCGGTAGAGTTAAGGTTAGAATTACAGGATATCATACAGGTAATAAACAAACATTGCCTGTAAAACATTTACCATACGCAATTCCAATAAATGCTGTTACAAGTGCATCAATGAATGGAATAATGGAAAATCATTCATTGCTTCGGGGTTCAACTGTTATAGGTTTCTTTGCAGACGGCGAAGACGGACAAATTCCTATGATCATGGGAACTATAGCAGGCAAACCAGCATCAAAACCTGAACCCAGTGATACTGATGGCTTTAGGGATCCATCAGATAAGTTTCCTAGACTTCCAGACGATCCAGATGAAGGATTTGCCGGAATAGGTGAACCTGATATTTCTAGACTTGCTAGAAATGAAGCAGCAGAAACACACTACTCTTTAATAAATAGAAGAGAACAAAGAGAAACAGAAATACGCACAGCAAGAGCCCCGTCAGTATCAGAAGAAACTGGCGATGCAATATTAGATGATATATCAGGAAAAGATTACGAAGGCGCAACCTGGGACGAACCACACCCAAGAGGAAAATCAAAAGAAGAAGCTAACTACTTTAACGTAGCACAAAAATTAGCGAACAACGAAAGCGCAATACCAGAGGATAAAGAATGGACGTCATTATATCCATTTAATACAGTTAAAGAGACTCGAGCAGGTCATGTATTTGAAACAGACAATACAGAGACAAACAGAAGAATTCACGAATACCACCCATCAGGTACAAACTATGAAATTCAAAATGATGGAACAAAGGTTACAAATATTGTAGGCGATAATTATGAAATTGTAGCAGGCAAAAATAATGTCCTTATAAGAGGATCATGTAACGTTACAATAGAGGGAGATGCTAAATTATTAGTACAGGGAGATAAATACGAAGAAGTAGAAGGAGATTATTTCTTATCAATCTTAGGTTCAAGGGTTACAAAAATAAATGGCAACGATATTAAAGTCGTTGGAACAGACGCAACACAATCAATTAAAGGAAACAGAACAACCCGTGTGGCAATGGACGATACAGAAACAGTAATAGGAAATCAAACAATTACTATAGCAAAAAACAGAACAGATTCTGTTGCCCAAACAATTAATAAAACATACAACAAAGATAATAAAAGCGTTAAAGAAAATATAACAATTTCAGTGGGAGGAACATATAGAGCATTAGCAGGAGAAAATATATTCATAGCAGCGAGCGGAATACTAGAAGTAGGTTCAGGCTCTACAATGACATTAAAAACTTTAGCAGATCAAATATTAGAAGTGGCCACAACTAAATCAGATACAATAGGTGGTACTCTCACAGAAACAATAGGCGGTACGCATACATTGACATCTCCAGGAGCAGCAATTACATATAGTGGCGGTGAGATTACAGTAGCTGGCATTACACATACACAACATACACACACAGAAGTACCTGGAACTGGCGGATCAAGCTCACCAACTCCTGGATCACAAGAAACTTCTACACCAAATGGATAAGATATGAGTTGCGGACCAAGCGAAAAATTAAAAGAACTTGCAGCACAAGTGCAAGCTGCTGAGGATAAATTTGATTCTCTTATTAATTCCTCACCATTAGGAAAGTTAAATGAAATAAAGAATGATGCTTTAGAAGATGTTAACGGCATATTGGGTAAAATGGAAAATATGATTCCTAGTATTTTAAATAAAGTTTTGTCTGCGGCAGATAAGACATTACATGATGATGTTAAAGATTTATTAAAATTTATTATGCTAGGAGCATTAGCGAAACCTCAAATAGAAGCTCAATTATCGTGGATGAAATCGCGTTGGGGAAATTTAGATTTAGGTGATATTAAAAATTTCGATGATTTACGAGTACTGCTAGAAAACGGAGCTGTAGATTTAGAAAATTTATGTAAGTTAATACCTAATGTAGAAGAAGACGGTGTTAATGTTGTAGTTAGAGCAACACCAACTTCGTTCCCAGATATAGATCCTGCTGCAATCATAAAAGGAGAGCCCTTGCCGCCATACCGTAAACCCAAAATATCCGTCAAGGTACTCGAAAGAGCTAGAGAACAAGCTGAAGAATTTATTAATTTAGAACTTCCAGACTTCGGTACCTGATATAAATACTATTATGGCAATAACACAATCACTTAAAATAGCAAGGTTATATAAAGACATTGATATGGCATTTACGAAAAATGCTCTTTCGGGAGACATAAACAAAAAATTAGACGTAAATGCGGTAAAACAATCAATAAGGAACTTGCTTTTAACAAAACCATATGAAAGACCCTTTCATCCAGAGCTTGGATCTAGACTTTACACCGCGTTATTTGAACAAATGCGCCCAGGCCTGGAACAAACTTTATCTCGTATGGTTGAGCAACAGATACTTAATTTTGAACCGAGAGTAGATATATTAGCTATTGAAGTTAATCCTGATTATGATAACAATTCTTATGATTTTAGTATAAGATTTTTAATAAAAGGAATAAACGAACCACAAGACTTAACACTAAGTCTTACGAGGCTGAGGTAAATAAATGGCACAATTAAACGTAACAGAATTAGACTTTGACAACATAAAGGCAAACCTTAAGACCTTTTTAAATAGTCAAACAGAATTCGCAGACTATAACTTTGAAGGCTCAGGCCTAGCAGTTTTAATAGACTTATTAGCATATAATACGCACTATAATGGCATATTAGCACACATGTTAGCTAATGAAAACTTCATTGATACTGCTATTAAGAGGGAATCTGTAGTATCAATAGCAAAAGCACTAGGTTATACACCTAGATCTAGCCGTTGTTCAGCAGCGAAAATTAATTTAGCAATAACCGTTCCATCTAGTTACACAACAACAACCTTAGTATTATCTAGAGACGCAGTTTTTACAGCAGGAGTAAGTGGAACAACATACAAATTTTATCCAGCAGGAACAACTACCACACAAGCAGTAACAGCAGGCGGAGTAGGACCTTATTGGTTATATGGAACACATGCAACACTAGGTGCAGGATATTATTTTCCTTTATACTTAACAGAGGCAGCATCAGACACAGCAGACATAGGCGGAACAGGATCAACAGTTTATACATTTACAGAATATAGTGGAGTAACATTTTATGCTCCTAACAGCGGTAAAAAAGAAGCACAAACATCTTTAGGAACACAAGTTTCTACAGGAGAAAATACAACAATCTCCTCAGGGTTAACTTATGGAATGTACACAGGTCAAGTGGCATCTTCAGAAACTAAAACACAATTTGTTTTTGCAGGCTTAACTCTTAAAGAAGGATTAAGAGTATCAAATCAATTCGTGGTATCAACAGGCAAAGAAGCAGGCCCTTATGTAATACCTAATAATAGAATAGATACATCTACATTAAGAGTTAGAGTACAAAACTCAACAACAGATTTAACTACGTCGGTTTATACTTTAAATACAACATTTTTAAATGTTAAATCAGATACCAAAGCGTTTTTTGTAGAAGAGGGAGCGGATGGCTTATTCCAAATAAGGTTTGGTGATGATACAATAGGTAAAAAATTATCTAATGGAAATGTTATTTTACTTGATTATATAAACACAAACGGGACGATAGCAAACACCGCTAATAGCTTTGCCGCCGT
>Ga0310120_10003566_pt1 | contig 11103 bp, 12 predicted proteins | sample CB27_AW_983_MG_FD_203506 | JGI IMG/M metagenome (GOLD analysis project Ga0310120, IMG submission 203506) | Marine microbial communities from Western Arctic Ocean, Canada - CB27_AW_983 | ecosystem: Environmental > Aquatic > Marine > Oceanic | place: Canada: Western Arctic Ocean | collected... | reverse complement strand
GGCGAACTCGACTTCGACGACATATTCATGGCCGCCGTAGATGCCGGGGCCGAGGACGTGGAGGAGGATGACGGCGCCGTGTTCGTCTGGACCCGCCCGGACCGACTCGATGAGGTAAGGCAGGAACTCGTCGGCGCCGGTATCGAGATTGAAAAGGCGGAACTGGGGCGACTGGCCACCTCTCCCCTCGATCTCGAAGAACGCGAGACCGTGCAAGTGTTGCGGCTGGTCGAGAAACTCGAAGACCTCGATGACGTCCGCCGGGTGGACACCAATCTCAATCTTCGCGAAGAAATCGTTGAAGACTACGCCACGGCCTAGATGCTGAGACCGGCGCTCCGCCGCCGCGATCGCCGTCGACTCCTTGGCGACGGAGGCTTTCCCACCACCGCTCCCGAGACCCACCCCCCGGTCACACAGCACCCATGATCGCCCGTATTGAAGGGGAAGTCGTGGCCGGCGGGTCTGACTGGCTTGAAATTCGCCCCGAGGGCATAGGGCTGGTCTTGCGCGCCAGCGTCGTCGAGAGCACAGCCGGCAGTTACGCCGCCAGCGGCGATTCCGTCACCCTCCATACCCATCTACACGCGTCCGATGACGGGCCCGGCCTCTTCGGATTTGAATCCACTCACGAACTTGAGGTTTTCCAGGCCTTGATCCGTGTCTCCGGAATCGGGCCCCGCCTGGGCATCCGCGTCCTCTCGGCCCTGAGCCCGGACCGGCTCATCGCCGCCATCAACAACGAGAGCGTCAAGATCCTGCAATTGGTTTCCGGAGTCGGCGCCCGCACCGCCGGCCGCCTGGTGCTGGAGCTAAAGGGCAAGCTCGTGGAATCCGGAGTGTCCTCAAGCCAGCCGGCCGGATCGGAGGAGGCCCTGGAGGCCCTTCTGGCGCTCGGCTACTCAAGAGCCGAAGCGCTCGAGGGAATTTCGCGGGCCGTCGATCCCGATATGTCGGTCGAGAATCAGATATCCGCGGCGCTCCGGGCCCTGGCCGGTCGCTGATGAATCGTTCTTCGCCGCATGACTGACCGCATCACCGCCCCCGAGGCCACCGGGCGCGAGCTGCAGCAGGACGCCGCCCTGCGACCTAAAAGTTTTGATGACAGCGATTTCATCGGTCAGCCCCAGACCAAAGAAGGCCTGCGCATCCTCATCCAGGCCGCCCGTCAGCGCGAAGAGTCAGTCGACCATGTCCTGATATCGGGTCCTCCCGGTCTGGGAAAGACCACCCTCGCCTACATCATTGCCCGGGAGATGGGCGCCAAGATTCACGTCACCAGCGGACCAGCGATCGAGCGGCCGGGCGACCTGGCCGCCACCCTGAACAGTCTCGCCCAGGGCGACGTCCTGTTCATCGACGAGATCCATCGTCTCGGCAAACCGGTCGAGGAGATTCTGTATCCCGCCATGGAAGATGGTCAGCTGGACCTGGTCGTGGGCCAGGGCTCGGGGGGCGTGCGCACCTATCGCATCGGCCTCCCGCCCTTCACTCTAATCGGCGCCACCACCCGCCTGGGGCTCCTCTCTGCCCCCCTGCGAGACCGCTTCGGCGTCATCTATCGCCTGGATTTCTACAACGAAGAGGAATGCGCCCGCATCGTGCGGCGATCCGCGAGCCTCTTGGAGATCGAGATGGACGAAGAAGGTTGCCTGGATATCGCCCGTCGCGCCCGCGGCACCGCCCGCGTGTGCAACCGGCTCCTGCGCCGCGTCCGGGACTACGCTCAAGTAGAAGGCGACGGCGTCATCACCGGGGAGATAGCCCGCACTGCCCTGGCCACCCTGGCGGTCGACGCCCGGGGGCTGGACGACATGGATCGCCGGATACTCGACACCATCGTCTCCAAGTTCGACGGCGGCCCCGTGGGCCTCTCCACCCTCGGCGCTTCCCTATCCGAAGACCCCACCACCCTGGAGGACTATCACGAGCCCTACCTGCTCCAGCTCGGATTCATCGCCCGCACCCCTCGCGGACGCGTCGCCACCCGGCTTGCCTACGAGCACCTGGGCCTCGAGCCGCCCGCCGCGGACCGTGGCCAGCCCGCGCTCCTTTAGAGGCCGTAGCAATGACCGATACAGAGCAGAGCGACCTGGCCGCAGTCCACATATACGCCTCCGGCCGGGTGCAGGGCGTCGGCTTTCGTTACTTCGTCACCCGCCGCGCCGCCGAACTTGGAATCACCGGGTTTGTGCGCAACACCTCCGACGGCCAGGTTGAAGTTCGGGCCGAAGGCGCGAAATCCGTCCTGGAAACGCTCGAACAGGCGGTACAATCGGGACCGCACTTGGGTTCCGTAACGGAGATGGATGTTCGGTGGATGGACCCCACCGGCAATTATGTTGAGTTTCGCGCCACAGCATGATGGATAGTCCTTCCAGTACCAGCGAAGCGGCTGAAGTCTTCATCCAGGCCCCCGGCTCGGGAAGGCAGTCCCAATTCCTGGCCTGGATCGTGCTTCTCCTCTCCTTCGCCGTCTTTGTACTGGCGGTGATCTTCCTCCCCGGCCGCATCGCCGCCGTCGTCGGCAGGCTCACCGTCGACACCCCGCTACAGGCCGAGCCCATCGAAGGCACCGTCCTGCTCAAAGGCCCGTTCGACACCGCGTGGAAACAGCTGCGCGAGCCGGCCGAGGCCGGCCCGGGCACGCGCTTTAGCACCGATGGCCGCTCCCGGGCCTTCCTCGAGCTCTTCGAAGGGAGCACCGTCCAGCTTTACAACAACACCGAACTCGTTCTCAACGAGAGCCAGCGCGGACGCTTCGACGAGGCCAATCAGAAAGTCGTCCTCACGCTAAACCGCGGTCGCCTGGCGGTGGGCGTGGCGCATTCCGCCAACGAGGAATCCCGGCATCTGGGAATCGCCACCCCGACCGGCCGCATGCTCCTGCTTGAGGGCAGTTACGTCATCGAGACCTTTGCCGACGAGCGCGTCGAGGTCCTTGTCCGACGAGGGAAGGCCACCTTCATCTCCGGTGACGAAATCGCCGAAGTCGGTGTAGGCGGTCGCGGCGGCTACGGACCCAACATGACGCCTCGCGGCGACCTGCCCACCCTGAGCCCGCTAGTGCTCGATTCCCGCCTCGCGCGCCCCCTCAACTTGAGCCCGTGGCGGGCGTTTATCGAGACCGAATCCGGTCCCAGCGGGCGCGTCATCGAGATCGCCGTCGAAGCGACCCCCGGAGACATCCCCGGTCTCGACCACGATTTTGGCTACCGCTTCCGCCGGATGTCCAGCGCCGAGGAGATCAACCGCCACGGTGAAGCCGGGGTCACCCAGATCATCAATCGCGACATCCGCGACCTCGCCGAACTCCATATCCTCGCCCGCGTCCGCGTTGATTATCAGGGTCTGTCCGGCGGCGGTTCGTTGGGTACCGAGTACCCAATCATGATCAAGCTGTTCTACATCGACAGCCATGGGCAGGACCAGATCTGGTACCAGGGCTTTTACGCCCAGAACGACGACGGCTTCTCCATCTCCGGCGGCACCGAAGTGCCGGCCGGCGAGTGGGTGTCCTACGACAACCCCAACCTCCTCCAGGTGCTCAATCCGACCCCCGTATTCATCCGCCGCATCGAGGCCCTTGGCTCGGGTTGGGACTTCGACTCCACCGTCACCGAAGTCGTCCTGGAAGGACGCTAGCCCCATCGCCCTCCGGGTGACAAACGGAATCGACGCCATCGAAATCCACCGTATCGGCGGCGTCCTTGACCGGCACGGCAACCGCTTCCTGCACAAGATCTATACGGACCGCGAGATCGCCCATTGCCGTGGCCAGCTTTCGGAACTCGCCGCCCGTTTCGCGGCCAAAGAGGCCATTTCCAAGGCCCTCGGCATCGGCCTCCGCGGTGTCTACTGGCGTGAGATGGAGATCGTTTCCGACCCCCGCGGCAAGCCCCTGGTGGTCCTGCACGGCAACGCCCTGCGCCGCGCCGAGGAACTGGGCATCCAGAACCTCGGCGTCAGCCTGACCCACAGCCAGGATTTCGCCATCGCCAGCGTGGTCGGCCTCATCTTCGATCCGGACTGATGCCTCCAGCTACCGTTCGCCTCGCCGGGTCCATCCCGCTCGGTGATAATCGGGCATGAACCTCGACCACGTCGCCACCGTCGCCGAAATGCGCGACCTCGAGCGCGCCGCCATCGAATCAGGCATTTCCGAGGCCCAGCTGATGGACGACGCCGGGGCCGCCATCGCCGTTGAGATCGTCGGCGCCTCCGCTCCCCTTCCCGGCCAGAAAGTCCTTATTCTCGTCGGACCCGGCAACAACGGCGGCGACGGCCTGGTCATTGCCCGACACCTGGCCCGCTCCGGCGCCTCCGTGGACATCGTCCTCGCCCGCCCCCGCACCGACGACCGCAATCTCGACCTCGCCCTAGCCGCATGGTCCCGAGTCCATCACTTCGCTGAAATTCGCCTGCCCATCCTTGCCCGCAACGTCGACATGATCGTCGACTGCCTCCTAGGAATCGGCAGCCGCCCGCCACTGCGGGGCGTTGTGTTGGAGATGCTTCAGCAGACCGCCGAAATCCAGGCCTTCCGGGTGGCGTGTGACGTGCCCACCGGCATCGACGCCGACACCGGGGTGGCCGACACCGAGGCTTTTGCCGCCGATCTCACCGTGGCCGCCGGGCCGGTCAAGCTCGGCTGCCTCACCTATCCAGCCCGCGCCGTGAGTGGCCGCATTGTCGCCACCGAAATCGGTATTCCGGCCACCGCTCTTGACGCGCTACCAGGTCGCCTGATCGCGTCCGAGCCCCTAGCTCCGCTCCTGCCGGAGCGTCCGCTGGACGCTCACAAAGGCACCTTCGGCCGGGTCGTCGTGATCGCCGGCAGCGCCCGTTTTCGTGGGGCCGCCACCCTCACCTGCTCGGGCGCGCTGCGATCCGGCGCCGGCTACGTGACCCTCGCCGCCATCAAGCCTGTCGTGGCCGCCACCGCCGGGCTGACGCCGAGCGTCACCTTTGAGCCTCTGCCGGAACACCAGGGCGTCATCGCCACGGAGGCAGCGCCGCGGTTGCTGAAACTGGCCAACACCGCCGCGGCCACCGTTCTGGGGCCTGGCCTCGACCGGACCGACGGCACGCCCGTTCTCGTTCGTGAAGTGCTGGCCGGCGCGGCCGCCGGCAGCCGCCTGGTCATCGACGCCGACGCCCTCAACGCCCTCGCGCCGCTGGACGGCTCTATCGCGGATTCCGACGCCGAATGCATCCTCATCCCCCACCCGGGCGAGCTCGCTCGCCTGTTTGACAGCGACGCCGGGACCGTCAACGCCGACCGCCTCGCGGCGGCCCGGGAAGGGGCCGGTCGCAGCGGCAGCATCCTTCTCCTCAAGGGCGCCGGCACTGTAATCGCGACACCCAGCGGCGAGTACGCCGTCGCCCCGCAGATCGCCCCGGCGCTGGCGACCGCGGGTTCGGGAGACGTTCTTGCCGGGATCATCGGCTCGCTCCTGGCACAGGGCATGGAGCCCTTCCCGGCGGCGTCCGCCGGGGTGTTGATTCACAACCGGGCGGGCATGGCGGCGGCTGAGGAGATCGGCGTCAGAGGCACCATCGCCGAGGATTTACCCGGGTTCATCCCCGCCATCCTGGACGAACTGTCCCCGTAGACCCGGTTACTCGCCGCCGTGGATTTCCCAGCCTTCGTCAACCAGCCGTTCGATCGTATCGTTGGCGAAGCCGCGCCGCTTCAGGTAGACGCCCAGCTTCTGGCGGAATCGCGCCCAGTCTTCGCCAGCCAGCGCGGTCGCGCGCGCCTCCGCCAGCGGCCGCGCCACCTCCAGTTCGCCGGGGTAATCCTGGGCCAGCGCGGCATCGATGTGATCGTCATCCACGCCTTTTCCTCGAAGTTCCCGCCGGATCAAAAAGACGCCTTTTGGTCGCAGGTTGGTGCGCGACCCGACCCACGCCCGGGCGAAATCCGCATCGTTCAGCAAGCCTTGAGTCGTGAAATCGGCGACCAGCGAGTCAATCGTCTCCGGCTCCAGCTTCTCCCGCCGTAGGCGCAGTCGGATTTCCTGCTCACTCCGTGGTCTCTCTCGAAAAAAGCGCAGCGCCACCGATCTGCCGTGTCGCCGGTCGCTCTCCCTTACGGCGGCGTCCAGTTCGTCCACATCGACCACCGAGCCGTTCCCAAAACCGAAATCGGCAAAGACCTCCCGCCTCAGTTCCAACGTCTCGCCGCCCGTGAATTCCACCCGCACCCAGCCCCGCCGGACCCCTTTGAAAAAGTGGCCCTCTATCTCCGGCACGCTAGAAGCGTGACTTCTGCCACAGCACCGCCCCCACCGTCACCACGCTGACAATGTAGTAAAAAAGCGACCTGATCAGAAGATCGATTATTTGCGCTGGCAGGGTTCCCGAAGGCGCGAAGCCGGTCACCGGTTGAATCGCACCGCTTACTCGAAGCACCGCGATCAGAACCGTCGCTATCAATAATCCCTGCAGAATCGACATCCCCCCGAAACTAATCGCACCACCCATGCCCCGTTCCCGCTCGATTCCGCCCAGGCGCGTGGCGATCAGAAATCCCACCGCCACCCCCAGGATCATGCCCCAGGTGGAAAAGGGCCGGTCGAGGCTGACGTAGACCTGCACCAGACCCAGCGCGGTCGCGATCCCGGTCAATTTCAACACCTGGCCCGCGGCACGGGCCCGGCGCTGAATCTCCGGTGGAGGCAGGCCCAGGCACTCAAAACAGATGTTGCCGGCACCTCGTCTCTCCAGGCAGTCGACACAGTACGGCCGCTTGCACCGAATACACACGAGCATCGTTTCGGCCGAGCAGTGTGAGCAGTGGGTCGTTTGCTCGCCGGTCCCCGGGTGCTCGTCGTCTGCCTGTCCGGAAGTTAAGACATGCCGGTGATCTTCGCTCAAGGCCCGCCTACGCTCTCCTGAGTCCGACTATTTCCCTGAATCTCCGCCGGAATCACGATCCTTGGGACTGGCGAAGTAAGTCGGCCATTCAGCCATCTGCAATTCCGTGCCCGCTGCCAGCCGGCGCAGATTTGGTCGGTGTTGCCACACTATTAACGCGGAGGTCGGAATCATGAACACCAGTCCCCAGGGCGAGCGCCAGGCGCCCGTCACATAAAGGATCGTGCCGACCGCAACCGCCGTCAGCGTTCCCACCAGCGAGCCCAGGGACACGTACCGGAGCGCGATCACGATGGAAATTGCCATCGTCCCCGCCACCAACCCCGCCACCGGATAGATGATCAACACCGCCCCGAAAGCCGTCGCCACCCCTCGTCCACCCTTGAATCCCGCGAACACCGACCAGCTATGGCCGACCACGGCGACAACCGCGACCACGGCCTGCACCCAGGGAGCATCCGGCATCGCCAGCCCGGAGACGAGCGTCACCAGCATCCCCTTCAATAAGTCCGCCGCGAACACCATCAGCCCGGCCTTCCATCCCAGAGTGCGAAAGGCGTTGGTGGCGCCCATGCTCTTGCTGCCGGTTTCGAAAAGGTTTACGCCGAACGCGACCTTGCCGACGACCAGCCCGAACGGTATCGCGCCAATCAAATATGCCGACGCTATCAAGGCCACCGCCAACAAGATTTCGCCTACAGTCACCCGGCCAGCCCTTCCGGTGCTTTCATCGCCCGACTATTCCCCCCGGCTCCCTCGAATCACCAGTCTAACCGGAGATCCCTGGAGGCCGAACTCTTCTCTAAAGCCGCTTTCTATATACCGCACGAAGTTTTTTTGAATCCGCCGCGGGTCGCTGAAGAACAACGTGAACGTCGGTGGCCGGGTCCCCGTCTGCGTCGCGTACCGGAACTGGGCCGGTCGACCTCCCCGACTCGGAGGCGGGCGTCGCCCGATCCACCGATTCAAAAACTGATTCAGCCGTCCGGTCGTAATCGTAAATTTCATCGCGTCCGCCACCTTCAGCCCCGCCGGTACGATTCGTCCCACGTTTGTTCCGGCCAGAGCCGAAATTCGCAGCACCGGCACGTGCCCTACGAAGCCAAAGCGGTATTTCATGCTCTCCTCGGCGATCCGCTCCGCGTACTCGTCCCCTTCCACCAGTTCCCACTTATTCGCCAGAATCACCAGGCCACGGTAGTTATCAACCACGTAGCCGCCGATGTGCGCATCCTGATCCGTGGCCCCTTCGGTCGCGTCCAGCATCAGCAGGCACACGTCCGCCCGCCGCACCGAGCTCAACGCCCGCAGCACCGCATACCGCTCAACCCCGGGGATCACCCGCCCACGCCGCCGCAGCCCGGCCGTATCCACCAGCATCACCTCCCGCCCATCCACCTCAATCGTCGTATCCACCGTATCCCGCGTCGTCCCGGCGATCTCGCTCACCAGCGCCCGCTCTTCGCCGGCCAATCGGTTCAGCAGTGAGGACTTGCCCACGTTGGGACGCCCCACGATGGCCAGCCGTGGAGGGGCCGACGGGTCCGGAGCCGCCATCTCCGTCTCCGGCAGCCGGGACGCCGCGGCGTCCAGCAGGTCCGCTACTCCCAGTCCGTGCTGCGCCGACACCGCATAGGGTTCGCCAAGGCCCAGGCGGTAGAAGTCCGGCGCCTGCTGCTTGCGGGCCACCGTGTCGCATTTGTTGACCAGCAGCAGGGCCGGCTTTTCGCCGCGCCTCACGACCGCCGCCACCGCTTCGTCCCGATCAGTGATGCCAACCAGCACGTCCACGACCACCAGCAGCAGATCGGCCTCCGCCAGCGCCGCCTTGGCCTGGTCCTCGGCCGCCTCCGCCAGTTCGTCCAAACCCCGGGTATTTAGACCGGCCGTGTCCACAAGCAGGAAGTCCTTGCCCCCCCAGTTCACCGTTTCATACGAACGGTCGCGGGTCGTCCCGGGACGGTCCTCCACGATGGCCTGGCGGCGGCCCACGATGCGGTTGAACAGGCTCGACTTGCCCACGTTCGGTTTGCCGACCAGCGCCACTATCGGCAGATCGACATTCATCGTCCGGCGTGCCGGGTGTCGGGTTGGTTGGGACCCACCATTACCCCACCGCCAGACGCGCGTCCATCGGGTTCCCGCTCTCCCCGGCCAGCACCCCCAGATAACGCTCCGGCAGCAGACGGGCGATTTGCGAGAGCATCTCCCACGCCGCCCATTCGGCGGACTGCTGACGGTTCAGCCCTTCGGGAGGTTCCAGCCCAAAAGGCTTACCAAATCTCAGGCTGACGCGTTTAGCCGGGCCGGTCGGTATTCGCGTGATGCAGACGTGCTCGCTGCCGAACAATCCGACCGGCAACACCGGCACCCCGGCCTTCAACGCCAGATAGCCGGCTCCCGGCAACGGATCGGCCAGCGCGTGCGTGCGGCTGCGCGTGCCTTCCGGGAACAGCATCACCGAATTTCCGCGACTCAGCAGCTCCAGCGCCCGTCGCACCGCCCCAATGTCGTTGCCCCGACGGTCTACCGGGAACGTGCCCAGAAGCCGCAGCCCGAAGCCTATAACCGGATACGAGAAAAGCTCTTTCTTTACCATGAAATTGATGTGCCCCGAGCAGGCGCGGGCGATGAATTCGGGATCGGTGAAGTTGAGATGGTTGCTTACGACCAGGTAAGGCCCCTGCTCCGGAACGTTCTCAAGTCCCTCGACGTTCTGCTCGTCGGTGAACATTTCCACGTAGCGGCCCATCACGCCCAGGAACAGGTTGTAGAAGGCGCGCCGGTAAGGCGGCCAGTCCGCCGTGAACATCACCTCGCCTCGGCGGCTGGCAGCCGTCGATAGGCGGTCAGGATTTGCTCCGCCACCTCTTCCGCGGTAAAGCTGTCAGTGTCGATTACCAGGGCGCCGTCGGGCACCCGCAGCGGCGCGGTCTCACGTCCGCTGTCGATGCGATCGCGATTCTGCATCAGGGACAGCACTCGCTCGTAGTCCGATTCGCCGTCACCGGTTTGTTTTTCCAGGTGTTTGCGGCGCGCCCGAACCTCCACCGAGGCGTCCAGGTAAACCTTAATCTCGGCCTGCGGCCAGACCACCGTGCCGGTGTCACGCCCGGCCACCACCACCCCTCCCGCCCGCAGGGTTTCGCGCTGTTTCGGGAGCAAAACGCGACGTACCTCCGGGTGGCGGGCCACATCCGACACGATCTTCTCCACCGCCGGCGTATACAGCGTTCCGTTGACCTCTTCACCATTCACCAACACCCGCTGCCCGTTCCCCTGTTCCGCCTCCGGATGAATCTCCAACTTGAGAGATCGAGCTGCCTCGGCGGCTAGATTCTCGTCACTTGCATCCAGTCCCTGCCAAGCCATCACCCATGCGACCGCCCGGTAAAAAAGGCCAGTATCCACCACGACCATGCCCAGCTTGGCCGCCAGGATTCGTGAGACCGTCGTCTTGCCCGATCCCGCCGGGCCATCCATTGTCACCACCGGCAGCCGCAAGCGCATCGTCTCCAATTCGGACCGCCGGCCCATTCGGCGAGGCACCCGCCCGCCGCCACGGTCGACCTTACTTAGCGGAATTCCGGCCGCGCCCGTCCCCTTCAACCCGACCAGATACCGTCACGGCCATCATCGCAAAAAATCAGCCGATTATACCGGCGCACGCAAGCTTTCCCGACCGGGGCTTCCGCTATTCTGCCGGGCGAGGATGCGGAAGGAGCGCCGCTTGGACGATCACCTTGTAAAAAACCGACGGGTCTGAATGAACGGACCCGCGACGCCTGGAACCGCAACGCCGCCTTCTGGGATCAATGGATGGGGGACGAGGGCAACGACTTCCAACGCCTGCTGGTCTGGGAACCGACCGAACGGATGCTGGACATTCGGCAGGGCGAGCTGGCCCTCGACGTGGCCTCCGGCAACGGCAATTTTTCCCGACGGCTGGCCGCCCGGGGGGCGCGGGTGGTGGGGATCGATTTCGCCGAAGCAATGATCGAGCGGGCACGATCTTACCCCGAAGTTGACCGAGGCGAAATCGCCTACTCCCTTCTGGTCGTGACAAGTCCCGGAGAGCTGGCTACGCTGAGCGGCCAGCTCTTCGACGCCGCCGTGGCCAACATGGCGCTTATGGACATCTCGGACATCGCCCCTCTGTTGGATTTCCTGGCCGAAAGTCTGCGCCCTGGCGGTCGATTCGTATTCTCCGTGAGCCATCCG
>Ga0310120_10003562_pt1 | contig 11109 bp, 7 predicted proteins | sample CB27_AW_983_MG_FD_203506 | JGI IMG/M metagenome (GOLD analysis project Ga0310120, IMG submission 203506) | Marine microbial communities from Western Arctic Ocean, Canada - CB27_AW_983 | ecosystem: Environmental > Aquatic > Marine > Oceanic | place: Canada: Western Arctic Ocean | collected... | reverse complement strand
TATCGGTGCCCGACTGGTTGTCCCTGGCGCTGCCGTAGTAGGACACGAAGTCGCCCGGCTCGAGCTCCAATTCTTCGAGGAAAAAGGTGTGTCCGGCCGAGATCTCCTTCAGACTGCCCTCTTGGGAGTTGAACAGGCTGATGGTCTCCTCCGGTCCGCCGTTGACCGAGTAGGTCAGATCAAGCGACCGGACCCCGAAGTCGTCGTCGGCCCGCGCCTCGATGAACACCTCCTCGATGGCGCTTGCTGTGGTGTCGCGACCCGGCTTGACGAACATCACGGACGGTGGCTGGTCGGTCAGCACGTCAACCGTGAACTGCGGCGACGCACTGACCAGGTCGCCGCCAGGGCCCTCCAGCTCGACCTGATAGAACCCGTCCTCCTCGACCGTGAAGCCGGCCGTGAGTGTCCCGTCCTCCCCGCGGCTCAGGTCGGTCGCTGAGGTTTCATCGAACACCAGCCGGCCGGCCGGCGTGCTCATCGTCGGGAACGCGCGCAACCGCACCTCGGTGCCGCGCAGGACCGCGATGTCCCCACCCTCCTGGATCAGCCGTGGCTCCAGTCCGGTGTAGGCGGGGAAGTGATACTCGAGCTCGAGGTGTTCGACATACGGTAGGTCGATGACATCAAGGGTGAAGGTTTCAGACTGGACGCCGACTGCTTCGACGAAGTAGCTGGTCTCGTCACGTACGTCGAACAGCACCGTCTCGAACCCGGCGCCGACCGCCCCGTCGCCTTCCAGCGGGATGAGCGGCACCCGGTCGTAGGGCGCGCTCGGACTCGTGCGCATGAACAGGTCGACGTCGCCCGAGTCGAAGCCGAGCAACTGCGCGGTCACGGTCAGATCGGATCCGCGCGCGATGGTCGCGTTGCCCGGGAGCACGTCGATCTGGTACGGGCTCGCGGCCTCGACACTGCCGGTCGGGGTCATCAACGCGGACGCCCCGTGGCGCAGATAGGACGGTCCCAGTATGAACGCCAGCAGCGCCGCTGCTGACACAACGGCGAGATAGCTGGACGAGTGCCGGATCTTCTGGCGCTCTACGGCCGACCCCCAGTCGAGCACGCGGCAGTGCTCCACCGCGGTCTCGACGAGCCGCTCGACGAGCGCCGGCGAATAGTCCGGGCTCCCGGTTCGCTCCCCGCGCTTGGTTTCTTCGAGCGCGCTTAACACCGCCGCCTGGACCGACGGGTCATGCTCTTCGAGATAGAGCGCCACCCGTTCGTCCGGAATCGCACGCGTGAGCGGTCGGAGCAGGAACCAGAACACCAGTCCTGCCAGCGTCAGATAGGTCAGGAGCCGGAAGGCGATGACGGACCCGGCCGAGAACTTGAAGAACTCGAGTCCGTATGACGAGATCAGGAACGCTGCCAGACCAGCTGCCAGCACGACCGCGATTCCACGCAGCATCACACGGAGCCGCCAGCGGTTGCGCACGCGCTGGATCACGGCGAACAGGTCCTCACGTCCGCCGGATAACCAAGGGTGACTCAGCATGGTTAGGCCTCACCTGCCAGGAATGCCCTCATGTTATCCCAATTCGTTCGGCCGCCAACGATTCGGCCTTCCGGATTCAGTCGTCCACGTCCAGTTCCGTCCGCGACAACCGGTTCGAGACGACCGTCTCGGTAATCAGGAACCCGAGCGCGCCGACCAGCAGAAACCACCAGAGCGTTTGACGCCGCTCCAGGTCTTCTGGTAGCAGCTCGCGATCGCTCGTCACCGATCGATCGCCCGCCGCGCGCCCGGTGGCCGCGGCCACCAGTTCCTGCGGGTCGACTCGCTCCAGATTCGACTCGGCCAGATCAACGTTGACCGCGATCGTCACCGACTCGCCGTCGGCGGCGTCGGTGTCACGGATCTCGTAAAACCCCTGCTCGCGCAGCTCGATAAACCCGGCTCGCTCGTCGCTTTCCACGGGCACCAAGTCCTCCAACGGGTCGCGCACCATCAAGTTGCTGGTCAGGTTGAGATGCGCCGCGCCCGGATACTGCGAGAGATCGACAACCTGGCCGGCGGTTAAGTAGGGCGTCGGCGGGCTGTACCCAGCCAGGTACTCCACCAGCCTGTGCACGAACGGCAGGTAGATCGGCTTGAGCGCGAAGTTGTTCCAGAAGCTGTCAAGGGTTGACGTCCACAGCAGCACGCGTCCGGCGCCGACCGCGTGCTCGGCCATTGCCGCCTCGCCGTTGTCGAACCGTGCGAGCACCGTGGCGTCGGGATGTGGGTCGAGCGGTCGATACCGGAAGAATCGAGGCGTCGTCAGATCGCCGCTCCGCGGTGTGCTGAACACCTCGAACACGGGATGACTGTAGTCGACGAACCCGAGCGCACCGCCGCGGCCGTCCCGGTCCGCCGGCGCGTCGAACGTGCCGGGCAGCAGGTCGAGCGCGTCGCCCGGCCAGCGCACCCGCTCACCCAGGGCGACCAAGAGTCCTCCGCCGTCCTCGACGGACCGAGCGATCGCGGCACCGATCTGGCCACCAGGCAGCCCGACGTCGTTCAGCACCACCACGGACGCCGCTGCCACGTCGTCGGTGGTCACCTGGTCGACTGCGCGAACCGTTACGCTGAACGATGGGCTCGACCCGATTGCCAGCGCGCGTTGCAGATACAGGTTCGCGTCGCCCGCGCCCGGGCCGCCAACGATGAGCACCGGCACGACGTCCCCCGGCGTTACGGTGAAATGGAAGACGTCATCGAGTGGCAAGGCGTCCGCCGCGGCGCGTACCGAGACCGGCATCGCGACATCTTCGAGGGTGAACGGCGCGAACGTTATGGTGGCCGAGCTGTTGGCCTCGACGGTCACCGGCAGTGACTCGAGCTCGCGCCCGCTCAGCTCGAGTGACACCTGCAGGTTCGTGACCGGCGCGTCGCCGCGGTTCGCAAGTCGCGCGATGACCGCCGCGCGCTCTCGACCGGAGAATATGTCGCGTTGCACCGTGGCGCCGGCGACGCTGACGTTGACGATCTGGTCCTCGTCCGCCACCGATACCGGCGTCAGCACGGTGCCGGGTGGCAACAGCACGTTCGCGGCGCTGTCGACCCCGATACGCTGAAAATCGCTAATGAGAAACGCCTCGAGCCGTGGCTGGTCCGACTCCTCGAAAATCCCCTGGGCGACCTGCAAGGCGGGACCATACCGTGTCGTGCCCGCGCTGAGTTCTGCCGCGTCGACCGCCGCCAGCAGACTGGCCCGGTCCGTCGTCGACCGCGCCCCAGACTGGGCACCGCTGTCGAAGAAGACGATCGTGGCGCGGTCGTCCGGCAGCAGGTTGCCCAGCACTCTCCGGGCGGCATCACGCGCGCGTTCCCACCGGGTGCCGTACCCCATGCTGTAGGACCGATCGACCAGGACCACGACTTCCCGAGCCCCACCGGTCACCGCCGCGAGCGCGTTGGAACTGAAGAAGGGGCGTGAGAACGCAGCGATCAGCAGAGCCAGTGCGGCGCATCGCAGCAGCAGCAGGACCCAGTGTTTGATCCGTTGACGTCGCAACGAATGAAACGGGATCTTGCGCACGAACATCAGCGACGGAAACTCAATGACCTCGGTGCGCTGGCGCTGGATCATGTGGAACAAGATCGGCGCGCCGAGGGCGGCGAGCGCCGCGAAAAACAGCGGGGCTAAAAAGGACATCAGCGCACCTTCGTCAACTTGTGTCGCATCGCCAGATACTTGAACAAGGCGTGATCCAGCGGCTCTTTGGTGTTCAGAAACGCGTAGTCGATCCGGTTCCGGCCACAGAGCTCGGTGAGCGCCTGGATGTGGTCCTGCACCAGCTGGCGATACTGCTCACGAAGCTTGTCGGGCACCACCGGGATCTTCCGGCCGGTCTCGAGATCCTGAAAGCTAGTCGAGTCGTCGTACGGAAAACCGACCTCGGCGGGGTCGAGCACGTGAAACATGATCACGTCGCTCCCGGCGAACCGCAGTGGTTTCACAGCATCGAGGACCTTCTCCGGCTCGTCGTAGAAGTCGGAGATGATGACCAGGATGCTACGTCGCTTGAAGAACTCGGTCGCCTTGTAGAGCGGCGGCCCCAGCGTCCCCGGACGTCCCGCGTCCATCTGGTCGAGTGTGTGCAGCGTCACGTCGAAGTGCTTCGCCGAGGGGGGCACGCGCTCAACGATATCGTCGTCGAACGTCACGATCCCGACGCGATCCCGCTGCTTGGTGCTGAGGTAGCAGAGACAGGCGGCGAGAAAGCGTCCGTAGTCGAGCTTCGTGACGCCCCGGCTGCCGAAGCTCATCGACTTCGACACGTCGAAGAGCACCGAGAAGTTCGTGTTAGTGTCCGCCTCGAACTGCTTGACGTAGAACCGATCCGTCCGCGCGTACAGTCGCCAGTCGACCCGCCGGATGTCGTCGCCTGGCATGTAGCCGCGGTGCTCAGCGAAATCGATCGAGACGCCGAGATATGGCGCCTTGTGCATACCGTTAATGAAGCCCTCGACGACCCACCGCGCGACCAGCTCGAGGTTGCCGATGCGACTCAGTACATTCGGATCGATGAAGCGCGCGCCTGGCGAGAGGGTCGAGATCGTAGCCATGGGCTCGAACGGCTACATCTTGGACGTCGGCACCGGCACGAGCCCGAGCAGCTCATCGATGATCTGATCCGTGGTGACGCCTTCCGACTCGGCGTGGAAGTTGAGCAGTACCCGATGCCGAAGCACCGGATGGGCCAGGGCGCGGATGTCCTCGAAGCTGACGTGATAGCGGCCCTCGGTGAGCGCCCGAGCCTTGCCGCCGAGAACCAGATACTGCGCGGCGCGGACACTGGCGCCGTAGGCGACCCACTTCCGGGTAAACTCTGGCGCGTCATCCCCCTTCAATCGGCTGGTCCGAACGAGGCTCAGGGCGTAGCGCATCACCGCTTCCGACACCGGCACCTTGCGCACGAGCTGCTGGAACGCGATCAGGTCGGCGCCGGTGACCGCATGCTTGTACTCCGGTGCGGCCAGCCCGGTCGTCGTCCGCACGACCTCCAGTTCCTCTTCCTCGGGTGGATGCTCGATGACGATGAAGAACATGAAGCGGTCGAGCTGTGCCTCCGGCAACGGGTAGGTGCCCTCGAGTTCGATCGGGTTCTGCGTGGCGAAGACGAAGAACGGCTCCTGCAGGGTGTAGGTACGCCCCTGGACCGTCACACGGTGCTCCTGCATCGCTTCGAGTAGTGCCGACTGAGTCTTTGGCGGCGTCCGATTGATTTCGTCGGCCAGCAGTACGTTGGTGAATACCGGCCCCGGCGCGAACACCATCTTGCGGCCGCCGGTCTCGGCGTCCTCCTGGATGATGTCGGTGCCAGTGATGTCAGACGGCATCAGGTCGGGTGTGAACTGGATGCGGGCGAACTTCAGGTCGAGCACCTGCGCCATCGTCTGGATGAGTAGGGTCTTGGCCAGCCCGGGGACACCAATGATGAGGCTGTTGCCGCCGACGAACAGTGTCAGTAACGTCTCGTTGATGACCTTCTGCTGCCCGATGATTCTCTTACGTATCTCCGTGAGGATCTCCTCGCGGCCGGCTCTCATGCGGTCGGCCAGCGCGATGTCGTCCTCGTTGTCCAGTTCGGTCGGTCGGGTCTCGAATGGGTCCACGGTCGGGCTCTCCTTACCGGTAGCCGGGCCCGTCAGGGCCGTCGTCGTCCTGCTCTGATCCGCCTGTCCGCGGGTCTTCAGACTCGCGACACCCAAGATTCATGGGTCTCCCCGAGCGCTCTAATGTGTCAGCGCATACATCACGTAGTTCACGCCCAGCTTGTACGCCTCGTTTGTAAGGTCGATCGGCAGGTACCCCGTGTCGGAGTACTCCCAAAACTCGCCGATGTCGTTGTTGTGGTTGGCCACCGAGATCAATCGCCCGTTCGGGTCGTTGTCCTCGAACAGCCCGTAGAAGATCGGGATGGCAGGGATGTACACGGGCTCGTACTCCAGTGAGTCGATGTCGAAGAACGAGTGATACACCGGGTGGGTCGCGTCGAGCTCGATCCATCGCAGATCCGGAAACACCTTCTGCATCTGCGCTTCCAGGTTGAACCAGTGGTCGTCGTGGAAGTCGTCGAAGATTAGGAACCCGCCTTTGCGCAGGTAGTTGCGCAACCCCACCGTTTCCGCCTCCGATAGGTCCCAGTACCCCGGCTCGGACATATAGGCGAACGGGTACATGGGCAGGCTCGGGTTGTCGAACATCAGAATCGTGCCGCCGTCCTCTCCCAGGTAGGGGTCGATAAAGGTGATCGACTCGAGAATCCGCATCAGGTTCCGCTCGGCCCTGGGGTAGTCGTGAGCCCAGGGTAGATCCTGACGATACGCGAAGCCGCCACCGGCGTAGTCGTCGGCATACCGGATCCGCGCGAAGACGAACCTGCCGTCGTACTGTTTCGGGCCGGAGACCGGGTCGGCTTCGTCCCCCCCCCCCACCGCCGCGATCGCGCCGCCAACTAGCAGCATGGCGGCCACAAGGGCGGCCCAGCAACGTTTCATGCTCGGGGTCATCATTTGTTCGTCAGCGCTCAGCACGGTGGCTCGGGAGTCGCAGCCTCCAGGACGCGAATTTCACGGCTCTTGAGCGCTATCGCGACGAGCAGCTTTTCCATCTCAACCTGGTACCTGGCCTCGTCCGTCCCGCCCCGGGTAGCCTGGAGTGCTTCGATCTGCTCCTGAATCTCGATTCGCTCCACGTAGAGCGCCCGCGCCGCCGGGTCGTCTGGCAGTCCGGCGATCCAGGCGCCTTCGCCCGTGGTAATGAACATCGTCCTGGCCATGGCGCCGTCATTCGTCAACGGGTCCGGTTCCCGCGTGCCGTCCCCGTCGCCATTGTCGTCGAGCAGTGCATGCTCGGTCTGTAGCCGCCCGTCCGACTCGTATGCGCGCGCCACCTGCGTCACCGCATACTCGAACGCCTCGAGCACCGAGACCCGCCCATCCTTGTTCTGGTCGGACTGCTCCTCGCCATCGGCGAACGCCTCGACGAAGTAGCCGCCGAACACCGTTTCGTTCCACTGCCCTCCGCTGCGCGTGGCCGTCACCACCGTGCGACGCTCGCCGGAGAGCGCCTCGATGAACCCGCCGCTCGCCGTCGCCGTGTTCACGAACGCGACCTGCTGCGATCGCAACGGCTCGAGCAGCCGTGCGTAGTCCCCGGCGGTCAAGTCGCGGCCCGGCAGGTTGAAGCGGGACTCGCCGTCGCTGTAGCTGCCGTGGCCAATCAGCACGACGATCACCTGGTCGTTCGGCTGCGTGCGTCTGGCGATGGCAGCAAACGCCTGCTCGACCCCTTCCCGGGTCGAGCGATCGTCGATCCGCTCCGGGTCGAGCTCCGTTTTCTCGGCCAGGTAGGTCACATTCTCGGCCGGCAGCTCGTAGCGGTCGGTCGCCGCGTCAATGAGCGTCGTCGTCCACTCGTGGAACTGCTCCGCATAGGCTGGGTCACCGGCGAGGCCGGTGATGACGAGGATGTGGGTCTGCTGCGCCGCCACCGGCGTGGCCGACAGTGTCGTCAGGATTGCGAAGACCAGGGTCCCACGACGGCTCATGCCAGACCTCGGGTGCGGCGATAGCCCCACTCGCCGACCGCCAGCACAACGAAGAGCAGCAGGAGCGCCGGCATGTCCCACAGGTCCCGTTCCTCGACCAACGTTATCCCGCCGCCGACTGTCTGGATGTCGTCGACCAGTGAATCCACGCTGTCGGTGGTGTAAAACCGGCCCCCGGTCTCCTCGGCGACGCGCGCGAGCAGGGGCGCTCGCATCGTCGAGTCGTAGAACTCCGAGTCACTCGGCGAGACACGGAAGTAGGCGGTGTCGTCACCCAGCAGTTCGCCCTCACTGGTCGCCTCCACACGCACCTCGTACAGCCCTTCCTTGCGCGGTGTGAGGCTCGAGCCGTACTCGCCGTCGCGGTCGGCGGTCCAGTCCATCGGCACCTCGAGGAGTTCCCCGTCCGGGTCCGTGATCCAGGCCGACACCTGACTGGTGTTGATCTCCTCGTAGTTGGCGTCGTCGACCTCGGCGCCGAGCGACACCGTTTCGTCGACCTCAACCTGGTCTTGGGGCACGTCGGCGACCACCTGGTCTGGGACCCCGTCGACCAGCCAGCGCAGCAACCGTCGCCACAGGATCTCGTGGGTCTGGTCGTCGACCGGGATGTCGGCGTGCATCTGCCACATCCAGGAATCCTGCACCGGGAAGGCGAGCGACTTGCCGGCGCCGTAGCGCTGGAACGCCAGCACGACCAGCGACTCGTCGTTGCTCGTCAGCAGCGTGGTCGCGCCCGGCTTCACCTCGCGAATGGCGTTCACAAGCGTGATTGGCGGCAGCTCGAGCCACCGTGCCGTCGAGGCCTCCTCGGTGTCGGCGATTTGTGTGGCCGGATGGGTGGCACCTGCCCGCGTCGCGCGCACGTCGGTCTCGACGAAGAAACCGGACTCACCGTCGACGGCGCTCGCGTCGAGCACCACGGGCAGCACGTCGGCCACCGGCGTGCCGGCGTACCCGCCTTCGGCATATGATCGTTGGCTGCCGAGCATTAGCAGCCCGCCGCCACGTTCACTGACGAAGTCGGAGATCATCCGCAGTTGGTCGGGTGTGAAGTAGTTCGCCTCGATGCCACCCAGGATGAGCGCGCGATAGCCGAACAGCTCCTCGCGCGTGCGGGGAAACCCGCCGACCAGATCCTCGGCGTCCTCGACTCCCAACCGCATGAACTTGTTCTCGGCGGTCCGTTGCAGCACGGCGAGCTGGAGGTTCTCATCATCGGCCACGGCCCGTCTGAGGAATTTCACCTCCCAGCGCGGTTCACCCTCGAAGTAGAGAATCTTCTCGCGTTTGTCCTCGACGACGACCAAGGCGTGCCGCACGTTGTTCTGGATGACCATCTCGTCTGCCGCCGGCGCGATCCGGAAGCTGAACAGGCGCGGGCCGGCATCCGAGGCGGTGAAGCGGACCCGAACGGTGGTCGGCTCTCCGTCGTCCGGTAGGATCACCTCCTGATCGGCGACGATCCGCCCCTCGTCCTCCACCTGTAGCGTGGCGGTCTGCCCCTGATACCCGGTCTGCGCCACCACCACATCAACTACCAGCGCGGCTCCCTTGAGCACTGACCGCGGCGTCTCGACTCGGCTGAGCTGGATGTCCCGGGAGTACTCCTCGCGACCGAGCCCGACGGTGAACACCGGCACGGCGGCCGCTTGCAAGGGCAGTAGTGCGTCGGCCAGCGTATCGTCGGCGTTGTCGGCTCCATCGCTGACCACCACCAGCCCAGACAGCGGGACCCCGGCAAGCTCTTCGTGGGCGCGGGTGAGCGCCTGCGCGAGGTGGGTCCGAGTGCCGCCGAACGCGAGGTCATCGACCGTTCCGATCCGCTCGGTCGTGGACGAGAAGCTGAAGAGCCGCAGCGCGAACCGGTCCGCGAGCGAGGCCAGCAACGGGCCCTCGACGCTGCCGAACTGCTGGGTCACGAAGTCGGCGCGGGTCTCGCCATCGCGGTCCCCGATTTGCATACTGCGCGAGTCGTCGATCAGGACCCCCAGGAAGTTCTGCTGCGGTACGACCTGGGAGAGCACCAGCACCGGCCGGAACAGACACAACAGCAAGAGGGCCAGGATCGTGAGGCGGACGCCGGTCAGCACGGCGCGGTCGACGGGGCGGCTGTTGGCGCGGACACGCTGGTAGGTACGGAGGGTCACACCCCCGGCCACCACGACCACCACCGCCGCCAGATACGACGCGCTCGACGGCCGGAAGGCGAGATCGCCAGCCTCGAAGACGAGAGGCCGATACTTGAAGAGAAATGCGAACAGCGATTCAAACATTGAACAACACGAGCGGAAGGCCGGCACCGACGCCGGCTAACAGGCCAGCGTGCGGTCCCTGCGACCGGGCTCCGTGACCTTAGTGACTCATCGCGTAAACGATGATGTTGACGGTGATCTCGATCGCGTACGTCGAGTACCGCAACGGGTAATATGGGCTCTCGGCCCACTCCCAGGCGTCACCGATGTCCGTGTTCCAGTTGATGATGACCATCAACCGGCCGTGCTCGTCGAACATGCCGCGCACCTGTGGCTCGTAGCCGTCTTGCTCCCACGTCGGCCCCCCTTGCGCATTGTTGATGGACGGGACCTGGACGATTTCCTCGATGTTGTAGACCGTGTTGAAGACCGGATGGTCTTGGGGCACGTCGACGATCGGATACTCGGGCAGCACGCGCCTGATCTCGGACTCGAAGTTTGCCCACTCCCAACTACCCCAGAAGTCGTCGATCATTAGGAACCCGCCGGCTAGCAGATAGTCGCGGAGTCCAGCGACTTCCGCTCCCGTCATGTACATGTTCCCGACCTCGAGTGCATAGAGGAACGGGAACTTGCGAATACCGGGGTCGTCGAGCTGGACCGCATTCTCCCGCTCATAGACGTCGAGGTCGACGAGCCGGTCGAGGATCGTGAGAAACTGCCGGTCGGCTTTCGGGTAGTCGGTCGCCCAGGAACCCCACCCCCGGCGGCCGCCGCCGTTGTAGATGGCGCGCGTGAAGAAAAACTCGCGGGCGTCGGCGCTCGGGTTCCTGAGGGTTGGTCTGAAGTCTTCCCGGCGGATGACCACTTGTTGCGGGGTCTTCACCGCGGACCGCAGGCCAGGCGCCGCTCGCTCGGCTGCCCACAACACTCCCCATCCGACACCGATGAGCGTCGTCGCGATCACTCCCGCACGCGCAAAAAACCGTGGCCGCAAGCAACTGCTCCGGGGAATGGCCCGTCTGGAGCCGGCCGTGTCGGCGCGCCCAAGCGATGGTCCATGGGGTCGGCGTCAGCGAGGCACGGTTGTGGGAGCGCTACGACCTGCACCCGTGAGCAGCATAGCACAGCTGGAACGCCTGCAACGATCGGTCACGCTCCTATCATTCTGGGGACCCGCTCAGTCGACCGGACGGTCAGGGTGGTGTCCGTCGAGAGGCTCCAGCGGACGTGGTCACCACACGCTTCTGGCGCTATGACCATCCGAATCGAAATGCCGTGACGTGGTATTCCGGTCGGTCTCGCGTGGGGCGTAACGGGAGGCGGCGTCGATCACGTGCGACGCTGTGGCAGCGGCGGGCCCGGGAACGAG
>Ga0310120_10003561_pt1 | contig 11109 bp, 8 predicted proteins | sample CB27_AW_983_MG_FD_203506 | JGI IMG/M metagenome (GOLD analysis project Ga0310120, IMG submission 203506) | Marine microbial communities from Western Arctic Ocean, Canada - CB27_AW_983 | ecosystem: Environmental > Aquatic > Marine > Oceanic | place: Canada: Western Arctic Ocean | collected... | reverse complement strand
AAGTCAATATCGCCATCGACGAATTCGACGCGCCCATCCACAAAGCAGAAGAAGGCGCCTCCCGAATGGTGACTGCCAAAGGCGCCGTTCTGTCTCTCCAGCACGATACCAGCACCGGGCTGGCTATTGAGTGGATTTCGGGTGCTACGCAGGCAATCGGCATTGGCCAATGCATAGCTCCAGGTATTGGACGACTCCCACGAATCGGCCAGGACTACTTCACCGATCATCATGGTGTGAGATAGACCATCGCGAATCTGCTTTGCCTTGCGCGAGACGACGTAGAGAAACATACCGTCATTTTTAAACTTGGTAACTTCCGCTGGGCTGTCCGGACCCAGTGATCCCTGCACGAGCGCGTAACTGGTTGTCGCCGCGCGTACCGGGAAGTAAACATCACTGATGGGCTCCGCAAGGTCGCTGGGGCATACAAAAACGCTGGGACGCGCCTTGATCCATTGACACTTATCTGGATCTTCGTACCACCCTAAATCGTCGACGTTGCGATTCCACAATCCACCGTGGGCAACGTCCAACGAGTCGAACAGAGGTTGCAATTCCAGATGCGGGAGAATGGTTACGAATCCGCTCGCCGCATGTTTCTCCTCTGGTGCCAGATCAGGCCTGCAAATTGGATGAGGCATCAAGTTGCCAGTGTCGTCACAGCCGGTACGACCTGCTGGAAAGCGTTCGAGTGCGCTCTCATAGGTGAGCATGGCCAAGCCCAGTTGCTTTTGGTTGTTCAGGCAATGCACCCGACGTGAGGCTTCACGCGCCGAGTGAACGGCCGGCAGAAGTAAACCTACCAGAACACCAATCACCGCGACCGATACCAACAACTCGACCAGCGTAAAACCGTGATTCTTCCAGCCGGGTGCGGGAGGCCTCATCATAACTCGACACTCCACGGAAATGGTCAAGACGCGCATTCGCCTACTGACTATCGTGATAGCACGAGAATCTATCCCGGGAAGTCATTCGCCACGACGTCTGCATTGGATGTGGGCGAGTTGAAGTGGATCCGCCTGCCGTCGCCGGTCGTTTCACTTTTAGCTGGTGACTTGCAAGCAGTGACCCGTTCCATGACATTTAGACTAAGAATAGAGAGCCGGCACGCCACTTCGAAATGGGAAATCCAGACGCCAATCCTCCGCCAGGTGACTCCGCCGGAGACGACATCCGTGATCGGAGCGTGTTTGCTGCGCGGTATCGGGACGCCTACCATCGCCTTTGGCTGGTAGCGCTTGGCGTTACAGGTGACCAGTCAATGGCGGAGGATATTGTTCAGGAGGCCGCGATTGTCGCTTGGCAGAAACGCAACCAGTTCAAACCACGTAATAGCTTTCCGGCATGGATGTCAGAAATCGTCAGATTGTGTGCGTTGAACTACACCCGTAAATCAATACGCCGCAAAACCAATCCAGCGGATCCAGCCTCCATCGATCGGCTGGACGCCGGGTCGCCTCGCCTCGCCGCGGCGAGGCAGTTGCGGTGACCGCGGAGGGCCAACTGCACGAGGCACAGACAGAATTCGACGATCATGTCGTCCGAGCGTTGGAGAGTCTCGGAGATGTCCCGAGAAGTTGTTTGTTGTTACGCACGGTCGCGGAGCTCTCGTACGTCGAGATATCCGCCTGCATGCAAATCCCGGAAGGAACCGCGATGAGTCACGTGTCACGGAGTAAAGCGCGGCTGCGCCGATTACTGCACGAGGACTTCGCAACGCCCGCTGACCAAGATCTGTAAATACCATGCCGATAGACGATCCGCAAGAAATCATCGACACAATCGAAGCTTACTTAGACGGTCGTATGTCTCCGCTGGAACGAGAGTCGCTCGAAAACCGACTGGACCAGTCTCCGGAGTTGGCTGAAGAGTTGACGCGGCAAGAACGCCTACAAGAATCACTCCGCCGGTTGCACGCGCCGGCCATCCCGTCACTCGACGACGTGGAGTCGATGTTGCAAGAGGATTTGTCTCCTGCCTCCTCGTTCCAAGACCCCCTGTTGACACGGGATGGCCGACGTCTGATCCAGGGTCTCCGCATCGTCGCGGTGGCGGTCGCCGCGTCGTTGGTTTGCGCAATCGTGGCCTGGCAGTGGCGGCATGTGGACGCGAGAGTTCCGTTCTTTGAAACGCGACCGCTCGTTAACCTTTACGACGAGGCCGTCACCAACGGCTTTCGCCCGTATTACGACTGCCATGAACCGGAGCGATTCGCGGATACTTTCATTCGTCGGCAAGGACGACCGTTGCGATTGACCGCCATGGCGGAAGGAAGCCGTATGTTAGGACTCTCCTACCCTGGTGGACTCAGCCGCGACACGACCGCCATTCTTTGTGAAGTGGACGACGAACCGGTGATGGTGTTCGTCGACCGCGAGAGCGCTGATCAAATCCAGCCGAAAATGGATCGAGAACTTGAACTGCGCGTATTTCGCGAACAACGCGATGGCCTCGTGTTCTACGAAGTAACGCCATTGGATGCGCCACGTGTGCTCGCTTGTCTCGTCGCCGTCCAGCCGTAGGCCATTTTCACGCGAAGGTCGGCAAGCCGACTCTTTGCCGTTGGGTCCTGTTCTAAACTGGAATCAATTAGAAGATGGACTCTCCGGTCGTTCGCTCGCGGGTTTCCATTGAGCAAGCGAGACCATGGCTAACACCGCGGCCATGCCCACCAACTGCAAACCGGTGATGGTTTCGTTGTCATAGGCTCCCCAAAGGAGTGCGACCAGCGGTATCAGGTAGGTGGCCATCCCGGCGAACAACGGACCGTGCGACTGGATCATCCTCACAAACAAGAAACCGGTGATCCCCGTTCCCATTACGCCCAACCACGCCACACTGGCGCAAGCGACCTTCCAATTCCGTGGGGCGACAGGGCCGCCGATGGTCCAGCTTTCTTGCGTCGCCTTCGATAGCCATATTGGTGCCAGGAAGAGTGCACCCAGCAAGAACAGGCCGGCCGTCAAGGGCGCGGTCGGCGCGTCCGCCAGTTTCCAGCGGATGTACGTATTGGTCACCGAATAGAACAGTGGCACCAAGAAGGCCAAACCAAGAAGCTGAGGGGTAATTCCACGCGAAATGCCCTCCCAGAAAAGAACGGAGATCGCCGCGAAGCCTCCTAACACGCCCACCCATTGCCGCCAACCTGGCCATTCACGGAGCAGGATGCCCGAGGCCAGGATCGTGATCAGTGGTACAAAGGAAACGATCAAGGCGAAGAAGCTGTGCCCAAATCCCTGAGCGATGAGTAACGCAATCAAGACGAAAGGCGCCGCGTTCCCCAACAATGCGGCCACTGCGACATGGAACCAGAGAATACCAGATAACCTCTGGCGACTGCCCAACAGCCACACAATCATCATCACGCCGCCCCCGAGCGACAGCCGCCAAAAGGCAATGTCCACTGGACCAAACGCGCTGGCGGCCCGGCTCATCAGGATGAAGTTGGAACCCCAAATCACGCAGATCGAGAGAAAGACGACGTAGGGCATGGAGGGATCAGCAGACCGGCGGCGATAGAAAGGCCGTATCCTAGCCGACACGCCCAGGTATGGATAGCGGAACGGTTTCCATCCAGACGTAGTGTGAGGCCACACCAATCGAGGTAGTCGTGGGGTCCGGTTACAGAGGGTGAAATCATGTTTCTTTAAGCCTGATGTTGGAGGGGATTTGCCATTCCGCGGGACTCAACCCACTTGGCGCGACGTCGCTTGTTCGTGCGGAATGGCATGAGGAAAAAAACCAACCTTGGTGGTCCCTCTGAGTCGATTCATGGTTCGTCCCGTGCCACGTCTTAGGTTGTGCGGTCACGCGGGCTGAACTATGCTGACAGAGGTCTCACGGACGGTTGGCGGTACGCCGACGTGACGTTGTCCTGACGACCGGATCGCGAACAATAGGGAACACGCCAGGCGTGATGCGATTAAGCATTCGTCTAGATTTCAGGCTATTTGCGAGGTTCGATCGACAACAATGTTTTCACGCGGATGGTGTTTGATCGAGCCAGTTGGTCGCCCGATTGTGCCGATTTTTTCGTGAAAACCGCTTGTCCACTGGCTAGACTGGGGCTTGGGGAAACTAGGACGCCCCGTGCAAGAAGAAGTGACGGCAGTTTGTCGGTCCGCTCCTCCCGTGAGACCCGGACCATGATGTCACCCATGCTGAGTTGAGTCACACCGTTGATTGTTCATTCCTCTACCTCTGGCTCCCGCACGCCCGGCCCCAGTGCTTCTAGATATAGCGCTGCCGAAACAGATCGCCACCCAGCTTCCCCGATGCAACAACAGCTGTGGCTTATGTAGCAGATGGCACCCGATGTCGGCGTGGCCAACATCGCTGCCAAGCTCCGGTGGCAAGGACCTTTGGATATTTACGTATTGCAAGAATCGCTGCTGGAGTTAGTCCGGCGACACGCATTTCTTCGCACGATCATTGAATCCACCCCCGCTGGTTTGACGCAAGTCACGTTGGCTCCGCGTGCCGTTTCGATCCAATTGGTCGACCTGCGGGAACTCAGTGGAAGCGAGCTGCAATCCGAATTACCACGGCGACTTTCCGCCGCGGCCGCCACTCCCATTGCCGCGGATCAATTCCCCTGGCTGCGCGCGACCGCGATACGCGTTTCCGCGGATGTCACCGAGGTCGTCTTTGCGGTGAGCCACTTGGTCTGCGACGGAGTGTCGATGGGAATTCTTTGTCGTGAGCTGGTTCAAGCGTATCAGTCAATTCGAGGAGGCCATCGCCTGAAATGGCGTGTCCACCCAGCCGGGACTCCCATTCGGATGGTACCGCTGCCAGTTGAAAACGGTCGCCAGCTGAACGGTCATGTCTCCGATTGCCGACTCCCTCCTGACCGCGTGCCCCCGCCTACGGTTACCTATCGGGGTCGGCAGCTGGAATTCCAGATCACCGCGGACCAGTCAAAGCAAATAAGCGACCTGAGCCGCCAACATTCCGTGTCACCATTCGTGACCTGGTTGTCGCTACTCGAATCGGTCATGCTCCGCTATACCCAGACGGATCAAATGGTCATTGACATTGCCGAGTCGGGTCGGACCAGCGAATCTCGGCGACTTGTGGGTCCCTTCCTGCAGACCAACCCCTTGGAGATTTCAGCCGAGCCCGCCGCCACGTTCGCCAATCTGCTGGTGGCCAATCACCAGCGGGTTCGGGCCTCTGTCGAGCGGAGCCGCACCGCCGGCACTCGCTCCCAGTCGACCGGAAGACGTCCATTGATACTGTTGGATTATCAAACCGGTATAGAGCCCATGAGTGTCGATGACGACGTATTGGTGATCCCGGCGGAATTTGACAACGGTGCTGCCATTGCCGCGTTCTGTTTAGGCGTCCGTCGAACCCGCGCGGGGTTTCACGGACATATCAAATTCGACTGCGATCTATTCTCCAACGAGATGGCGGCTCGATTCCTTGAGCATTTTCGGCAACTGGTTTCACAGGTCATCAAGGCTCCTGACATTCCGTTGTCGACGATCCCGTTGGCAATCGACGAAGAATTGAAGATGCTGGAGCGGATCAACGCGACGGAGGTCGAGTTTGACCAAACCAACCTCGTGGATGAGCTGTTCGATCGACGGGTTGAACGAGAGCCGAACGCGCCAGCCGTCACGGTTCATGGTCATTCGCACTCGTACGCACAGGTCAGCTGGTTATCTCATCAGATCGCTGCCACGTTGCGGCGTCGCGGCATGGCAGGCGATGACCGCGTTGCCATCTTACTGCGAGTGTGGTCGCATCCATGTTGGGAGTTCTCCGTACCGGTACCGCCTATGTACCCATTGATCCACACAGTCCCGCGCAGCGCCAGCAACTGGTCCTCGACCATGCCGACGTCCGGTGTGTTGTGACTTCGTCAAAGTATAAGGATCGGATTCCCGCGTCCATGTCGACGCTTAACCTGGACGAGCTTGACAGAGTTGAAACGACGGATGACTCCGACTGCCATGGCCCATCGATGACCGGGGATACGAACGGCCCGAAACGTGAGGCGTTCGACGTCGCCTACGTGCTCTACACTTCTGGATCCACGGGACAGCCCAAGGGTGTGGAGGTCACGCACCGTAATTTGGCGAACTTTTTTGTTGGGATGGACCAGCTACAGGAGGGACGCGAGCCCGGATGTTGGTTGTCAGTCACCAACGTGGCCTTCGATATCTCGGTCTACGAGCTCCTGTGGACCTTGTCTCGCGGTTACCACGTCGTCATCGAAGACAATCCCCTAGGCATGGTCGGAGACAACGGCCGATCATTCCGGGACCAGGTTGAATCCTTTGGCGTGACCCACTTTCAATGCACCCCCGCGATGATGCAGTTGCTGATGCGTGACCACGAATGTCGCCAGGGTTTAGAGAAGATCAACAGGATATTCGTCGGCGGCGACACCTTACCAGGGCCATTGGCCAAAGAATTAGGCGAGTTGGCAACTGGCACCGTTGACAACATGTATGGCCCCACCGAGACGACGATTTGGTCAACTTCATGGCGGCTGGACGGTTCCGAGGATGTCTGTATTGGTCGGCCGCTGGCGAATACACGGATCTACGTCTTGGATGTCCATCTGCAACGATCACCGATAGGTGTGCCTGGCGAGCTCTACATTGGGGGTCTTGGCGTGGCGAACGGTTACCATGCCAACGCCGCGGAGACGGCTGCCAGGTTTGTGGACCACCCCGAATGGGGCCGGCTGTTCCGAACGGGTGACATAGTCCGACTGCGTGCGGACGGCGAATGCGTCTTTTTGGGCCGTCGGGATCACCAGGTCAAACTGCACGGGCACCGCTTTGAGCTGGGGGATGTCGAAGCGGCAATTGTCGGACACGTCGACGTCCAACAGGCCGCCGTGGTACTCCAGGGAGAATCCACCTTCAAGCAGTTGGTGGCGTTCATCTGTGGTCGCGGGATGGCTCGAAGCGATCCGACCAGTCTGTTGACGTACCTTCGTGATCGGCTGCCGGGGTACATGGTGCCGGCGCGAAATGTCGTCTTGGAAAAAATGCATCTCAATCCGTCTGGCAAGATCGACCGCAAGCGATTAGCCCAAGAGAAAACGTTCTCAACTCCGGGCAACGCGCTGCCAAAGTATTTGCCCTCGTCGACGGTGACTGCCTCGGCGGACGTCGAGTTACGACAGCGAATTCGTGAGGTTGTCCGCGAGGAATTATTCTTGGATGATCTCCCATCGGGCGCCGCCTGGGATGAGTTATCAGCGCACTCATTGGACATCGCGCGGTTGGCTCTACGGATTGAGACCGACTTTGGCGTCCGTCTTCCTATGTCGCGTTTTCTTCAGGGGGCATCGATTGAGGACGTGATTCTCGCTGAATTGAGGACATCCGCGGCGTTCCGGGTTGAGCCAGATAGCGAAGTAGTGTCCTCTTCCGGCTCAGTTGATTTCGAAGAAGGCGTGATCTAGCGATGATCTCGGGCTGTCGCGAGACCGCTTGGAATCTCTCATGCGTCTTCGCCCCCATATCGGACCGCTCGGTGCACTTGTTTCGCACCTAGCGAATGAGAGATATATTGGGAATTCAAATGAGCCAATTCTCCGAAACTGTTGATTCCGCTACTACCGGGCCAGTCTGGTCTGTCTCGGACTTGACCGCCCAGATTAAGTCCTCGTTGCAGACCGGGTTTACGTCAGTGTGGGTGACCGGAGAGGTGAGTGACTTGGCCAGACCTCAATCGGGGCACGTTTACCTGTCGCTCAAGGACGATTCCGCCTTGTTGCGTGGCGTGATTTGGCGGAATACGGCTGCCCGTATCAACTTTCCTCTCGAGGACGGCAGCGAAGTGCTCTGCCGCGGTGATATCGACGTTTATGCACCGCGAGGTAGCTACCAGTTGGTGATTCGTCAGATCGAACCACGCGGCGAGGGCGCTCTGCAACAAGCGCTCAGACGATTGCAAGCCAAGCTCCGCGCGGAGGGGATGTTTGAAGAGCAGAATAAACGGCCCTTGCCGAGCTTTCCTCGGCGCATCGCAGTGGTGACCAGTCCCACGGGTGCTGCGTTACGCGATTTTCTCGAGGTGTCACGGCGACGTTGGCAGGGTAGCGAGGTCTTGGTAATCCCCACGCGGGTCCAAGGCGACGGCGCTTCGCAAGAGATCGTCAAGGCGATCCAGATCGCCGGGCGAATACGTCCAGCGCCGGATGTGTTAGTTGTGACTCGCGGTGGTGGGAGCATGGAAGATCTGTGGTCGTTTAATGAGGAACCCGTGGTGAGGGCGGTCTTCGACGTGCCGATACCTGTCGTTTCGGCCATTGGCCATGAGATCGACGTAACCCTCTGTGACCTGGTCGCCGACCAACGGGCGTTAACTCCCAGCGAAGCGGCCGAACTGGTTTTTCCGTCAGCGATTGAGGTGCGATCGAGTTTGAATCACTTCCAACAACGGATGATCGGCGCGTTGAGCCTAGCGGCGAGCGCGGCACGCGCGAAATTGGACCGATTAGCGGAACGCCGGGTATTTCGGACACCGCATGAGCCATTTCGTGATTTGGCGCGTCGCGTGGATGAACTTCAAGTGCGTGCCTCCAGGGCGATGTGGCGTGACTTCCGGCGCCTCGCGGAGAATCTTCGTCAGATCACCGCGCGACTGGAAACTCTCAGTCCGCTGGCCGTGCTCGCGCGCGGCTATAGCGTGACTCATCATGATGCCCAGGATGGCGTGGTGGTCACCGACGCGAGCCAGGTGGAGGTTGGCGACCAGCTGACCACACGGTTGGCCAGAGGCGCGGTGGTCTCGCGAATCGAATCGACACAGCTCGATTGAACACAGCCGGATTGAACACAGCCGGATTGAACACAGCCCGATTGAACACAGCCCGATTGAACACAGCTCGATTGAACACAGCTCGATTGAACACAGCTCGATTGAACACAGCCGGATTGAATGATCCATTTCAACAACACGATCCAATGCTTAGTTTGAAGGACTAGAAGATGGCAAAGAAGAAGAAACCGACGGACGACACCGATGGCAAGAAACTGTCTTTTGAGGAAGCAATCGGGCAGCTGGAAGACACCGTCTCGGCGTTGGAGACGGGCCAATTGGGTCTCACCGATGCGCTGGAGCGTTATGAAATTGGCGTAGCGTCGTTGCAACGTTGCTACGAGCTTTTGGGGCAGGCCGAGCGTAAGATTGAATTGCTCAGCGGCGTGGATGCGGATGGAAATCCGATCGCCACCCCGCTGGCGGATGAGTCCGGCGAAGACGACTTGCAGGCCAAAGCTGGTGCCAGAAGCCAGCGCAGATCACGCAAGGCCACCCCTTCTTCCGGTACAAAGGCCCAGGATAACATAGACTTACCGGGCGGCCTCTTCTAGAATAGCGGGTTATCGTTTCGAGAACTTCGCGGTTTGAGTTTTGGGTGAGAGGTGAGCGCAAGCAAGCGCTATCCTGAATGGATCCGCGATTCGGCTATCCGAGGCATACGGTGGTATCTTCCCTATCCGGCAGCTTGTCTGAACTCATTCAATCTCACGTTGAGGGCATTAACGCGGCGCTGGAGGCCTACATCAACTTTTCCGACGGTTGTCCCGAGCGGCTATCGTCGGCGATGCGGCACAGTCTATTAGCGCCCGGGAAACGCCTTCGGCCGTTGCTGGTCTTGTTGGCCGCGGAGGCATGTGGAGCTAAGGGAGAGATGGCCATGCCTGCCGCCTGCGCGGTGGAGATGATTCACGCCTACTCGCTGATCCACGACGATCTCCCGGCCATGGACGATGACGACATGCGGCGGGGGCGTCCCAGTTGCCACGCGGCATTTGACGAGGCAACGGCCATCCTGGCGGGGGACGCGTTGATTGCTCGCGCATTCGAAGTATTGGCTGGGGATTTGTCGCCCGCGACTGCGGCAGAGTGTTGCCGGGAGCTCGCCAGTGCGGCGGGTGCGACGCAGATGGTCGGCGGCCAATCGGACGACTTAGCCATTGAATCGTCCGTCGGCGATGTGGCCTTGTTGCAGTCGATTCATCGTCGTAAAACGGGCGCCATGATCACCGTTTCTTTACGTATGGGTGGTATTACCGCTGGGGCTGATGACAATGAAATGCGTGCGCTTACCATTTTTGGTGGCCATTTGGGTCTGGCGTTTCAGATCGTGGATGATCTGCTGGATATCGTGGGGGACGAAGCCGCGATGGGCAAGCGGGCCGGCAAGGACAACGGTCGCGGTAAACTGACATTTCCTAGCCTGTTGGGAGTCGAACCAAGTCGAGCCAAGTCCGTAGAACTAATCGAGTCCGCCTGTGCGGAGCTCGATTCGTGGGGGCCGCGGTCGGCCGCGTTGCAGACATTGGCCCGGTACGTAGTCGAGCGAGATCATTGAGTCCGCTCATTGGTTGAGCCGCTAATTCGCTGAAATTCATGACAAACATCCTCTCCAAACTTGAGTCAGCCAAAGACCTGCACGGGATGCCGTTGAGTCAATTAGAACAAATGGCGACGGAGATTCGTGAAGTTCTTTGCAATCTGGTGTCCACTCGTACGGCCCATTTCGCATCGAATTTGGGCGTCGTCGAACTCAGCATTGCCTTGCATAGCGTTTACGACTTTCGACGCGATCGTCTAATATGGGATACGGGGCATCAGGTTTACCCCCACAAGCTGGTGACCGGGCGGTATAACGACTTCGGGTCGATGCGTACCCGCGGCGGTTTGATGGGTTATCCCAACCCGGGTGAAAGTCCCTATGATCTGTTCATGACCGGGCACGCTGGGTGCAGCGTCTCTTCCGTGCTTGGCCTGAAGTCAGGCGATGATCTGTTGGGCGAGTCGGATCGACGTTCGGTCGCGGTCATCGGAGATGGCGCTTTACCATCCGGAATCGTCTATGAGGCGCTGAACAATGTCGGCGGGCTACAGAAGCCGATCTTGATCATTCTCAACGACAATAAGATGTCCATCTGCCCGCGAGTGGGGTCGGTGGGTGGCTATCTGGATCGCCTCCGCTCGAATCCGTTTTATTCAGGGCTCAAGGATGAGGTGGTTAAACTTTTGAATCACGTACCCGTGTTGGGTGACCCAGCCGAGCGGTTTTTGGCCCAGCTCAAGGAAGGGATCAAGGCAGGGTTGCATGGCGGC
>Ga0310120_10003557_pt1 | contig 11116 bp, 8 predicted proteins | sample CB27_AW_983_MG_FD_203506 | JGI IMG/M metagenome (GOLD analysis project Ga0310120, IMG submission 203506) | Marine microbial communities from Western Arctic Ocean, Canada - CB27_AW_983 | ecosystem: Environmental > Aquatic > Marine > Oceanic | place: Canada: Western Arctic Ocean | collected... | reverse complement strand
CATAACGAGGCGAGCAAAACGATGGCCAAGGCGAAATTCGAGCGAACGAAGCCACATGTAAACGTGGGAACGATCGGACACGTAGACCACGGCAAGACGACGTTGACAGCGGCGATTACGGAGGTCCAGTCGAAGAAGGGGCTAGCGGAGTTCGTATCGTTCGACGAGATCGATAAGGCACCGGAAGAGCGGGAGCGGGGGATCACGATTGCGACGGCGCACGTGGAGTACGAGACGGATAACCGGCACTATGCGCATGTAGACTGTCCCGGGCACGCAGATTACGTAAAGAACATGATCACGGGCGCGGCGCAGATGGATGGAGCGATACTGGTGGTATCGGCAGCGGATGGACCAATGCCTCAGACGAGGGAGCACATATTGTTGGCGAGGCAGGTGAATGTGCCGAACATCGTGGTGTTCCTGAACAAGTGCGACATGGTGGATGACGAAGAGCTATTGGAGTTGGTGGAGTTAGAAGTACGCGAGCTATTGAGCGAGTATGACTTTCCTGGGGACGATCTTCCGGTGGTGATGGGGTCAGCGCTGCAGGCGTTGGGTAGCGGAGACCCAGAGTCGGAGGAGTCGAAATGCATTACTGAGCTGATGGATGCGATCGACGAGTATATCCCGGTGCCAGAGAGGGATATGGACAAGCCGTTCTTGATGCCAGTGGAAGATGTATTCACGATCACGGGACGAGGGACGGTGGCGACAGGTCGGATTGACCGAGGGATCGTGAAGGTGGGCGATGAGGTGGGGATCGTGGGGCTGAGTGCGGAAGAAGGGACGAAGACGGTGGTGACTGGGGTGGAGATGTTCAGGAAGATGCTGGACGAGGGGCGGGCAGGAGATAATGCAGGAGTGCTGCTGAGGGGGACGAAGAAAGAGGAAGTGGAGCGGGGGATGGTACTGGCAAAGCTGGGATCAATCAAACCGCACACGAAATTCAAGGCAGAGGTATACGTGTTGATGAAGGAGGAAGGAGGTCGGCATACGCCGTTCTTCGACGGATATCGACCACAGTTCTACTTTCGGACGACAGACGTGACGGGATCAGCGCATCTCCCGGAAGGAGTAGAGATGGTGATGCCGGGCGACAATGTGCAGATGGACGTCGAGCTAATCAGCCCGATTGCGATGGAGACGGAACTGAGGTTCGCGATCCGCGAGGGTGGACGCACCGTCGGTTCAGGTGTCGTTACCGAGATCGTTGAATAGTTAGAAGGGGGGGCTGTGCTTCCACCGGCTTTGCCGGCGGAGCCTCCTCGGCAGGGAAGATGACAGCGCCGCTCCCCAGGCAAGTGGGGTTGGGGTTCCCGGATCCGAAGATGATTGCAGTTATTAGGGAGGAACAGCGATGACACGGGACAGAATTGCATTGGCCTGCCCCAAGTGCCAGGAAAGAAACTACAACCATATGAAGAATAAGCGGCTACACCCCGAACGAGTGGAGTACCGAAAGTTCTGTCCGCGTTGCCGGGAACACACGCTTCATAAGGAGACCAGGTAGACGAAGATGGCGACCCAGCTGAAACGTACCACGGAGTTCATCGAAGGTAGTTGGGATGAGCTCCAGCGGGTCACATGGCCCGACTGGCCGCAGCTCAAGAACGCGACCCTGGTCGTCATCTTCTTTTGTATCCTGGTTGCCCTCATCATTTGGATCATGGATATCACGTCTCGGTTTTCGATTGATCTGATAATGGGGATTTTTGGAGCCTAGTAGCTCGCGCTGAGGTTTAAGAGAGAGGCATGATGGAGGCGAAATGGTACGCGGTGCAGAGCTACTCAGGCCACGAGAACAAGGTCCAGAGGCTCGTGCAACTGAAGATCGACGAAGTGCCAGAGGACCTCTTGGAGGAAAGGGAGATTCAAGAGGTGCTCGTACCGACTCAAGATGTCACGGAGATCCGGAATGGGAAGCGAGTCAGCGTCAGCAGACGACTCTACCCCGGCTATGTTCTAGTCAGGATGCTCCTGAACCAGCGCACTCAACATGCGGTCACCAACATCCAAGGCGTGATTAAGTTTGTCGGACCGGGTGGGGCTCCACAGCCACTGCAACAGGACGAAGTCAACAAGGTACTCGGGATAAAGGTCGAAGGGGCCGAAGAGAAGGAGGAGGAGATTCCTTTCCATTCGGGTCAGGTGGTAGAGGTTGTGTCGGGGCCGTTTACGGACTTCTCTGGGACGGTCCAGGAAGTCTTCGGGGACAAGGGGAAGGTAAAAGTGGAAGTCTCTCTCTTCGGGCGGCCGACGTCAGTCGAGCTCGATTTCACTCAGCTCGAGGGGTTCTGAGCGCGCAATGGCCAAGAGAGTCATCGGCTTCATCAAGCTCCATGTTACGGGAGGTCTGGCGAATCCCGCACCCCCTGTCGGGCCAGCGCTGGGCCAACATGGCGTGAACATCATGGAGTTCTGTAAACAGTTCAACTCACAGACACAGAAACAGCAGGGGATCACCATTCCTGTGGAGATCACGGTGTATGCGGATCGTTCCTTTACCTTCATCACCAAGACACCACCGGCCTCGGTCCTTCTGAGGAAAACCATCGGACTCGATAAAGGCTCCGCGGTCCCGAATCGGGATAAGGTGGCCAGCGTCACCCGGGCCCAGCTTCGTGAAATCGCGGAGGTGAAGATGGAGGACCTGAATAGTCAGGATATAGAGTCGGCGATTCGAATGGTGGCTGGCACTGCCCGTAGCATGGGAATCACTGTCCAGGAGTAGGAACACCTAGCACCAATCGGGTCCCGCGTTCGCGGGGGACCGAAACCGGCGGCAAGCCGGCGTCCATGGAACCACTCGATGCGAGCCGCCACGAGTGGGAGGACGTCACTCGACGGCTCATTATCAATGCCCAGACAGGGGAAGAAAGCTCGTGACGCGCGTGCCAAGGTGCCCCGAGGGGCGCGGTTGGCTCCAGGAGAAGCTCTCGATCTGGTGAAGGAGCTTGCCTATGCGCAGTTCGATGAGACGGTCGAAATCGTAACCCGACTCGGTGTAGATCCAAAGCAGGCCGACCAGATCGTTCGCGGAACGGTTGTTCTCCCCCATGGAACCGGGAAGGCCACCAGGGTCCTCGTGATCGCAGAGGGTGAGAAAGCGCAGGAGGCTAGGGACGCGGGGGCTGACTACGTCGGTGCCGATTTCGCTGCCAAGATCCAGGAGGGATGGCTGGAGTTCGACGTGGTGGTTACCACGCCGGATCAGATGGGGAAGGTTGGTCCGCTCGGCCGCATCCTTGGGCCTAGGGGGCTGATGCCGACTCCCAAAACTGGCACGGTCACGATGGATGTGGCCCGAGCAGTATCTGAGATCAAGGCGGGGAAGATTGAATTTCGCGTCGATCGGACTGGAAACGTCCATGGCCCAATTGGAAAAGTCTCGTTCGAGCGCGAAAAGCTAGAAGAAAATATGACCGCATTCATGGATTCGATTGTACGGGCTCGTCCGTCAGCGGCGAAGGGGTCGTACGTCAAGAGTGTGACAGTCTCAAGCACGATGGGACCCGGAGTGTCGGTGGACGAGAATATCTATCGGCGGAGGGCAGCTTCTTGAACCGGGCAGACAAGGAGACGTTCGTCAAGGAGTTTCGGGAACGTGTCCGAACCACGCCCGTCCTCTACCTGACGGATTTTTCGGGCCTGGATGTGCAATCAATGACTCAGCTTCGCCAGCGTCTTAGGGAGTCAGGTGGGGAGTTCATGGTTGTGAAAAACCGCCTGGTCATTCGAGCTCTCCAGGAGCTGGATGTGGAGTTTCCGGATCTCACTGAGCACTTGACTGGCCCAACCGGAGTGGTGATGGGATTCGACGGGCCCGTGGAGCCGGCGAAGGCCCTTAGTGACTTCGCGAAGAAAAACCAATCCCGACCGGTGTTCAAGGTGGGGATCGTGGATCAGCAGCTCATAGACATTGCACAATTCCAGAAGTTGGCCAAGCTGCCACCAAGAGATCAGCTACTGGCCGGGTTGGCCGGGGGATTACAGGAACCGCTGGCGTCACTGGTAGCGGCGTTGCAGGGGAAGCTTCAGGAGGTACTGGGTCTCATGGAGGCCCTTAGACACGGAAGTGAGTCGGGGGAAGGGTAAGACACCACCCATTCCCCGCGATTGTATCGGGGAACACTAAGGAGAGATCAGGAACATGGCTACGAATCAAGAAGAACTTCTCGAGACGATTGGCAGCATGACGGTGTTGGAGCTTGCCGAGTTCGTCGAGGCCTTCAAGGACAAGTTCAACGTCACGGCTGCAGTCGCTGCAGCGCCCGCGGCCGGATCGGCTGCTGGCGTTGCGGAGCCCGAGGCCGAACAGGATGAGTTTGAAGTTGTCCTCGCGAGCATTGGCGACAAGAAGATCCAGGTGATCAAAGTGATCCGCGAGATCACGAGTCTGGGTCTCAAGGAGGCGAAGGACTTGGTCGACGGAGCCCCGTCGACGGTCCGAGAAGGTGTCACCAAGGAAGAGGCCGAGCAAATTAAGGCGAAGCTTGAAGAAAAAGGGGCATCGGTCGAGTTGAAGTAGGGTGACTATCTGATCCTGCGGACTCGCGGGGGTACTCAGGGCGTGTTTTTACGCCCAGGACTTTCGCGGTTCATCTACTAATCGTGGTTTATTTGACCGGACGCGGTTCTTGGTCCGGCTTGATTCAAGGGGGAGCTCGCTTGGAGACTCGGAACCCTTACCGGCCCGTGGTGGACTTCGCCAAATTGGCGCCGGTCATGCCAATGCCCAACCTGTTGGACATCCAACTCCAGTCCTTTGAGAAGCTTGTCAAGAAGGATCAAGCTCTGGAGGAACAGTGGGACTTCAGTCTCGACCGGGTATTCGGCGAGATCTTTCCGATCACCGACGTCAACGAAAATTTCACGCTCGAATACGTTTCTGCCGGCCTGGGCGAGCCCAAATATTCTGTTGAAGAGTGCATTGAGCGAGACATGACGTATGCTTGTGCGCTGAAGGCAATCCTACGACTCGTGGTGTGGGAGGACCTGGAAGACGGCGAGAGGCGCCCCAAGGACATCATCGAGAAGGAGGTCTACCTTGGTGATCTTCCCCTCCTGACCAAACTCGGAACGTTCATCATTAATGGAGCGGAGCGCGTGGTGGTGAGCCAGCTTCACCGTTCACCTGGCGTGGTCTTCGAGGAGAACATCCATCCCAACGGATCGCGCCTACATAGTGCGAGGATCATCCCGTTCCGGGGATCATGGGTCGAGTTCACCATCGACATCAACGACATCTGCTACGTCCATATCGATAAGAAGAAGAAGTTCCCGGCGACGGCTCTTCTGCGAGCGTTCGGGTATGGGGAGACTAAGGATCTATTCGAGCTATTCCACAAGATCCGGCCGATCACCCTGAAGTCGAATCACTTCGAGCCAAACTCGGAACTCGAGGGGTTGGTCCTCGCCGAGGAGATCGTGGACCGGAAGACAGGTGAAATTCTCCTCGAGCTGGGAGATGAGCTGACCGATGAGACACTGAAGCAGATCCAGAGGTTGAAGCGAAGGAAGATCAAGGTCTACCGATCGGAAACCAAGTCCGACCGAGGCCATAGTAATATTATCAAGCGGACCGTTCAGAAGGATCCCACGAATTCGGAAGAGGAGGCGCTCTACGCCATCTACTCCCTACTTCGGCCTGGCGATGCTCCGAACGTTGAGACTGCACGTGAGGCCTTGGAGCGCGTGTTTTTCAACCCCAAGAGGTACGACCTTGGTCGGGTGGGACGGTATAAGATCAACCAGCGAATGGGCCTGGATATATCGCCGGCCACCACCGTGCTCTCGAAGGAAGACTTCGTGGCGATCTTCCGCTACCTGATCGACCTTAACGAGGGCCGGGGATTTACTGACGATATCGACCACCTTGGGAATCGCCGAGTCCGGACTGTTGGCGAACTGATTGCCAACCAGCTTTCTATCGGATTATCACGAATGGCCCGACTAGTGCGGGAGCGGATGTCGATCAATACAGACCCCGAGAAGATCTCCATCGATGATTTGGTCAATGCCCGGACGGTATCGGCGGTGATCCAGGCGTTTTTTGGGTCTTCTCAGCTTTCTCAGTTTATGGATCAGACTAACCCTTTGGGCGAAATGACTCATAAACGGAGGGTGTCCGCGCTTGGGCCTGGAGGACTATCTCGGGAAAGGGCGGGGTTCGAGGTCAGGGATGTTCACTACTCTCACTACGGTCGCCTCTGTCCGGTAGAAACCCCTGAAGGTCCGAACATTGGGCTTATCTCATCCCTGACCACCAATGCTCGCGTCAACGAACTAGGATTCATCGAGACTCCGTATCGTAAGGTGGTGAAGGGGAGGGTGACAACGGAGATTGAGTGGCTTTCTGCGAACGAGGAGGAAGAGGCCCGAATTGCTCAGGCGAACGCGCCCCTTAACCCCAACGGAGCATTCATAAAGGAGTTCGTCCTCTGCCGGGAACGGGGGGACTTTCCCCTCCTGAGCCCGAAGGACATCGACTACATGGACGTGGATACGGATCAGCTCGTTTCCGTGGCTGCGGCGCTCATCCCCTTCCTCGAGCACGACGATGCCAACCGGGCTCTGATGGGTTCGAACATGCAGAGGCAGGCCGTTCCGCTGCTCTTCACCGATGCTCCTCTCGTGGGGACGGGTCTCGAGGAAAAGGTCGCAACCGACTCCGGCGCTGTGATTACCGGAAAGCGGGGTGGAGAAGTGATCCATGTGACAGCTGACGAGATCGTGATCGATACGGGTGCAGTGGGCGCTAAGGACACGGATGAGCCTCTGGCTCGGCTAGCCCAGTTCGACCGTTACCGCCTCAAGAAGTTCTGGCGTACGAACCAGGATACAGCGATCAACCAGCGTCCTCTGGTCGAGACTGGAGATATGGTTGAAGTCGATCAGATCATTGCAGATGGGCCCTCCACGGATCACGGCGAGCTTGCTTTGGGACGTAACCTGACCGTCGCGTTTATGCCTTGGTTCGGGCACAACTTCGAAGATGCGATCGTCCTCTCGGAGCGGCTAGTAAAGGGGGATGATCTCACCTCCATCCACATCCAGGAGCTCGAACTCCACGTCAGAGATACGAAGCGGGGGATGGAGGAGATTACAAGCGAGATCCCGAACGTTTCCGAAGAAGCGCTAGTGGATTTGGATGAGCGAGGAATCGTACGGATCGGCGCACGCGTTAGGCCTGGGGATATCCTCTGTGGGAAGATCACGCCTAAGGGAGAGACAGAGCTCTCACCAGAGGAGAAGCTCCTGACGGCAATTTTCGGGGAAAAGGCCAAGGACGTGAAGGATTCGTCGCTCCGGATCCCACCTGGGATGACGGGCGATGTGATTGATGTAAAGGTGTTCTCACGCCGGATCGACGATCCCCTTCTCGAGAAGGAACACGGTGAAAAGATCGGTGAGTTCCGGCAAGAGGAGCGAGGGGAGACGCAGCGGATTGGAGACGCTCGGGACGAGGAACTCATAGAGCTTCTGCACCTACAGGTCGTCTCCCTACTTCTCAAGAGACGAACTGTCGAGCCGCTGGCTCCTGAAGGAACCAAGCTCACGAAGGCCTATCTCAGGACCCTGGACCTCCGGAAGGTGGATCTGCAGACGCTGAAAGTTCAGAACGAGACAGTATCCAAGCGCGTCCGACGGTTGGTCGACGAGGCTCAGAATCGGATCGACGCGGTCAAGGTTAAAACTGAGGAGAAGATCGATAAGGTCTTTCAGCCCGACGAGCTTCCGCCGGGAGTCGTGCAACTAGTGAAGGTCTACATTGCGGAGAAGCGGAAGATCGCGGTCGGTGATAAGATGGCGGGCCGCCATGGAAATAAGGGGATCATAGCACGAGTCGCATCAGAGGAAGACATGCCCTTCCTTCCCGATGGATCTCCCGTGGACATCGTGTTGAACCCTCTTGGCGTGCCGTCGCGCATGAACGTGGGTCAGATTCTCGAGACCCATCTCGGCTGGGCTTCGGGAATTCTCGGATTCGAGTCCAAGACTCCGGTCTTCCAGGGTGCGTCTGAGGATGAGATTGGGCTTTTGATCAAGGTTGCGGGCGTCTCCTGGGCGAGGGATGCTGAGCGCCTCGAGACCGAGTTTCCCCTAGAGGGTCATGAGCACGTACGCACACTTCTGAAGGTAGCTCTCGTGCCGGATTCAGCCGCGGACGCAGCGCAAAAGAAGGGCGCAGCCACCAGGAATATCGGGAACGGCTCGGGACCGGACTCAGGTGTCCGAGGGCTCGGTCGGAGTCTTGACGCCTACCTGGCCCTCGATCTTCCGAAGGATTCGCGTGCGAAGCTGGACGACCTGGCTAAATTTGTGATCGAGGCGGCCAGGGAGTGGGCGAACAGAAACGAAGAGAAACTGGCTGATGCATTTCCCGCAGTGGCTACGATTGCGAGGAAGAGGAAGAAGATTACGGAGGGACTCGACGCGGCGGTAGTCGAGTTCATGCTGAAGGCAGGGATCCGACCGGACGGTAAGATCTGGCTTCGCGATGGTCGCAGCGGACACCGGTTCGACTTTCCCATAACGGTGGGCACCATCTACATGCTGAAGCTCGCTCACCTCGTGGATGACAAGATTCATGCAAGAAGCATCGGCCCGTACTCTCTGGTGACGCAGCAGCCCCTTGCCGGTAAGGCTCAGTTCGGCGGGCAGCGGTTTGGCGAGATGGAGGTGTGGGCCCTGGAGGCGTACGGCGCCGCCCACACGCTTCAGGAGATCCTCACTGTAAAGTCAGACGACGTTATCGGTCGGTCGAAGGTCTACGAAGCGATCGTCAAGGGAGACAATCTCCCCGACCCCGGGATTCCCGAATCTTTCAATGTATTAGTGAAGGAACTGCAGGCCCTGGGTCTGTCAGTGACGCTTGGTCGTAACGAATAAAATGCGGGCTAGTGTACGTGATGTCGACAGGTGCGAGTTGAGCAGAATCTGTAAACGCTACTCTCATTAGGATGTCTAACGAATGATAGATTTTCCCCGCTCTCGAGACTCTCACGGTTCGGACTTCGATTTCATCCGAATCAAGATCGCCTCTGCCGCGGAGATCCGTAGCTGGTCCTACGGTGAGGTGACCAAGCCCGAGACGATCAACTATCGGTCGTTCAAGCCCGAGAAGGACGGGCTCTTCTGTGAGCGGATTTTCGGACCCGTGAAGGATTGGGAGTGCCACTGTGGGAAATTCAAACGGATCCGATTTCGTGGGCACGTATGTGACCGCTGTGGTGTGGAGGTGACTCTCTCCAAGGTTCGGCGGGAGCGGATGGGTCATATTGAGCTTGCCGTTCCGGTCTGCCACATCTGGTTCTTCAAGACCCTACCGTCGCAGCTGGGTTATCTGGTTGGGCTGTCGCTGCGGGATCTGGAGAAAATCATCTATTACGCATCGTATGTGGTGGTGAATCCAGGGACCCAGGACCTTGAGTTTTTAGACCTCCTCGACGAGGACGAGTACTACGATCTCCGGGTGAAAGCGCGGGAGGATGGAGACGAGGAGTTCAAAGCTGAAATTGGGGCGGAGGCCGTGCGAACTCTCCTCAAACTTCTTGACTCGCCGGAGAAGGCGGTACCCCAGAAGAACAAAGACGGGAAAGGACTTGATCGTCTAGCGGGGTGGCTCCGTCTAGAGATCCAGACTGAAACGTCGCAGCATAGGAAGAAGAAGAAACTAAAGAGACTGAAGGTCGTCGATGCCCTGAGGAACTCTGGCGACACCGCTGATGACCGTAACCGGCCCGAGTGGATGGTCATGGACGTGACTCCGGTTATTCCTCCGGATCTGCGCCCGCTGGTTCCCCTGGACGGTGGCCGTTTTGCCACCTCGGATCTGAACGACCTCTACCGACGGGTCATCAACCGCAACAACCGTTTAAAGAAGCTCATCGAGATGAAGGCGCCGGAGGTGATCCTCAGGAATGAGAAGAGAATGCTTCAGGAGTCGGTTGACGCCCTCTTCGATAACGGTCGTCGGTCCAAGGCGATTCGGGGCCGTGGTAAGCGTCCGCTCAAGTCTCTCTCAGACATGCTGAAGGGGAAACAGGGACGGTTCCGGCAGAACCTCCTCGGGAAGCGGGTGGACTACTCGGGCCGATCCGTGATCGTGGTGGGGCCCGAGCTCAGTCTGCACCAGTGTGGGCTGCCCAAGGCGATGGCGGTCGAGCTGTTCAAGCCCTTTATCATTCACGAACTGGAGCGGCGAGGAGAGGCCGAGACGGTAAAGCGGGCAAAGAAGATTGTCGAGCAGGACGATGCGAAGGTCTACGAGGTCCTTGAAGATATTATCCGAGACCATCCCGTGCTGCTGAATCGGGCGCCCACGCTCCACAGGTTGGGGATCCAAGCCTTCGAGCCGGTTCTGGTTGAAGGGAAGGCGATCCGGGTACATCCCCTAGTTTGCGCGGCCTTCAACGCCGATTTCGACGGGGATCAAATGGCAGTTCATTTGCCATTGTCATTCGAGGCACAGCTTGAGGCGCGCGTACTGATGCTCTCGTCGAACAACGTTCTCCTGCCATCGAATGGCCGCCCCGTGGCGGCTCCTACCCAGGACATGGTCATCGGCATGTTCTACCTGACAAAGGCTCCGCTAGCCATCCAGGATCTGGAGCGGATCACCAACGATTCTTCACTGGGGAAGGCTGTCCGGACTGAGGCTGTCGAGGAGTTGACTGCGGCGTACTCTGACGCCCCCCGCTATGGAACCTTTGGGGAAGTTGACATGGTGGTTGAGTCGAAGATGGCCGGGTACCACAGCCTTTGCTGGTTTCTAAGGCCCGGGGAGGAGGGGGACAACAAGAAAGGGCTGGAGAGGTGGATTCCCACTACGGTTGGTCGGGTCCTCTTCAACTCGATTGTCCCCGACAAGATCGGATTCCTGAACCAGACCTTCGCCAAGCGAGAGCTGGCAGATGTCGTCTTCCAGTGCTTCAAAGAGGTGGGTCAGGCCGGAACGACGGAGTTCCTCGATAAGTTGAAGGACCTCGGTTTTCGATATGCAACTCTGGGGGGTGTGAGCGTTGGAATTGATGATCTGGAAGTGCCCCCCGAGAAAGCGGAGATCATCCGGGATGCGGAGAGGCAGGTCTCCCGGTTCCAGCGGGCGTAC
>Ga0310120_10003554_pt1 | contig 11123 bp, 7 predicted proteins | sample CB27_AW_983_MG_FD_203506 | JGI IMG/M metagenome (GOLD analysis project Ga0310120, IMG submission 203506) | Marine microbial communities from Western Arctic Ocean, Canada - CB27_AW_983 | ecosystem: Environmental > Aquatic > Marine > Oceanic | place: Canada: Western Arctic Ocean | collected... | reverse complement strand
CGGAGTCGGCAAAGGCCACGAAGACCGCATTATGGAAAACCGGCGGATGTTCCTCAAAAACGGAAAAGAGGTCGACGTCCGCCATGCCTACTCACTTCCACCAAACGAAGAGGTTGCCAGTACAGGGCCAATCGACCCTGAGATCGGAGTCCTACGACTCGACAAAACCAACGGCGACACGCTCGCTATCGTCTACAACTTTGCCTGCCATCCGATTCAAGGAGTTCCCAGCGGAGCCAACACGGCGGATATCACCGGTTTTTCATCTCAAGTCATCGAAGACAACCTCGGCGACGGCGCTGTGGCCCTATTCATCCAAGGCTGCGGCGGTGACATCAATCCGATCTCATACAAAGATGTCGATCATCCGCGTCACGCCGAACCGCTTGGCAATAGGCTCGGTCTAAGCACCCTGCGGGCCATTCGCAAAATCGAAACGCAGAAAAACGATCAATTGGTGATGATCAACGAAACCATTGAGCTTCCTCGAGCACAATTGGCAGAAAAGATTAGGGAGCTTGAAACGGATCAGCAGGTTTTGTTGCAATCACTGAATGGCACTTCTCTCAATATTCGAACCTTCATGCACCTGACCAACAAACACAATCTGGATCCTACGTTTCCTTCCTATCACGCGAGCCGTTATTTACACGACGCAGAGCTACAGCATACGGATTTGAAGAACATGGACGCCGCCAACCGCCGAAATATGAAGGCCTACCTGCGAAACATCCATACCATGGAAGAGTTGACTCGCATCGGCACCAACCTGCGGCTACTCAAGATGCACGAAATACAGAACCTCGACGCTGGACGACGCACCATTGAGGTTGAACTTCTCGGCGTACGCATCGGTGACTTTGTGATGATCACATTTCCTGGCGAACTGACCGTTCGGATTGGCCTGGGAATCAAACAACGAGCCGATCACGATCATACGTATGTTGCAGGCTATACGAACGGTTACATCTACTATTGCCCGACGGCGGACCAATTGAGGAATGTCGGCGGGGCGCAAGAAGATAGCGACTGCATCCTACATCCATCGTGGCAAGCGATCTTTGAGAAAAACGCGGATGAACTGCTGAAAAAGCTGGAATAAGTCTACCAGATTTTTCACCAGGATTTCACGCTCTGGCGAGCGGTCTGCCTCACGGAACATTCGTCTCCTAGGACAACGTGAGCCGTCGAATATCTATCGAACCTCGACACAAGCAAACATACTTTCGCGATTCATCGGCGTCTGAAAGCCACTGCTGTCACGCCTTGGGTGATTACCCGCACGCGAGTCGCGCTGGCCCTAACACGCACATGCTCCTAGGTCATTGCTGGCCGATCTCGGGCACGACACCGAAGATTACAGCCAGCTCCATCAACAAGCGCTCTGGCGGACTTAACTCGGCTCGCTGCTCGAGCACGGAACGCGCCAGAGCGGGCTTGTCGGTGATCAAACCGTCCACGTCACGTCCGATCATTGTTGACATCGTGACGGCGTCGTTGACGGTCCACACGTAGACACGCTTGCCGTTGCTTTGCGCCGTCTGGACAAAACGTCGATTCGCAAAGGAGGCGTTCACCGCCAAAAAATCGGCACCAATGCGCCGCAGATCGCCCGCCGAAACGGACATCAGTAGCCCCACCTTCCAATCTGGCCGAATCGACTTCATCTTCTTAATCGCATCCACCTTGAGCGACATGAATTCAACACTGGACACCATGTCGTGCTTTTCAACAATGTCAACCACTCGCTGCTCGAGCTGCTCGTCATGACCGTAATATTTCAGTTCGATGGTAACGCCCACTCTTCCCTTGCACTCATCAAGGACCTCGCCCAGAGTGGGAACCCGCTGGTCTTGGAATTCGGCGGAAAACCAACTGCCCACATCAAGATCTTTCAAGTCAGCCATGGTGGCGTCCCAGATCTTCAGATTCACGCCGGCCAACTTCATGAAGTCGCTGTCGTGAAAGACTACAACTTCCCCGTCGGCCGTTTCTTGAACATCAATTTCAACCCAATGGGCTCCGTCTTCGATCGCCTTTTCAACGGCCGCGATCGTGTTTTCTGGCGCTGATTTCGAGGACCCGCGATGTGCTACGACCTCAGCATGGTCCTCTAGGCGAACGCTCTGCATCACGACCGCCCCGACGGCTATCGCGATCGTGATCCCGATCACGCAAAACACGAACAGACGTCGGGAGGTCATCTTGAGGCGAGGGTTTTCGTTTTCAATCTCGGCAAGATTAAGCTGGGACAGATCGATCCGACCCGCGCTGCCTCGCTGTAGAAAAAGGTTGTAGAGCATGGCGGCAAAAGAGGTCGTACTGAGCAGATTTACCGCCAGACCGGCCACAACCCAGAGTATCATCGTCACACCGATGGCGACGACCAACAGTCCCAGCGACCCTGAAACACGAGGGACGAAAAACCGTCCGAACCAGATAACGGCCGTCGTCGTGAAGGCGGAAAATACGATGGTCGCCAGTAGCCAACCAACCATCCACAGCAGCACCACACGGCGGTGATCGCGGGCACGTTCGCGGCTGACCCTTAATGCGATAGACGGGGCAACGTTCTCGAACAGCACCAAAGGCAACGCAAAGAACCAATTCGTGAAAAATCGGAGTAGCACGACTGTCAGCGCGACCAGCAAGACACCACCGATACCCAAAACCGTCAAGAAGATGGGAGGCCTTTCCTTGAGATAGTAATTGATGTCGTATTTGCCCAGAAGCGTGATATAGACCACGCCAGCCGCAATCAAAAAGGGAGCCATCGTCAAGAGCGTGTACGCAAGAATGCGAGCGGTCACCTGAATCACCGACCAACCGCGTGCCTTGGCAAAGAGCAAAGCGCCGACCAGCCCAATGCGCTGCTGGTGCTGCGAGGCGCACAGCACGCCCATCAAGGCGGCCTGTTCGAGCGCCACGATACCGAGCCAGAGCGCACCGACGCCGACAAAACATAGCCACCCCACCGGACCGAGAAAGAAGAACAAAATATCCTGGTCGGCCAGGACCGTTTTGCCCGTCGTCGCCAGCAGCGCCCGAAATAACAAACTGGCCAACGGCGTCAACACCACGAAAGCGACGATCTTGTAGACCATATCGGCCAGAAACAACTGCTTCCAACAGCGGCGAAAATCATTAAACACCGCGTCGATGAGTTTCGGACGGCTATGGACGTAGGAATTCATATGACTTCCGCCGGACTTGATCAGCCGGGATTCCTCGCTTGCAGGGAGAAGAAAGGGGTCAGGACCGTTTTAAAGCCTTTTCCAGGTCTCTCTCGTATTCATGCCAAGTCATCTGATCAACGCCGAGTGCTGCTTTCTTCTTGAGCTCGCCAAATGCGATGCTAGCCCGTAACACCGTCCCAGTGTACCCTAGTTTGACGCACTGGAACGGTGATTACAGGGCGAGTGTGACGCGAACGTAGCGGCAGGGCGCAAGCCCTCCGGATTTGCGACACCGGACGGCTTGCGCCGTTCCGCTAGATCGGTGACTAACCTTATCCAGCACCGACGTGCGGTAAGGAAGTGACTCCCTCGAGGTCGTAGCCATGACAAAACATGCAGTTCTGATAGTTGCCGTGCTCTCGCTGGGAACCGCGGTCTGCGCCCAGGATTCGATCAACGAAGGGACATCACTCTACGGAACCGTCGCTTCACTCAGCTTCAACATGATGGGGCCGTTCATCCGTTTGGACGATCAACGCGTCCTGGCTTTCCACGATAACGCGACGCGGACGAGTGACAACGACGGCGAGTCCTGGTCCGACCCGCGGCCGGTGTTCAAGGACAGCCAGGCATTCGATGCCCTTTCCCCGACGCTGGTCCGGACCCGAGCGGGCACGCTGATCCTGGGTTTCAGCAACAACGCGGAATTGGATTGGCGCTGGAACGACGAGCGTCGCGACGCAGATCCCGGCACACAGTTGCCGACCTACGTCACGCGCAGCCGCGACGATGGAGTGAGCTGGGAGTCGCCCATCAAGCTGCACAACGAGTGGACCGGTGACAACCGCAACATCATTCAGATGAACTCCGGCACGATCGTGCTGTCATCAATGCAGCTGCTGCACAATCCCGGTCGGCATGCGATGGTGACCTATTCGTCGCGGGACGACGGCCAGACCTGGGCTCGCAGCAACATCATCGACCTGGGCGGCAACGGTCACCACGACGGGGCGGTCGAAGGGACGATCGTCGAGTTGACCGACGGCCGGCTGTGGATGCTGATCCGCACAAACTGGGCTGTTTTCTGGGAAGCGTTTTCCAATGACGAGGGACGGAGCTGGCGAGTGATCCGCCCTTCCAAAATCGAGGCGAGCAGTTCGCCCGGTTTGCTCAAAAGGCTGAGCAGCGGACGACTGGTGTTGTTCTGGAACCGGCTGATGCCGACCGGGTGGACTGAGTATCCGCAGATGGGTCTGGGCGGGACGTACAGCCCGCAGTGGTCCGATGTGCCAGCCAGTGCCAGCCGCGAGGAGCTTTCCATGGCCTTTTCGGAGGACGACGGCCAGACCTGGACCGAGCCGACGGTGATTGCCTTTCGAGATGATCAGATATCGTATCCGCAAGTCTTTGAAGTCCGACCCGGCGAGTTGTGGGTGACGTCGGCGTTCGGCAACCTGCGGGCGATCGTGCGAGAGGGAGACTACGTGGAGTGAGTGTGGGCACCAGCCACAGGCGAACGCGGGCATCGCGCCCCCTGCGCGACCGACGAGCAGAGAAAAAAGGGTCCGTTCCGGTCGAGAAGTACATCATCGGGTTCGCCAATTGGGCTTTCGTTTCTCCAGAAACGCCTGCATGCCTTCGCGCCCTTCACCATTCGTTACACAGGTTAGGTAGGCCTCGATCTCCTCTGCGCCGCTATCTTGGCAAGATTGCAAAATGCGTTTGATATGCGCCAACGCCGTGGGGGCATTGGCGGCGATATCGTCGGCAAGACTCGTGGAAGCGTTCCATAGTTCGGCAGCCGGAACCACGCGCGAAACAAGTCCCATTTCTTGAGCCACGTGGGCATCGATAATGCGACCAGTCAACAAGAGCTCCGCAGCCGCTGGAAGGCCAACCCGCCGCACTAACCGCGAAATATTTCCAAAACCTCCCGGCAATCCGATACATGCTTCCGGCTCGCCGAACGTGGCCGTCTCCGAGGCAATCGTGATGTCGCAACAGCCCGCCAATGCACATCCACCGCCGGTACATACACCGTTGACGACCGCGATGACGGGTATGTCGATTGACTCAATCCGCTTCAATAGTTCTTGCGCCTGTTGCAAGTATTGGCGGCAGTCCTCCACCGAGGCACTGGACATGAAGCGAATGTCCGCACCCGCGGAAAAAGCGCGGCCGGCCCCGGTAATCAACAGCACCCGTACGTCGATGTCGCCAAGCGCCCTATCCAACGCCTCCTCGATCCCGGCAAGAAGGCCGGGCGAAAGCGCATTGAGATTGGCGACGTGGTCCAGTCGAACTACGCCGCGGGCACCTTGTTTTTCAAATTGAACACTCATCGCGTATCCGTGCGGACTGTGGGCTCGGCGATCGACAAGTCCAATCGCCTACGACTCAAAAAGTTCCACAACATCGGGTTTGGTTACCTTACCCATCGGGTTTCGTGGTAACGCATCGACTGTCTTCATTAACGACGGAACTTTATAGGCGGCCAACTGCTGCTTACACCAAGCGCGAAGATCCTCCAGTTTCAGATCTGCTTCCGGCGTGATCACCGCTGCCACGGCCACACGCTGCCCCCATTCTTCGTCTGCCACGCCGACGACCGCACACTCATCGATCTGTTCATGCGTCCGCAAGACATCCTCGATCTCCAGAGCCGACACTTTGTAGCCGCCTGTCTTGATAATGTCCACCGACTCGCGACCCAATATCCGATATACGCCGTCCTCGCGTTGGGCCACGTCGCCCGTCTTAAACCATCCATCGTCGGTAAACGCTTCGGTGGTGGCCGCGGATTTGCCCCAATACTCGGTGAAGACGGTGGGGCCGCGGACTTGGATTTGCCCTGCCGCCCCGTCTGACACTGGACGATTCGCTTCGTCGACCAATCGCAGCTCGACACCCGGTAGCGGCGCCCCCACGCATCCTGGCTGTCGCTGGCCATGCAGTGGATTGGAAAGTCCCATGCCGATTTCGGTCATGCCATAACGTTCCAGCAGCGTATGGCCAGATAGCTCGCGCCACTTTTCCAACGTGGGGACGGGTAGAGCGGCGGATCCCGAAACCATCAAGCGCAGGCGTCGACAGCCTTCGCTCATGGCCCGTTGGCGCTCCTCGTTTGCCTCCTCCCAGGCCCTAGTCAGGCGAGAGTAGATCGTAGGCACCGCCATGAATAGAGTGAGACTGTCGCTCACGGCGATTCGATCCCAGACACGATCGGCGTCGAATCTTGGCAGGAACTCACACGTTGCTCCGGACCACATCGCACAACAAGTAACATTGAGAATGCCATGAAGATGGTGCAGTGGAAGCAGATGGAGAATGTGATCGTTCTCGGTCCACTCCCAGGCCTCGACCAACGACTGGATTTGCGCCGTAATGATCTCGTGTGTCGTCACCGCTCCCTTGGGCTTGTTGGTCGTGCCGCTGGTATAGAGCAACATCGCTCGTCGCGACACATCGATTTTTGGCAGCCTCGCCACGTCATCGACCCGACCTGCATCGACCCGACCTGCATCGACCGGCCCTGCATCGAGTTCGGCGACTGTCAACAATCTTAATCCTCGCGACTCGGCGATTGGCCGTAGACAGTCGGCAAAGTCCGGGTGCGCGATGACGATCGAAGACTGGGAGTCATCGATGGTGTATTCCAACTCCGGTGGTGGGTGCTGTAAGCAAAGCGGCACCGCGACCCCGCCAGCTCGCCAGATTCCCCATTGGACGACGACATGTTGCATCGATGGCGGCACCATGAAAGCAACCCGCGCCTCGGCGAGATCCTGCGCCGCGATGAGCAAACGCCGGGCCACGAACGCGGAGCGTTCCAACAGTTCCGCAAAGGTGTATTCACCAGCGTCATCGATAACCGCTCGGCGCTCGACATAGGCCCGGGCTCTGTCGACGATCGGAATGCTTGCCATCGCCACACGGTCCCTAGGAGCGCCATCACGGACTATCCGCCCGCACAGACAATCTTCCATCACGGACAAGCCGCCATCACGGACAAGCCGCCATCACGGACAATCTGCCATCACGGACAAGCCGCCATCACGGACAAGCCAAAGGTTGGCCACCACGTGAGAGGCTTTTTGCCCTTCGGCTGGTTGGAGGCCGGGCCGGGCACGCGGATGAATCGGCAATTGGTTACAATCCGGTGGCGTATCGGTATCCGAACCAGTTTAAACTTTCCGCGCCTGAGTCGACAACTGCGGTTTAAGAAAATGGACCACGGCAAATGTTAGGCCAGCTTCGAGAATCCTAGGCGGTGTTAAGGAATAACTTGTCCGTTTCAATGGGGTGAAGTCTCGAATTCCGAATGAGGGATATCCGGTTTACTCAGGCCTTGTTTTACAGGGCGGATGCGATATTTGTCCAAGATACGGGATCGACTTGCACGGCTTGCTGTACCAGACGGTGGAACAGTTTTCCGCGTTCGCGGGATTTACGGCGGTTGAATCGAAACGTGAATTCGTCGAGGTAATAGTCAAGGTGTTTGCCACCAACGGTTCCCTGATGCGTTCCTAGTAGCCAGCGTTTTAGAAGCGATGCCACCCGATGCACGTGAGGAAGCAATTCATTGGCCAACTCTTCACTTCTACTCAGATTGACGACGTTATGGCTATAACCGAGCTTCTCCAGTCGCTTGTATCCGGTCCATCCGTCCGTGCGAATTATCGACCCGACTTCCGCGACGTCTTGGACGAACGGGAGCAGGCTCCTGCCGGATGCGTCAGGGATTCTTCGCAGACGAATACGACCGATGCCTTCAGGCTGTTCCTCAGCAGCAATGACAACGATGCATTTGTTCTCCGCTCCCCTTCCACGAGGGCCTTCTGCATCGCCACCGACATATGTTTCATCAATTTCAATCAGTCCAGACAACCGATCACGGCCCGGTCGCACCATGGCGCGACGCAACTTGTGAAGCCATGTCCAGGCGGTTTCATATCGCGAGAAGCCAAGCTCACGCTGAAGCCCCATTGCGCTAATCCCATTCTTTTCCGCAGTAACCAGCCACATGGTGAGGAACCACAGCCGCAAAGACTTGCGAGTACCGTCAAAAATCGTCCCCGCTGTCGCCGAGGTCTGGTGGTGACATCCAGCACACTCTCTCAACGCCTTTCTGCCGACAGGCCAGAACTGTTCTGTTCCGCACCTCGGACATAGAAATCCATCTGGTCAGCGTACAACCTCCAGATATTCAAGACACGCCTCATCCGTAGGAAACCAGTCAATGAATTCAACTAAATTCGCGGGATATTCATCAGGGCCACGCATACTGTCTGTTTCCGGGGTTGATTGCAGTTTCCCCGTGATAATAGTGCTAAACCGCACCTGAGTAAACCGGATACCCCTCAAGGGCAATTATTTCTTAGATCTGAATAAATATGTGAAACAAGGTGGCGACATCGAGTTTCAAGATCCTCTATGGGATAGAACTATGGACCATCAAGCCAAAGCAATGGCTCGACCCTGGCTGGCGAAAGAATATCCACAAATCGCTGGCTGGCTATTAGCCAATGTAAAACCGCTGGCCGTTGTCGTCGAAGGGACCAAGCGAAGTGAATACTATTCGCCATTAGTGATCCCCAAGGGCGATGAAGGCGAAATGGGGGCTGATAGCTGATAGCTGATAGCTGATAGCGAATTCGGATTGCGGACATATGGTTCGCGTATTAGACTTCGCGTAACCGGCGTCGGCCTCCAATATGTCCCTAGACCATACGCCTCTTGAAGACCTCGATGCTCCACAGCTTACGATTCCTGATTCTTCCGCTCTGCCTGTGCACGATCGCAGGATTGCCGCTCTCGCCATTTGTCGTGCTAGTCAGCCCGCAAGCGGTTGAGTCCGAGTTTCCCTGTGAAGAAAATGAAGAGCCATCTGAGGAGGAGGTGGTTGCCGGGTCGTCTGCGCGCCGGCGCGTAACGACGGTCGGCAAGACACGTCTCTTTCAGGCAACTGACGTTGCGTGCGCACCCCGGGAGATTTCTTCCTTCGCACTTCCGGCGATCGTTGGTCACCAACTTTCCAATGGCCTCCGCGCACCTTTGCTGATTTAGGCTGCGCCCATTCTCTTGCTGTCGTGTTCCCTGGCCAGCACGAAGTGAATTGTACGCGCTTGCAGAGCGCATTCGCTTTGTCTGCTCGTCACGCAAAATCACGTGGCCCTATTCCCTGATTCAGTTCCTGCACCAGCGGAACGAACCATGCAATCACTTCCCGACCTTGAAAACCACCGTGAATTGGGCGAGGCTGCCAGGCAGCTTTCTCCAGAGGAACGGAATCGCGTGCGCGATGAGGTCGTTGAGGCGTGTAAGCCGATTGCCCAGTCCTGGCCGATGAAGACGTTTGCTTATCGCAATCCTCTTCGCGGCTGGGAACACTTGCCGTTTGACGAGGCCGTTCGCGAAGCCAAACACCTGCTGGGAGGAAACGGTTACATCCCGAACGACGACTACCGCCAGCTGTATCGGGAAGGACGCGTTACGGAGGATGCCGTCAAGCTGGCTCTACAGGCAGTCGCCTCAAGCGTCGTTGCCCAGACGGTCACGGTAGGCGATCGTCAGATCGGGTCATCGGATGTGTTGCGCCTGCATCTGGTGTTCGGATTCGAGCCGCTGGACCCGGCCCTGTTGACCTGGCAGCTTGGCGGCGGAGGTGCGACAGATCGGTTTCGACACGATCTGCCGGCGGAGTTCAGGAAGCGACAAAACGACGACGCGTCTTATGTGTCGAAACTGTGGTCGAGCACGTTGTCCGCGCTCGACCTCTCTGATCAGGCTGATCCCTCTCATGAGCTGGACAACGAGGAAGGAACGATTCCCTACGTCGATTTGCCCGCCGGGAGAACGCTCAGTGATCGGCTGGGATTGCTCGCCGGAGCTTCGCTCGTTGATCAGATCAACGACCAGATGATTAAGTGGACCGGCGCCTTTCTCGACGAAGGTATGGCCGGTTGGGAGATGCCAGGCAGGCATGACGGATTTTATCACGCTTGGCGAAATCTGGCGGCAAGGGACTATTCCGGACGTTTCCTTGGAGTCAGACAGTTCGCAACGAAGGTCCGCAACTTGCCGGACTTGCCGGAGGATGCGATCGCACTTAGCCTCCATCGGCTTGGAATCCCGGAACAGCGATGGGCGGACTATCTGTCACGCCAGTTAGCCCAGTTGCCGGGTTGGGCCGGATTCATTCGCTGGCTGGGCGAGAATCCCGGTTATTCCACTCAGAAGCAGCATCCGATGGACCCGCTTCAGTATCTTGCCGTTCGCCTCTTCTATGAGGTCGAACTCGTCGATTCCTTCTGTCGCCGCAAGTGGGGCATCGAAGGGACGCTGCCGGCGCTCATCTCCTACTGGGAAACCCGCCCCGATGAGTACGCGCAGCTCATAGGTCGTGATTCGCACGCGACCGACCACCACGGGCAAGCCGTTTGTAACGATGCCTGGCGCCTCTTTCATCTCGCCCAGTTCCTGGAATTGTCTCCGCGCGACGTTGAAGAGATTTCTTCCAGCGACATTCAAAACCTGCTTGAGTGGTTAGACGCGTTTCCTGAGGACAAACATGGCCCGGTTTGGTTAGACGCCCTTGAGTCGAGCTATCGAGAACAACTGATCGAGCGGCTCGCCAATCACCGGGGCGCGCCGTCCTCGGTTGAAGATCGTCCGCGAGCCCAGCTTGTGTTGTGTATTGATGCGCGATCGGAGTCATTCCGTCGTCACATCGAGGCCCAAGGACCTTATGAGACGTTCGGCTATGCGGGCTTCTTCGGCATTCCAATCAGTTATCAAGCGTTCGACAGCACCGAGCGAGCGGCCTTGTGTCCCGTCATCGTGGCGCCCGGATTCGAAGTCGATGAGGTTCCTCATGCCGGCGAGGACGGACCACTCAAAGGTTACGCGGCAGGATCGAGGTGGAACCAACTCGGCCATCACTTGTTT